>Ga0209577_10001346_pt1 | contig 24357 bp, 21 predicted proteins | sample GraSoiAngelo_109_FD_185874 | JGI IMG/M metagenome (GOLD analysis project Ga0209577, IMG submission 185874) | Grasslands soil microbial communities from the Angelo Coastal Reserve, California, USA - 14_0903_12_20cm (SPAdes) (version 2) | ecosystem: Environmental > Terrestrial > Soil > Grasslands...
CCACGGCACGCCCGAGCAGAAGCAGCGCTGGCTGCCCCGCATCCTCCCGGCCGCCGATCTGTGGTGCCAGCTCTTCAGCGAGCCCGGGGCGGGAAGCGACCTGGCGTCGGTCGCCACCCGAGCCGACCCCGTGCCCGGAGGCTGGCGGGTGACCGGGCAGAAGGTCTGGACGTCATACGCCCAGTTCTCGGACTGGGGCATGTGCCTGGCCCGAACCGACCCCGCCGCCCCCAAGCACAAGGGCATCTCCTACCTCGTGGTCGACATGCACGCACCCGGGGTCGAGGTGAGGCCCCTGGTGCAGATAACCGGAGAGGCGGAGTTCAACGAGGTCTTCCTGACCGACGTGTTCGTGCCCCGGGAGCAGCTCGTCGGCCAAGAGAACGACGGCTGGCGGGTCTCCAGCGCCACCCTCTCCCACGAGCGGGGCACCAACCCCCGCCAGCTGGTCATCCACGCCCAGCTGCTGGACGAGCTCTTGCGCACGGCGGCCGCCTCCGGTGCCTACGACGACCCCCGCCTGCGGCCTCGGCTGGCCCAGGCCTTCGTCGAGCTGCGGCTCTTCCAGCTCCACAACTGGCGCACCCTGTCCAGGCTGGAAAAGGGCATGGAGCCGGGCCCCGAGGGAAGCCTGCTCAAGCTCTACTGGAGCGAGATGAGCCAGCGCTTCCACGACGTGGCCATGGCCGCGCTGGGCCCGGCCGCGCCTCTGTGGCGGCGGGCGGCGGGCAATCCGGGCGACGGCCTGTGGCAGCGCTCGTGGCTCTACTACCACGCGGCATCGATCTTCGCCGGGACCAACGAGATCCAGCGCAATATCGTGGCCGAGAGGGTCCTGGGCCTGCCCCGCGAGCGCGCCGGCTGACGAGAGACACAGGAGCGACCCACATGGAGCTGTCCACCGTCCGCTACCAGGTGAAGGGGCCAGTGGCCACCATCACCATGAACCGCCCCGAGGTGGCCAACGCCCAGAACACCGCCCTCATCGACGACCTCGACGCCGCCTTCGGCGGGGCCGACGCCGACGACGAGGTGAGGGTCGTGATCCTGGCCGGGGCCGGGAAGCACTTCTCCTCGGGCCACGACCTGAAGGCCCTGGTGGGCCAGGCCGAGGCTGACGAGTGGCGCCGCATGCGGGAGACGCCGGAGGGCAAGTTCCGCCACGAGAAGGTCATGTACTTCGACCGCTGCGTGAAGATCTACAACTTCCGCAAGCCCACCATCGCCGCCGTCCAGGGGAGCTGCATCGCCGCCGGGCTCATGCTGGCCTGCATGTGCGACCTGATCGTGGCGGCCGACGACGCCGTTTTCCAGAACCCGGTGCTGCGCATGACCGGGGCGGGCGTCGAGCTCTTGGTCGAGCCGTGGGAACTCGGGATGCGCAAGGCCAAGGAGTTCCTGCTGACGGGAGAGACGATCGACGCGGCCGAGGCCTGGAGGCTGGGACTGGTGAACAAGGTCGTGCCCGGGGCCCAGCTCATGGAGGCGGCCGGAGAGCTGGCGGACAAGATCGCCCTGGTGCCGCCCACCACCGCTCAGGTGGTGAAGGAATCCATCAACCACGCCTTCGACCTCATGGGCAAGGCCGACTCCTGGAAGTACCACTTCATGGCCCACCACTGGATGCACAACACGTCCACCGCCCTGACCGCCCTGGAGGAGCGCAAGAGCCGTACGTCCATGAAGGAGGTCTTCGCCGACCGGGACCGGGGCGACCTGCCTACCTCGGGCAGGTAGGCGGCCGGCGGTGGCGGGTCCCCTCGCCGGCCTCCGGGTCATCGACATAGGCACCCGCATCGCAGCCCCGTTCTGCGCCGGCCTCCTGGGCGAGATGGGGGCCGAGGTGGTGAAGCTGGAGCAGCCCCAAGGGGGTGACTTCATGCGCACCATCGGGCCCTTCGAGGACGGCTACTCGCTGTTCTGGGCCGTGGAGGGCAGGGGGCGCAAGAGCGCCACCGTCGACCTGCGCCGGCCCCAGGGCCAGGACCTGTTCCGCCGGCTGGCGGCCACGGCCGACGTGGTCTGCGAGAACTTCCGGCCGGGAACCCTGGAGGGCTGGCACATCGGTCCCGCCGACCTGGACCCGCGCCTGGTCGTCGTGCGCATCAGCGTGTTCGGCCAGGACGGGCCCAAGGCCCAGCGGCCCGGCCTCGACCGCATGGGGATCGGCTACGGCGGGCTCATGCACCTGACCGGCTACCCGGACCGGCCCCCCGTCCGCCCCGGGGTCACCGTGTCGGACTACCTGACCGCCTCGTTCTGCGCCCACGCGGCGGTCGCCTCGCTCTACGCCCGGGACGTCCGGGGAGGCCAGGGCGCGGTGATCGACGCCTCTCTCTACGGCGCCGTGCTGCGGATCCTGGAGTGGACCATCCCCGCCTACGACAGGCTGGGAGTGGTGCGGACCCGGGAGGGGAACAGGCTGGCCAACTCGGCGCCCCTGGACAACTACCCCACCGCCGACGGAGCCTTCGTGTGCATCGTGGCCGGCTCGGACGCCAACTTTCGCCGCCTGTGCTCGGCCATGGGCAGGCCCGAGCTGACCGCCGATGCCCGGTTCACCACCCTGGCCGACCGGGCCGCCCACGGCGACCTCATCAACGGCATCGTCACCGAGTGGACCAGGGGGCTGACGGCGGCCGAGGTGGAGCGGGCCTGCGTGGCCTCGGACGTGCCCGTGGCCCTGGCCTACACGGTGGCCGACATCTGCGCCGATGACCACATGGCCGCCCGGGGCGACCTGGTGGCCGTGGACGACCCCGTCCTGGGGCCGGTGCGCCAGCAGGCGCCCTTCCCTCGCTTCGTGGGCGAGCCCGTGGCCCCGCCCACCGGCGCCCCCCGGCTGGGCCAGCACAACGAGGAAGTCTGGTGCGGGCTGGTGGGCGTAAGCCCCGAGGAGCTGGCCCGTCTCCAGGCGAACGGCGTGGTCTGAGGCAGGGTCCGGGGTCGACGACCGCAGGCCGGCGCGGTCCGGCTGGATGCGAGGTTGGTCGCGGACTAGTCCGATCGGGCCATTTTGCGTAGACGCTTCAAGTCACTCCCCAAACACTCCGAATGGGCTATCCCAAGGGTGACCTTGCAGCCGTGACTGACGCGACCGACCTAGGTCGTTCGGGTGGTCCGGGCCGACCAGGGAGGGCGAGCAGTGCTGACGACGGGGGGCAGGCCATGAGCCGGGCGGTTGGAGTCGAGATTGGCACGTCGGCTGTTCGCGCCGTCGAGGTCCGGGAGACGGCCGTGGGCCCCGAGGTGGTGCGCTTCGGGCAGGCGACCCTCCGCGCCGGGGCGGTGCGCGACGGCGAGGTGATAGACGGGGCCGCCGTGGCCGAGGCCCTCGGGCGCCTGTGGGCCGATTCCGGGTTCCGGGCCAAGGAGGTCGTGGTCGGCATCGCCGGGCCCCGCATCATGGTTCGCCAGGCAGACGTGCCCCACACCAACGAGGAAGACCTGGCCTCGGCTCTGAAGTTCCAGGTCCAGGACTACTTCCCGGTGGCCACTAACGACGCGGTCATCGACTACGAGGTGATGGACCGCCTCACCGGTCCGGACGGCGGACCCGTGGCCCGGGTGCTGCTGGCCGCCGCCCCTCCGACGATGGTCGAAGGCCACCTGGCCGCCCTGGAGCAGGCCGGGCTTCGGGCCACCGCGGTCGACCTCATCCCACTGGCGCTGGTGCGGGCGCTGGTCGAGCGCGACCTCGGGCCCCTCGGGGGCGACCCCGGGGACGAGGCCATCGTGTGCATCGGCGAGTCGGTGACCGAGGTGGTCGTCCACGAGAACGGGCTGGTCCGCTTCGTGCGCATGCTTCCGGTGGGAGGCGACCGCATCACCGACGGTCTCGGCGGCGAGCTCAAGAACGACCTGGACTGGGTCCAGGGCGTGAAGCAGGGGCGCAGAGCAGCGGCAGCCTCGGGCGGGGACGGCGGAACCCTGCTCCTGGCCAGCGACAGGATGCTCCCCCTGGTCGAGGAGATCCGGGGATCACTCGACTACTTCCAGGCCCAGGGTGGCTCGTCGGTGCGAAGGGTGGCCGTCATAGGTTCGGCCAGCCGCCTGCCCGGGCTCCTCGACCGCCTGCAGCACGAGATCCGCGTGCCCGTCGAAGCCGCCCGGGTACGCCCCACGGTGCGCATCGCCGACGTGGGACAGGCCGCCATCGACCTCTCCAGGGCCGAGCCCGTGCTCCCGGTCCCGCTGGGGCTGGCCCTGCGAGGCCTGGGCGACGCCGATCGAGTCCATCGCCTGTCGCTCGTGCCCCCCCGCCACACCGAGAAGGAGCGCCAGCGCCATGGGGCGATCGTCGCCGCCGCCTCGGTGGGCGCCGTGTTGGCCGGGCTCATGGCCCTCGCCGGGGTGCAGGTCCTGCGGGTCCACCAGGCCCAGGGCCGGGAGAGCCGGGCCAAGGCGGGGAGCCAGGCCCTCCAGCACCGCATCGACGCCCTGGCTCCCGTGGGCGCGGCCCACGCCGACCTGCTCCACCGAGAGCAGGACGTACGCTCCGTGCTCGCCGGTGACGTGGACTGGGCCCATCTCGTGAGCTCGGTGCAGCAGGCCATGCCCTCCGACGCCCTGGTGTCGAGCTTCCAGGGCTCCAGGGCCAACCCCGGCAGCGTGAACATCGCCGGCACGGGCAGCGACCAGAACATCACCGCCCGGTGGATCGAGGGGCTGGCCCGGGTCGACGCCATCACCACCCTCTGGGTGCCATCGGCCAACAAGCCGGGCGGCCCCCATCAAGACGTCACGTTCACGTCGACAGCCACCCTGACGCCGACGGCGCAGTCCACGGGGCGGGTCGACCAGTACATCGGAGGTGCACGATGAACCGCCGTCTCTCTGTCATCACCGCGGCGGCCATAGGCGTCGTGGCCCTGGCCTGGACCGCCTTGGTGTGGTCGCCCACGGCCCACAACCTCCACTCCCGCCAGGCCGCGGCCAACGCGGCCGTGCGTCATCAGGACCAGCTCAAGGTCGAGCTGTCCCGCCTGCAGGGCCTCCAGGCCAAGGCCCCGGCCGAGAAGGTCGAGGGCGACCGGCTCAAGGCGGCGCTGCCCGACGCGTCGTCGCTCGACACCCTGGTGCTGGGGCTGAACACGGCCGCTGCTCAGGCCGGCGTCGACGTCACCGCCATCCAGCCCTCGCCGCCGAGCGCGCTCAGCGGTGCAGCCATCGTCAGTCGGCCCGGCTCGGCACAGGCCCCGGCGACGGGAACCCCGGGCGCGGCAGGCCCGGCCCCGACCGAGCCCCTCTCGGAGATCCACTTCTCCCTCACCGCCCTGGGCGGCGGGACCCAGCTCCTCGACTTCCTGAATCGGCTCGACAAGCTGGGGAGGATCGTGGTGGTGGACGGCGTCTCCCTGAGCGGCGGCAAGCTGCATCCGGGCGGGCAGGGCGAGGGCGCCTTCACCGCCACCCTGACGGCACGGGCCTTCGTCCATCAGGCGCCCCCCAGCGCGACCCGGGCCAGCTAGCAAGCGGGCATGGCCCGGCGTCTCGAGGACGGCCAGGGAGGTCAGGGCGACGCCTCCCGGTCGTCCTCGACGGCCATGCCCAGCGGGCACGAGTCCAGACCCTACGGCTCGTCGGGATCGGGAAAGCCCGGGAAGGCGGCCAGCAGGCGCCGAAGGTCGCCCGCTCCCGTCCGCGCCAGCTCCCCGCCCGTGAAGCGGGGGTCGTCGGTGACCTCGGCCACCGTGTGGGGCGGATCCGCCCCCGGCCGAGGTGTCTCGGGCAGAGGCGCCTCGGGGAGCCCCGCGCCCGGTCGCCACCCCTGCGAGCCCGCCCCCTCCAGCTCGGCCAGCACCAGCCCGGCCAGGGGGCCGCGGAAGTCGTCGACCGACAGGGCGACGGGGCCCGGCAGCCGGTAGCGCGTCTTGAGCACGGTAAGGGCCGGTAGGGCCGCCAGCAGGGTGTCGTACTCCGCCTCCGACAGGTAGGTGTTGGTGATCATCACCAAGGAGGGGTCGGCCCGGTCGGGGACCTTCTGGGCCAGCTTGTAGGTCGGGGCTCCGGTGCCGTCGCTCATGCGCCGCAGCCTCAGTCGGGTGCCGACTATGTAGCGGTCCTCGATGTCGACCGGGTCGACGCTCCCGTCCGGCAGGGCCCGGAGCAGGAAGCGCCGCTCCCGCTCGGGGCGGGCGTAGCTGCCTTTGCCGGGCTCCCTGCGCCACACGGTCTCAATCGTGCCAGCGGGCGGTCTGGAAGACTCGGTGCATGCGCACCGCGCCGGTGTCGGTCGACCAGGTCGTGGGCGGCCTCGAAAGGGACGGCTACGCCGTGGTCCCCGGCCTCTTCTCCCCGGAGGAGGTGGCCGCGGCCCGGTCCGACCTGGGCCGCGTCCTGGAGGCGACCCCGGAGGGGCGCAACGACTTCGAGGGCCACCGCACCAGGCGGGTGTACGCCCTGTTCGCCAAGACCCGCGCCTTCGACGGGGCGGTCACCCACCCCTTGGTGCTGGGCGTGGCCGACCGTCTCCTCGGCCACTGTCAGCTCAGCGCCCCCACCGGCATCGAGATCGGGCCCGGCGAGGTCGCCCAGGTCCTGCACTTCGACGACAGCATCTACCCCGTCCCCCGCCCCCACGACGAGCTCGTCCTCAACACCATGTGGGCCCTGGACGACTTCGTCGAGGCCAACGGCGCCACGCTCATCGTCCCCGGCAGCCACCGCTGGGTGGCCGAACGGCCGTCGGGCTCGACGCCGACCATCGCGGCAGAGATGCCGGCCGGGTCGGTGCTGTTCTACGGAGGCAGCCTGTGGCACGGCGGGGGGGCCAACCGGACCGACCGCCCCCGCCTCGGGGTCATCCTGGAGTACGCCGCCTCGTGGCTGCGCCAGCAGGAGAACCACATCCTGGCCGTGCCCAGGGAGCTGGCACGAACGCTCTCACCCCGACTGCAGGAGCTCCTGGGGTACAACATCCGCCCCCCGTTCATCGGCTACGTCGACGGCCGCCACCCCCGCCGGGCCCTGGAGGACAGAGGGGCCTGAGCCCCCTGGGGACCGGCGGCGCTCAGTCGTGGAACAGGTCGACCATGGGGTCGACCTTGGCCGCCTCGGCGAGCGGTGGCAGCCCGAAGCCGTCCTCCAGGGTGCGCAGGAGCGAGTAGTGGTTGCCGGCAACGGTCGAGCGGTAGCCGGCGGCGCGTTCCAGGGCGGGAGCGACCAGCACGAACCCGACGTGGCCCCCGCCCTGGGCGGTGGGGAGCTGGTTGCAACAGCCGCTGGTATCGGAGTTGGACGCCTCGTCGAAGGTGATGATGAGGGCCGAGTCGGGGTGAGCGTTGACGTAGGAGAGGATGGGAGGCACGTTGGCCGCCAGCCAGCCGTCGAGCACCTGGATCTGGGTCTGGGTGCCGGCGCAGGCGGCGTCGTGGCCGTCGTTGCAGGTGTTGGGGACGATGAAGGACAGGTTCCTGGGGCTTCCCCCCGACAGGTCGGGGGCGAAGCTCGTCTCGTAGGGAACGTCACGGTCGGCGCAGTAGGCGGCGTCGTTGACGATCTCGCTGAAGTACACGAACGGGTTGTGGCGGGTGGCGTACCCGGTCTGGTTGGTGTCGGTGGCGCCGGTGGGGCGGGTACAGGGCGCGGGCATGGTCTCGAAGTAGCCCCGCCACGTCTTGCCCGCCCCGTCCAGCTGGGCGCCGATGGTCGGGCCCGGCCGCACGCACGCCGCATAGGTGGGGCAGTCGAAGTGGTCGAGCGGTTGCGGGACCTGGCCGCTGACCATGGAGATGTAGTTCCCGAGGCTCACGTGCGAGGTGGCGTAGTAGGCGTCGTGGCGCACGTGGGCGTCGGCCAGCGAGTTCAGGTACGGGGCCTCGCTCGCCCGGGCGCCGAAGACGTCGCTGAAGTTGGTGTTCTCCTCGATGATCACGAAGGCGTGCGAGATGGCGGGCACCGCGGTCGCGGCCGGTGGGACGGCAGCGGGAACGGCACGCCCGACGGCCCCGGGGCCGGCCACGACCACCCCGCCGGCCAGAAGGGCCACCGTCAACCTGCTCCCCAGCCGCTGCCCCATCATCATTTCAAGCCCTCCGCGACGAGTCCCTCCTCCGATGTTCGACCTCGGATGTCGGATTCCTCCCGATGGGGCGATGGGGGGCGATATCGGGGATATCGGCGGCGCCGTCACCCGGCCCCCCGTCCGGGGGGCAGCCATTTCGGGCCTTGGCCACCGGCCCTTGACCGGGCCCTCGGGCTGACAGAGGATGCGTCTGCGAACAGCGCACAAGGAGGGCGGAACATGCCGCACTACCTCGTTCAAGCCGCCTACACGCCTGAGGCGTGGGCGACCCTAGTGAAGAACCCGCAGGACCGCATCAAGGCCATCGCTCCCGCGATCGAGCGCCTCGGGGGCAAGGTGCAGGACGGGTATCTCGCCTTCGGCGAGTACGACATCGTCGTGGTCTGCGAGTTCCCCGACAACGTGACCGCGGCGGCCTTCTCGGCCGCGGCCTCGGCCGGTGGATCGGTCAAGGCCTTCAAGACCACCCCCCTCATGACCATGGCCGACGCCGTCAAGGCCATGAAGAAGGCGGGCGCCTCCAACTACGAGCCCCCCGGGTAACCCCGGGCCCGCTCGGGCGTCGGGTGGGGCACGGGCGGGCCATGTCCGACACGTCGGCGCCGCCTCCCGGCGCCTCAGCCCGTCAGGGCCTCAGCCTCGGTCGGCCAGTATCAGGTCGGCCAGGCGCTGACGCTGCCAGGCCTGTGAGCCGAACAGCAGGTCGTTCTGCTTGGCCCGCCTGTAGAAGAGGTGGGCGTCGACGTCCCATGTGAAGCCCATCCCGCCGTGGATCTGGATGTCGTCGGCCGTGATGGCGACGGCGGCCTCGCCCACGTAACCCTTGGTCATGGCCACGGCCAGCTCGCGCTGGCCGTCGTCCACGTCGCTGGCCCAGGCCGCGAAGTGCGTGCCCACCCGAGCCAGCTCGAGCCGGTGCAGCATGTCGACGGCCTTGTGGCGGATGACCTGGAAGCTGGCGATGGGCCGGTCGAACTGCACGCGCGTCTGCGCGTAGGCCACCGCCTCCGCCAGGGCCCGCTCGCAGGCCCCCACCGTCTCGGCCGCCACGGCCACGGTGGCATCGTCGAGCACCCGGCGCCACAGGGCGGTCTGGTCCCCATCGGGCCCGAGGCGGCGGGCCGGCACTCCCGAGAGCTCGACGCGAGCGACCTTGCGGGTGAGGTCCAGGGCGGGGACGGGCTCGACGGAGGCCAGCGCCAGGGGGTCGACCAGGAAGCCCCCGAGCGAACCGCCTCTGTCTCGAGCGACGACGATGGCCCAGTCCGCGCTGTGGCCGTCGAGGACCACCGGCTTGAGGCCGTCGAGCGTCCACCCCTCGTCGGCGCGCGAGGCGGTGGTGGCTATGCGCCCGAGCGGGTCGCCGTGGCCCAGCTCCTCCAGAGCGACCGTGCCCCGGCGCCCACCCCCGGCCAGGGGCGCCAGCAGCTCGGTGGCACCCAGGGCCAGGGCGGCGAGGGTCGCCAGCACGGCGGAGGACAGGTACGGCCCCGGAAAGACGGCCCGGCCCATCTCCTCCTGGACCACGGTCAGCTCCAGCATCCCCAGACCCAGCCCCCCCCGCGCCTCGGGCACCAGCAGGCCCAGCCAGCCCAGCCCGGCCATGGTCCCCCACAGCTCGTCGGTGAAGCCCCGCTCGTCGTCGACCATGCGCCGGACGAACGACATGGGCGCCTCGGCCGCCAGGGTGGTCCGGACCGAGTCACGCAACGCCTCTTGTTCAGGGCTGAACGTGAACTCCATCGGCCTCAGCGTAAGGCAGGTGCGGGGCGGCTCGGCGTGCCTCTAGCTTGGTCGGGGACAGAGAGGAGCCGGGACGTGGAGTCGTTCGCGGGAAAGCTGGCCGTTGTCACCGGCGGCGGATCGGGCATGGGGCGCGAGCTGGTCCTCCAGCTGGCCGCCGCGGGCTGCTCGGTGGCCACCTGTGACGTGAGCCCACCCGGCCTGGCCGAGACCGCGTCCCTGGCCGGGGCCAGCGCGCCGTCCGGGACGCGGATCACGACCCACCTGTGCGACGTGTCCCACGAGCGCCAGGTGCTCGCCTTCCGGGACGAGGTCGTGTCCCAGCACGCGACGGACCGCTTGAACCTGGTCTTCAACAACGCCGGGATCGGCGGCGGGGGCAGCTTCATGACCGACCCCCGGGAGGCCTGGGAGAAGACCTTCGCGGTGGACTGGTGGGGCGTCTACTACTGCACCCGGGCCTTCCTGCCCCTCCTGGTGGCCGGGGACGACGGCTACCTGGTCAACACCAGCAGCGTGAACGGCTTCTGGGCCTCGCTCGGCCCGGGCATGCCCCACACCGCCTACAGCACGGCCAAGTTCGCGGTGAAGGGCTTCTCCGAGGCACTCATCGAGGACCTGCGCGTCAACGCCCCCCACGTGAAGGTCGCCGTCGTCATGCCCGGCCACATCGGCACCGACATCGTGAACAACTCTCGCCGGTACCTCGGCCTCCCCGAGCCCGACGACATGACCGACGCCGAGCTGGAGCCGATCCGGGCCAACCTCGCTCGCCGGGGCATGCCCGTGGCCGACGTTCCCGCCGACCAGATGCGCCAGATGGTCAAGATGATGGGCGATGTCTTCCGCAACAGCGCCCCCCTGACGGCGGCCGACGGGGCCAGGATCATCCTCGAAGGTGTCAAGGCGGGGAGGTGGCGGATCCTGGTGGGTGACGACGCCCGGCAGCTGGACGAGCGCGTCCGGGCCAACCCCGAGGCCGCCTACGACCACTCCGGCGTCGGGCTCGGGACGCTTCGCTTCGAATCAGAGCAGGGCTAGGCGCCGCCTCCGGGGCCTCCGGCGCCTCCGGCTCCTCGGCCGGCGTTACTGTTCACGGCGATGGACTTCGCCTTCACGCCCGAGGACGAGGTCTTCCGGGCCGAGCTGCGCTCGTGGTTGGAAGGAAACCTGCGGGCCTTCCGCAAGGACCGTGACGAGGTGGAGCCGCCGCCCACCGACCTGGGCGCGACCATGGCCCGGCGCAAGGACTGGCAGCGGCGCCTCAACCAGGGCCGTTGGGCGGCCATCAACTGGCCCCGGGAGTGGGGTGGCCGCGAGGCCACCATCATGCAGAACGTCATCTACTCCGAGGAGATGGCCCGGGCCCGGACCCCGGGCATCTTCAACGCCAACGGCATCTGGCAGATCGGGCCCATGATCATCCGCTGGGGCACGGACGAGCAGAAGCAGCGCTGGCTGCCCGGCATCCTCTCCGCCGACGAGCACTGGTGTCAGGGCTTCTCGGAGCCGGAGGCCGGCAGCGACCTGGCCAACCTCCGCTGCCGGGCCACACGCGACGGCGACGAGTACGTCCTGGACGGGACCAAGATCTGGATCTCGACGGCCCACATCGCCGACTGGGGCCTGTTCCTGGTGCGCACCGACCCCGCGGCCATCGAGCGCAAGGCCAAGCATGAGGGCATCACCGCCCTCATCGTCGACATGCGCGTACCCGGGATCCAATGCCGCCCCATCCGCGACATCACCGGCGACGAGATGTTCAACGAGGTCGTCTTCGCCGAGGCCCGCGTCCCCGTCGCCTACCGCCTGGGCGAGGAAGGCCAGGGCTGGCAGGTGGCGATGGGTACGTTGGGCCACGAGCGGGTCGGGACGGCGGGCATGTCGATCACCCTGGCCGCGGAGCTGGAGCGCATGATCGCCACCGCCCGGGAGCACAACCCCGACGCCCTGGAGGACCCGGACCTGCGCGACCGTCTGGCCCGGGCCTGGACGCAGGTGACCCTCACCCGCCTGCTCAACTACCGGGCCCTCTCGAAGGTGCTGAAGGGGGAGAAGACCTGGCCCGAGGTCCCTCTGGCCAAGCTCCAGTGGAGCCACCTGTCCCAGACCCTGGCCGAGCTCGGATGCGACCTGCTGGGGCCGGCCGGCATCCTCGCCCGGGGAGGCCCCGACGCCGTGGACGGTGGGCACTGGAACCATCAGTACTGCTGGCAGCGCTATACGTCGATCGGGGCGGGCACGACCGAGGTGCAGAAGAACATCATCGCCGACCGGGCCATCTCCCTGCCCCGGCGCTAGGGGGTCGGGGGCCGGCGCTCAGCTCCGCCGGGCCGCGGCCGGCACGCTGAAGGCGAAGCAGGCTCCGGCGGGGTCACCCGGCTCGTACCAGGCGTCGCCTCCCTGGGCCCGGGCCAGACCCCGCACTATGAAAAGGCCCAGACCCGTTCCCCCGGTGGCGCTCTGGGTCGCCCTCGAGAACTTCTCGAACAATCGGGGCACGACCTCGGGCTCGACTCCCCCGCCCGCGTCGAGCACCCTGACCTCGGCGAAGCCGTCCCTGGGCCGGGCCTCCACCCGCAAGGGCGGGGAGCCGTACCTCACCGCGTTGCTGATGTAGTTGACCAACATCTGGTTGAGGCGATCGCGGTCGCCGACCACGGTCAGCACCGGAGGGCAGTCGACCTCGATGGGGGTGCCGTCCACGCCTGCCACCCCCGAGCTCGCCTCCGCGATCAGGGGCCCGAGGTCCAGCTCGTCGCGATGGATCTCCAGCGCCCCCGCATCCAGGCGCGAGGCCACCAGGAGGTCCTCGACCAGCCGGTTCAGCCTCGCGGCCTGGGTGCCGACGCCCCTGAGGAGCTGGCGCCGCTCGTCCTCCTCCAGCTGGTGGGACCGGTCCAGGAGGATGCTGGCGAAGCCACCCAGCACGGCGATGGGGTTGCGCAGCTCGTGGGCGGTGATGGCCATGAACTCGCTCTTCAGCTCGTCGGCCTGCCTGAGACGGTTGTTGGCTTCCTGCAGCTCCTCGGCCGCCCGGGCCTGTGCCAACGCCACCTGGCGCCGCTCGGTGACGTCACGGGTGAACTTGGCGAAGCCGACCAGGTCGCCGGCGACGTCGAACACGGGAGTGATGACCACGTCGGCCCAGAACCGGGAGCCGTCCTTGCGGACCCGCCACGCCTCCTCCTGGTAGCGGCCGTCCTTCACCGCCTGCTCGAGTTCGTGCTCGGGGTGGCGCTCCGCCTGGGCCTCCGGGCTGTAGAAGATGCGGAAGTGCTGGCCCAGGATCTCGTCGGTGCTGTAGCCCTTGATGCGCTCTGCTCCCGCGTTCCAGCTCGCGACGCGGCCTTCGGGGTCGAGCATGAAGATGGCGTAGTCGACGACCCCCGCCACCAGGAGGCGGAACCGCTCCTCGCTCACCTTGAGGGCGTCGACGGCCGCCCGGCGCAGGGTGACGTCCTGGACCTGGAGGAACAGGTACAGGGGCCGGCCGGCCGAGTCCTGCACCGCGGCCACCGTCGAGAGAGACCACGTGGGTACCACGGCCTCCGAGGAGAGCCTGTGCTCGAACTCGACCACGTTCTCGGCCCCGTGTGCCAGCTTGGCGATGGCCCCGGCGAAGGTGCCGACGTCGGCCCCGTGGACCAGATCCTCGTAGGAGCAACCGACGAGGTCGTCCGCCTCCCGGCCCAGGAGGCGGCCGAAGGCGGCGTTGGCCCGCACCACCCTCCCCGCCAGGGTCATGGTGGCCATGCCGATCGCCGCTTCCTTGAACACGCCCCGAAAGCGCTCGCGGTGCTCGGCCACCACGGCCTGGGCCTGGGCCTCGGGCGTCGCCGGGGCTTCGACCTCCTCGGGCACGGCCGGCCCCGGGGCCGGCGTCAGGGCCGAGGCCAGACGCTCGGCCAGCTCGCGGATGGGGACCCCCTTGTCGACGAAGTCGACCGCGCCCAGGGCCAGGGCCCGGTCGGCCAGGCCCTCGGGATCGAACCCGGAGAACATGACCACGCGCGTCGAAGGTGAGGCGGCCAGCACCCCGGGGAGGGCGGCCAGGCCGTCCATCCCCGGCATGGAGATGTCGAGCACCATGAGCGCGGGCCGGTGCCGGGCGGCCAGCTCGACCGCCTCCTCACCGTTGGAGCCCTCGGCCACCACGGCGAAGCGCCGGCTGGCGCGCAGGCCGGCCACGACCATCTCCCGCACCTCGGGGACGTCGTCGACCACGACGACCTCGGCCGCCTCGGCCGCCTCGGCCTGCTTCTCGGTCACCGGTTGGGCACCGTACCCGGACTGCTCCCTGCCGGCGCCCGTCCGGGCTTCAAGGGGTGAGCGACCCGTGCACCAGGTCGGCGCGGTACTCGGGATGCTCGGTCAGCCAGGCCGAGAGCCTGCGCATGGAGGACTCGTTCTGCTTGTTGATGAACCGGTAGATGGGCCCCTCGAACCATCGCCACGGCAGCTTGGTGAGGTGGTAGCGCTCCTCGAAGTGCAGCAGGGTCCGGTTGTCGCCCACCGGCTCCAGGACGACACGGCCGGTCTGGTCCTGGCCCGGCTCCCTGCTGATCATCGTGTAGGTGTATCCCCGCTCGGGCACCACGTCGTGGACCAGCTCCAGGGCGAAGCCGCGCCGACCCAGGGGCAGGCGGTAGGTCACCCTCCGGAGCAGGCCGTTGCCCGAACCGTCGCCGGGATGGACGACGTCCACGGCCACGACCATGGGGGCGTACTCCGTCCACCGGTCGTAGTCCTGCATGAGGGCCCACAGACGGGCGGCGGAGTGGGGCAGGTCCAGGGTGTAGCGGTGCTCTCTCATCCGGGCCCCCGACTCGCTAGGCCAGCCGCTCGATGGCGGTGGCGTTGGCCTGTCCCCCACCCTCGCACATGGTCTGCAGGCCGTAACGGCCCCCGACGGCGTCCAGGTGGTTGAGCAGCGTGGTCATGATGCGCACGCCGCTGGCGCCCAAAGGGTGGCCCAGGGCGATGGCGCCCCCCCTGGGGTTGTAGCGATTCCCATCGGGCAGGAACTCGCGGGCCCACATGAGGGCTATGGCCGCGAAGGCCTCGTTGCACTCGATGGCCTCGAAATCCTCGATGTTCATGCCCGATCGGGCCAGCAGCTTGCGGGTGGCGGCGTTGGGCGCCGACAGCACCAGCACCGGGTCCTCGGCGGCCACGGTGAAGTGCACGAAGCGAGCCCGTACGGGCAGACCCAGGCGCTCGGCCGTGCTCCTGTCGGCGATGAGCATGGCCGCGGCGCCGTCCGAGGTTTGCGACGAGTTGCCGGCCGTGATGTCGGGAGCCAGGTCGGGGTCCCAGCTCGCCGCGCTGGGCAGGGCTCCCAGCGTGGCCATGGAGCCGCCCCGGCGGATGCCCTGGTCTGCGTCCACGGTCCCACCGGTGGGCTCCCCCTCCGGCCCCTTGGCCGGCACCGGTACGAGCTCGGCCGCGAAGTGGCCGGAGTCGGTGGCCTCGGCCGCCCGCCGGTGGCTCTCCAGGGCGTAGGCATCCATGTCCTCGCGGCTGATCTTCCAGCGTCGAGCCAGGATCTGGGCCACCTCGAACTGGGTCTTGAGCTGGTTGTCGATCACCCTCAGGAAGTCGGCGCTGAACGGACCCGCTCCACCCCGGGCGTTGGAGGCGAGGGGGGCCCGGCTCATGGACTCCACCCCGCAGGCGACGGCCAGGTCGTAGGCGCCGGCCAGCACGCCCTGGGCCACGAAGTGCACGGCCTGCTGGGACGATCCGCACTGGCGGTCGACGGTCGTGGCCGGCACGTGCCAGGGAAGCCCCGCCCCGACCCAGGCGTTGCGGGCCACGTTCGTGCTCTGCTCGCCCACCTGGGTGACGCACCCGGCCACGACGTCGTCCACCAGGGCGGGATCCGCGCCGGCCCGGTCGAGCAGGGCCCGAAGGGTGTGGCCCAGGAGGTCGGCCGGGTGCCAGCCCGCCAACGCCCCGTTCCGCTTGCCGATCGGTGTGCGGACAGCGTCCACGATCACCGCCTCGCGGGTCTGCATCGCCCCTCCGTGTCGCCGCTCTCGTGGCTGCTCGCAAGCCGAAGCTGACATGATAGTCAGCCTTCTCCGACGAACCCCCGGGACGGACCATGCCGCGAGATCCCAGTCAGCTCGACGTCACCGGGCGACCCGTCGCCCTTCGCTCCATCGACCTGGACGTGTTCTTCCGTCCCCGGACGGTGGCCGTCATCGGCGCCTCCGACACTCCGGGGCGGCCCAACACGGCCATGACCCGCAAGGTGCGGGCCTGGTCCGAGGCAGCCGGTGCCGCCTTCCATCCCGTCAACCCCAACCGGACCGAGGTCGACGGCCTGCCCTGCCTTCCGAGCCTGGCCGATGTTCCCGGCGACATCGACCTGGCCGTCATCTTGACCGGGGACGCGGTGCGGGCCCTGGAGGGGGCCATCGAGAAGAAGGCCAAGTTCGCCGTCATCTTTGCCGCCGGATTCGCCGAGGTGGGCGGGGAGGGTGAGCGCCTCCAGTCCCAGGTGGCCGAGCTCATCGCCGGCAGCGACATCCACCTCCTGGGGCCCAACACCAATCTCAACGCCTTCGAGACCTTCCGCGACGACCTGCCCGGGTCCGCCATCGCCCTCATCACCCAGAGCGGGCACCAGGGAAGACCCATCTTCCAGGGCCAGGACCTGGGCATCGCCATGTCGCACTGGGCGCCCACCGGCAACGAGGTGGACCTGGAGTTCGCCGACTTCGCGGCCTACTTCGCCGACCAGCCCCAGGTGGGCGTGGTGGCCGGGTACATCGAGGGCTTCAAGGACGGGCGGACGCTGATGCTGGCCGCCGACCACGCCGCCCGGGGGGGTGTGCCCATCGTGGCCGTGAAGGTGGGGCGGACGGACGAGGGCCGGTCCATGGCCAAGGCCCACACCGGGCACCTCACTGGCGCCGACGCCGTCATCTCCGCCGTGTTCCGCCAGTTCGGTGTCACCCGGGTGGACGGCCTCGACGAGCTCCTCGACACCTCGGCCATGCTGGCCCGGGCCAAGCCGCCCCGCCCCGACGCCTCCCGCCCCCTCGGTCTGGCTGACGGAGTGTGCATCTACGCCATCTCGGGTGGGACCGGCGCCCACATGGCCGACATGGCCGCCGCCGCCGGGCTGCGCCTCCCGCCCCTCACCGGGGAGACCCAGCGCCAGCTGCACGAGTGGATCCCGAGCTACCTGCGGGTCTCCAACCCCGTCGACAACGGTGGGCCACCGTCGTCGGACTGGCGGGGACGCAAGATCCTGGACGCTCTGGTGGCCGACCCCAACGTGGACCTGATCATCTGTCCCATCACCGGAGCGCTGGCCTCCATGAGCAAACCCCTGGCCCAGGACCTGGTGGACGTCTCCAAGACGACGGACAAGCCCATCTGCGTCATCTGGGGCTCGCCCGTGGAGGACGACCCCGCCTACAAGGACGTGCTCCTCCACTCGCAGGTGCCCATGTTCCGCACCTTCGGGAACTGCGTGCGGGCCGTGCGGGCCTACTTCGACTACCACGCCTTCCGCCTGCGCTACGAGTCTCCGTTCGACGCCGTGGCCACCCGTCCCTCGCCTGCGGCCCGCCGGGCTCGGGCCCTCCTGGAGGCGGGACGGCCCCTGTCCGAGCACAAGTCCAAGCAGGTCCTGGCCGCCTACGGCATCCCCGTGAGCAACGACGTGCTGGTGACCAGCGGGGCCGAGGCGGCCCGGGCTGCGGAGGCCATCGGGCTGCCGGTGGTCATGAAGCTGAGCTCGCCCGACCTTCTGCACAAGTCCGACCTCGGTCTGGTGCGGGTGGGCCTGGGTACGACCCGCGAGGTGCGGGCGACCTATCGCGAGCTCGTCGACCGGGCTCAGGAAGCGGCGCCCGACGCCGAGATCGAGGGTGTGCTCGTCTCCGAGGTGGTGGAGGGAGGAGTCGAGGCCGTGGTGGGCGTCGCTCACGACGAACTCTTCGGGCCCACCGTCATGGTCGGCCTGGGCGGGATCTTCGTGGAGGTGCTGCGCGACGTCTCCTTCCGGGTGCCCCCCTTCGGCCAGGAAGAGGCCCGGCGCATGGTCGAGGAGCTGCGGGCCTACCCGATCCTGTCGGGGGCACGCGGCCGGCGTCCCGTCGACGTCAAGGCCCTGGTCAAGGTGATCATGAAGGTGCAGAGGCTGGCCGTCGATCTCTCCGGGGAGATCCTCGAGCTCGACATCAACCCCCTGGTTCTGCGACCGAGGGGCGCCGTGGCCCTCGACGCCCTGGTCTCGTGCCGGTAGGGGGGACCCGGTGAGCGACGCATCGGCAACCGACGACGCGGTCCTGTACCGGGTCGACCGGGGCGTGGCCCGCATCACCCTCAACCGCCCCGAGGCCCAGAACGCCCTGACCTGGGGGATGCGGGACAGGCTCGCGGAGCTCTTCGAGGCCGCCTCGGCCTCCCTCGCCGTGCGCTCGGTGCTGCTGACAGGCACGGGAAAGGCGTTCTGCGCCGGCGCCGACCTGCGGGGGCCGCGCCCCACCGTGGCGGTCCTGCCCGGCAACGAGGCGCCCGAGGGCGCTCCCGAGCGGGCCCCGGGTGACGTGGCCCGCATGATCAGGCGGGGCTGGCAGAGGCTCGTCGGCTCGATCCTCGACTGCGAGAAGCCGGTGGTCTGCGCCGTGAACGGGACGGCCGCCGGCGGGGGGACGCATCTGGTGCTGGCGTCCGATCTGGTGGTCATGGCCGACGAGGCGCGTCTCATCGAGGTGTTCGTGCGCCGCGGCCTCGTCCCCGACGCCGGCGGCTGTTACCTGCTCCCCCGCATCGTCGGTGTCCAGCGGGCCAAGGAGCTCATGTTCTTCGGCGACGACGTCAGCGCGGCCACCGCCGACCGCATCGGCCTGGTGAACGCGGTCGTGCCCCTTTCCGAGCTCGAGAAGACGGCGACGGAGTGGGCCGAGCGCCTGGCCGGAGGACCGACCAAGACCATCGCCATGACCAAGTGGCTTCTGAACCGCTCCCTGGAGTCCGACCGGGGCACCGCCTTCTACGAGGAGGGGTGGGCCCAGGAGGCGGTGAGCGCCACCGAGGACTCCCGGGAGGGGAGGGCCAGCTTCGTCGAGCGCCGGCCTCCGAACTTCCGCGGCTGGTAGGCGGTGATCAAGGACCGCACCGCCATCGCCGGGATCGGCCAGACCGCCTTCGCCAAGTCGCTCCCGGGCAGCGAGCTGGAGATGGCCTGTCAGGCCATCAAGGCCGCCCTGGACGACGCCGCCATCGCCCCCCAGGAGGTGGACGCCCTGTGCAGCTTCACCATGGAGCAGCCCTCCGTGGAGCAGGAGGTGGCCCGCAACCTCGGGCTGGGCGACATCACCTTCTTCAGCCAGGTCGGCTACGGAGGAGGAGCAGGGTGCGCCACCGTGGGCCACGCGGCCCTGGCCGTGGCCAGCGGCCAGGCCCGGGTGGCGGTGGCCTGGCGCTCGCGGAAGCGGGGCGCGGCCGCCAGCCGGCCCTGGTCCCAGGTCTCCCGCCGGGTGAGCGGCACCGCGGCCTGGAGCCGGCCTTGGGGGCTGTTGAGGCCGGTGGACGAGATCGCCATGCTGGCCCGGCGCTACATGCACGAGTACGGCGCCTCCCGGGACCAGCTGGCCAACGCCGCCCTGGCCTTCCGCAAGCACGCCAACCGCAACCCGGCCGCGCTCATGCACGACAAGCCCCTGACCCGCGACCAGTACCTCTCGGCCCGCTGGATCTCCGAGCCCCTGTGCCTGTTCGACAACTGCCTGGAGACGGACGGCGCGGTGGCGTGCGTCGTGGTGCCGGCCGAGCGGGCCGTGGACGGCGCTCACCCCCCGGTCTACGTCCACGCCTTCGCCCAGGGGCTCAACCAGCAGCACGAGACCATGACCAACTACCACGGCCAGGACCCGCTCATGGGCCCGGGCTGGGCCTGCAGCCGGGCCCTGTGGCGGGGCGCCGACTTCGGGCCGGACGACGTCAAGGTGGCCCAGATCTACGACGCCTTCAGCCCCCTCATCCCTCTCTCCCTGGAGGGCTACGGGTTCTGCGGCCGGGGCGAAGGGGCCGCCTTCACCGAGCACGGGAACATCGAGTGGCCCGACGGCCGCCTGCCCGTGAACACGTCGGGCGGGGGCATGTCCGAGGCCTACGTGCACGGCTTCAACCTCGTCGCCGAAGGCGTGCGCCAGATGAGGGGCACGTCCACCTCCCAGGTCGAGGGGGCGGACACCTGCCTGGTCACCAGTGGAGAGGGCGTTCCCACCAGCGCCCTGCTCCTGCGCCGCTGAGAGGCGAGGAGCCGGCCGTGACCGCCGACGCCCTGCTGCCTGAGATCGACGAGGTCTCCAGGCCCTTCTGGGAGGGGGCGGCCGCGGGCGAGCTGCGCATGCAGGCCTGCGGCCGCTGTCACGCCCTGCGCTTCCCGCCCCGGCCCGTGTGCCCCCGCTGCAACTCCTTCGAGGTGGAGTGGCGCACCATGTCCGGGCGGGGCCGGGTGTGGTCCTTCGTGGTCCCCCATCCCCCGCTGCTGCCCGCCTTCATGGCCGTGGCGCCCTACAACGTGGTCGTCGTCGAGCTGGAGGAGGATCCCCTGCTGCGGCTGGTGGGCAACCTGGTCGAGGCGCCGGGCGCCCCCATCAACTCCGTCGATCCAGCCACCATCCGCATCGGCGAGCCCGTGCGCGTCGCCTTCCACCAGGTGGGCGACGTGGCCCTGCCCGTCTGGGTGCGGGCGTCCCCCTGACCTCAGCCGTCCAGGTGGAAGATCCTAGAGGCGTTGCCGCCGACGATGAGCCGACGCTCGGGCATCGGGATGTGGCCCATCATGTCGGTGATGGTCTTGCGGGAGTAGGGCCAGTCGTTGCCGTGGTGGGGGTAGTCCGATGACCACAGCATGTTCTCCACCCCAACGGCGTGGCGGTTGTCGACACCGTTGCGGTCGGTGATGAAGGTGGCCGACAGGTTGCGGTACCAGTAGTAGCTGGGGGGCTGCTGGATGGGGATGTTGCCCCACGACCGGTTGCGCCAGTAGCGATCGTCCATCTGCTCGAGGAGGTGGGGGATCCAGCCCACGCCCGTCTCGATCAAGGCGATCCGGAGGTCGGGGAAGCGCTCGAAGGTTCCCGTGAAGATCAGCTGCCCGATGGTGCTGGGCACCACCGAGAAGACGCCGGCCAGGCCCCCCACCGCCTTGGCGTTGGCCTTGGCCGCCTTGCCCCCGTAGACGCCGTGGTTCCCCTGGGCCGCGGCGGCCGCCGCCGCCTTGCGCTGGGCCTGACGGGCCCGGCGGGAGACGAGGTTGATGTGTATGCACACGGGCACGGCCTCGTCCGACGCCGCGGCCCAGAAGGGGTCGTCGCCGTCGGAGATCGTGTCGCCTCCCGACGGCCACCCCGAGATGACCACGCCCTTGAAGCCCCGGGCCCTGGCCTTGCGCAGGAAGTCGACGGCGTCGTCGATCCCGGTGGAGGGGATCTGGGCCATGCCCACGAGCCGGCTCCGGTCAGGAGCGCAGAACTCCTCCCAGAGGAAGTCGTTGTAGGCGGAGATCCCGGCCCTGACGAACTCGTCGTCCTCGTCGCCCAGGAAGTGTCCGACCGTGCGCTGGGGCGGGAACAGGATCTCGGCGTCCACGCCGTCCGTGTCCATGTCCTCGAGGCGCTCGGCCCCGTTGTAGCAGCCGGGGCGGGCGTCGTCGTAGGTGACCCCCGTCCAGCGGAACTGGTCCCACTGCATCCCCGGCGTCGACACCAGCCCGATGGGGTCGGGGTCGGGCGCGCCCGCGAACTGCCAGGCGTCGCCTCCGTCGGCGTCCTTCACGAGCTTGGGGGCCTTGTCCTGGTACTGCTTGGCCAGCCACGTCTCCCAGATGTTCCTGGGCTCGAGGATGTGGCAGTCACCGTCGACGATCTCGTAACGGCCCATGGCGCGCCTCCTGCTCGGTGGGGCTCCTGATCGGTGGGGCTCCTGCTCGGTCGGGCTCCTGGTCGGGGGCCCGCCGCCAGGCCCGGAGACCGGGTGAAAGAGTCTCGGCATGGCTGACGCCCGTGTCAACTCTCGTCGAGCGGCGTAGACCGGCCCGCGGCGACCCTCAGGAGCGATGGATCAGGTTCATGCGGGTGGTGAGGACGGGCTCGCCGGTGCGGCCGTCGCGGTAGGTCGTCTCCATGACGAGGAACGTCATGGTGCGGCCCTTGCTCTCCTTCTCGTACAGGTCGAGGACCTTGCCCTCCCCCGCGAGCACGTCGCCCACGACCATGGGGCGGTGGTACTCGAACTCCTGCTCCCCGTGGAGGATCAGCCCCCCCTTGGCCATGAGGCTTCCGATGGTCTTGGCCATGAGCTGAGGGTCGCCGTCCGGGTCGGGGGGCGGCTGTAGCTCACCGAAGGCACCCCAGTGGGCCATGGCGAAGCCGAAGGTGGGCGGGGCGGGGATGTTCTCGAAACCCGCCTCCCTGGCCTTCTCCGGGTCGGAGTAGATGGGGTTGTCGTCCTTCAGGGCCCTGGCGAAGTTGGAGACGGGTCCCCTCTCCAGGGCGATCCTGGACGAGGTCGTCTTCTTCCCGATGACGCTCGTGTCCACGGCCATGGCGGTGCGGGCTCCTTCCCTGCGGCTTCGGTGGCCCTCTCGGTTCTCGTCGGGACCGGTCCGGACACTACGGCAAGGGCCCCGGCGCCGGCTCGTCCCCGCCCACCGACGCGAGTGTGTCAGGACGCGCCCGGCACGGCCTTGTGTGCTTTCTGGGCCCGCCGCTACCGTTCGATGACGGACGCGTCAGGTTCCCGACGGCATGGAGGGCGAATGGGTCTGCTCGACGGCAAGGTGGCGATCGTGACCGGCGCCGGGCACGGGATCGGCCGGGGCGAGGCCCTGGAGCTGGCCGGCGAGGGAGCCAAGATCGTCGTGAACGACCTGGGTGGGTCGGTCGCGGGCGAAGGGGCGGACAAGCGCCCGGCCGAGGAGGTGGCCGAGCTCATCCGGAGCCGGGGCGGCGAGGCCGTGGCCAACTACGACGACGTGGCCGATTGGAACGGGGCCAAGAGCCTGGTGAACCAGGCCGTGGAGGGCTTCGGGACCCTCGACGTGCTCGTGAACAACGCCGGCATCCTCCGGGACAAGATGATCTTCTCCATGACGGAAGAGGACTTCGACGCCGTCATCAAGGTTCACCTCAAGGGCACCTTCGCCATGACCCACCACGCCTCGGTGTACTGGCGCGAGCAGTCCAAGGCGGGCAACCAGCCCCGGGCCGCCATCGTGAACACGGTCTCCAGCGCGGGCTTGCAGGGCAACGTGGGGCAGGCCAACTACGGCTCGGCCAAGGCCGCCATCGCGGCCCTGACCGTCATCACCAGCCTGGAGCTGAGCCGCTACGGCGTTCGGGCCAACGCCATCGCGCCGGGCGGGATGACGCGCATGTCGGGGTCGGTGGTGAAGGACATGGAGCTGAAGGAGCCCGACCAGTACGAGGAGTTCAACGCCATGAACCCGGGGAACTCCGCCCCCATGGTGGCCTGGCTGGCCTCCGACGACTCCCTGCACGTCACCGGTCAGGTCTTCCGGGCCGTGGGGTCGACCATCGCCCGCTACCAGCCCTGGACGCTGGGCACCGAGCTCGAGAACCCGAAGGGCGCGGCCAAGTGGGAGCCGGCCGACATCGGCAGCGAGCTGAACGCCTGGGTCTTCCACACCCGTAACCCCGGGCTCCAGCTGGGCCGCATGCGGGCCGGCACCCGCTAGGCCCGTCCCCGCCTGCGAGGTGCGCCTGGCATGGGGCCCGGAGGAGGAGGCCTTCCGCGCCGAGCTGGCCGCCTTCCTGGAGGAGAACCCCCCGCCTGAGGCCAAGGCCTTCCGCGACGGCGCCCTGGCCCCCGGGGACGCCGACGCCCCCTTGATCCCGGACTGGGCCCGGCGCTGGCAGGCCACTCTCTTCGACCACGGCTGGATGATCCCGGGCTACCCGCCCGAGCTCGGCGGCCGCTACGCCACTCCGGCCCAGACCCTGGTGTACCAGGAGGAGCTGGCCCGCCGGGGGGTGCTCCGCTCGGTGCACTTCCCCGGGTACGCCATCGTCGCGCCCAGCCTGCTCGAGTTCGGCGACGAGGCCCAGCGGGCCATGGCGCCGGCGGCCATACGCGGCGACGTGGTGTGGTGCATCGGGATGAGCGAGCCCGACGCCGGCTCCGACCTGGCCGCCCTGCGCACCCGCGCCGTCCTCGACGGGGACACCTTCGTGATCAACGGCCAGAAGGTGTGGACGTCCTACGCCATGGTCGCCGAGAGGTGCTTCTGCTACGTGCGCACCGATCCCGGCGCCCAGAGGCACCGGGGCATCTCCGTACTCATCATCGACATGGACTCGGCCGGCATCGAGGTCCGCCCCCTGCGTCAGCTCTCGGGCGCGGCCGAGTTCGCCGAGGTCTTCTTCACCGACGTCGCCGTGCCCGCAGCCAACCTGGTCGGGCAGCTGGATGAGGGCTGGCGCGTCACCATGGGCTCGCTGGCCCACGAGCGGGGGGGCCTGTGGGTCCAGTCGGTGGCCAACGTCGAGGCCGCCGTGGCCGAGCTCGTGACCATGGCCCGCCGCCGGGACCTGGTC
>Ga0209577_10001347_pt1 | contig 24341 bp, 23 predicted proteins | sample GraSoiAngelo_109_FD_185874 | JGI IMG/M metagenome (GOLD analysis project Ga0209577, IMG submission 185874) | Grasslands soil microbial communities from the Angelo Coastal Reserve, California, USA - 14_0903_12_20cm (SPAdes) (version 2) | ecosystem: Environmental > Terrestrial > Soil > Grasslands...
TCGACTACGCGGGTGACGGCATCACCGCCCACCGCCTCGACCTGTACCGGTCACGGACGCACCCCACGGGTTGCCCCGTGTTCGTCTACATACACGGTGGCGCGTGGGTCATAGGTGACAAGCGTGAACAGGGTGTCCCGCTCATGCTCCATCTCGCCGCCCGGGGTTGGGTGGCGGTGGGCGTCAACTACCGGCTCAGCCCCCGGGCCACGTTTCCCGACCACATCGTGGACGTGAAGCGGGCCCTGGCCTGGGTGCGAGAGCACGTGGCGGGCTACGGGGGCGACCCCAGCTTCGTGGTCGTCAGCGGAGGGTCGGCCGGCGGCCACCTCGCCGCCCTGGCCGCCCTCACCGCCAACGACCGCGAGTACCAACCCGGGTTCGAGGAGGTGGACACCTCCACGGCGGCGTGCGTGCCCTTCTACGGCATCTACGACTTCACCAACCGCCACGGCGTCTTCGGGGCCGGGATGGGCAAGCGCCTGTTGGAGCGCATGGTCATGAAGGTCCCGCTGGCGGTGGACCGGTCGGCCTGGGAGAAGGCGTCGCCCATGGACCGGGTCGGCGACGAAGCTCCTCCGTTCCTGGTCGTGCACGGAGCCAACGACACCCTCGTGCCCGTGGCCGAGGCCCGGCACTTCGTCGAGCTGCTCCGCCAGCGCTCGCCCTCCCCGACGGCCTACGCCGAGCTGCCCGGAGCCCAGCACGCATTCGAGATCCTCCCGTCCATCCGCACCGCCCACACCGTGGGGGCGGTGGAAAGGTTCCTCGCCGCCGTCCACGGGGCCCGCCGGGCCAGCATCTCCAACGACCCCGTGACCCCTTAGGACGCCCATGGCCTGGCCCCCCCACTCCCTGGCGGGAGAGCCCATCCCCGAGCTGGTCCTCCGCCCCGGCGACCCCGTCGTGTCCGTGGTGGACCTGCCCGCTGTCCCCAAGGGGACCAAGGGCCGGGTCGAGGTGGCCGACGGCTTCGCCTGGCGCCGCTACACCGTGCGCTTCGGGAACGGCATCTACATCGACTTCCTCGACGGCCGCCACATCGAGTCGGCCGGGCGCCGGCGCGGCCTGCGCAGGCGATGACCCTCCCCGAGGCCTTTGGGCTCGATGGCAGGGTCGCCGTCGTCACCGGCGCAGGCAGCGGCATCGGCCGGGCCACGGCCCGCCTCCTGGCCCAATCGGGGGCGGCGGTGGTGTGCGCCGACGTGGACGGCGCCTCGGCTGAGGCGGCCGCGGCCGAGATCGGGAGCGGGGGCGCCACCGCCCTCGGGGCCGAGCTGGACGTGTCGGACGGCGCCGCGGTGGACGCCCTGGTGGCCAGGGCGGTGGAGGAGCTCGGACGCCTGGACGTCATGGCCAACATCGCCGGGATCATGCACGAGGCCGCGTCGGTGGCCGACACCGACGAGGCCACCCTCGACCGCGTGCTGGCGGTGAACCTCAAGGGCGTGTTCTTCGGCTGCCAGGCCGCGGCCCGGGTCATGCGCGACCAGGGCTCGGGGAGCATCGTCAACATGGCGTCCGGCGCCATCGACGTCCCCACCGCGGGCATCGTCTGCTACGCCATAGCCAAGGCGGGTGTGGCCCAGCTGACCAAGACCCTGGCCGTGGAGCTGGCCGGCAACGGCGTGCGGGTCAACGCGGTGGCGCCCGGCCTCGTCATGACCCCCATGCTGGCCCGGTTCATCGCCGGCCCCGGTGGGGACCCGGCGACCCTGCAAGCGGCCAGCGAACAGATGGCGCGCATGACGCCGCTCGGACGCATGGGAGAGCCGGAGGACATCGCCCACGCCGTGCTCTACCTCGCTTCGGACGCGTCCAGCTTCCTCACCGGCCAGATCGTCCGGCCCAACGGCGGGGTGTCCATGCCATGAGGGGGCCGTGGCGTTGACCGGCGGCCGCGGCGACCTGGAGTGGGGGACCATCCCGAGGCTGGTCGAGGCCTCGGCCGCCCGCTTCGGTGACCGGGAGGCGCTGGTCGACGGCCAGACCAGGCTGAGCTTCACCGAGCTCGACCGGGCAGCCCGGGACGCGGTGCGGGCCGCCATGGCCGCTGGAATCGAGCCCGGCGACCGGGCCGCCATCTGGGCGCCCAACATCCACGAGTGGGTGCTGGCGGCCCTGGGCGTCGTCGGCGCCGGGGCTGCCCTCGTCCCCATCAACACCCGGTTCAAGGGCCCGGAGGCGGGCTACGTGCTGGCCAAGAGCGGGGCCAGGGTCCTGTTCACCGTGTCGGGGTTCCTCGGCCTCGACTACGTGGCCATGCTCCAGGACGCGGACGCGGACCTCAGCGCTCTCGAGCGTGTGGTCGTGCTGAGGGGCGACCCCCCCGGGGACACCGTGTCCTGGGAGGCGCACCTGGCCGGAGGCGAGCCGGTGCCGCCCGGCGCGGCCTACGAGCGGGCGAGGTCGGTGGACGGCCAGGACCTCTCCGACATCATCTTCACCTCGGGCACCACGGGCCGCCCCAAGGGCGTCACCGCCACCCACTCCCAGAGCCTGCGCGTCTTCGCCGACTGGAGCTCCATCGTGGGCCTGGAAGAGGGCGACCGCTATCTCGTGGTCAACCCCTTCTTCCACACCTTCGGCTACAAGGCCGGCTTTTTGGCCGCCCTCATGCGGGGGGCCACGACCCTGCCCCAAGCCGTCTTCGACGTCGACGCGGTGCTGGCCCGGGTGGCGGAGGAACGGGTGACCATGCTGCCGGGCCCGCCCACGCTGTACCACGCCATCCTCAACCACCCCGACCGGAGCCGCTACGACCTGTCCTCGTTGCGCCTGGCCGTCACCGGCGCGGCCTCCGTCCCGGTGGAGCTCGTGCGCCGCATGCGGGAGGAGCTGACCTTCAGCACCGTGATCACCGCCTACGGGTTGACCGAGGCCACGGGCACGGTGAGCGCCTGCCGGCCCGACGACGACCCCGAGACGATCGCGTCGACGTCGGGGCGAGCCATACCCGACGTCGAGGTCAAGGTCGTGGACGACGAGGGCACGGAGCTCTCCAGAGGCGACCCGGGGGAGATCGTGGTGCGGGGCTACAACGTGACCGGGGGCTACTTCGAGGACCCGGAGGGGACGGCGGGCGCCATCGACGCCCGGGGCTGGCTCCACACGGGCGACATAGGCACCATGGACGAGCGGGGCTACCTCCGCATCACCGACCGCAAGAAGGACATGTTCATCGTGGGCGGCTTCAACGCCTACCCGGCCGAGATCGAGAGCACCCTCATCTGCCACCCGGCGGTGGCCCAGGCCGCGGTGGTCGGCGTGCCCGACGACCGCATGGGAGAGGTGGGGGTGGCCTACGTGATCCCCCGTCCCGGCCAGACCGTCGACGCCGGCGAGGTCATGGCCTGGTCGCGCCAGCGCATGGCCAACTACAAGGTCCCCAGGCGGGTGGAGGTGGTCGACTCCCTCCCCTTGAACGCCAGCGGCAAGGTCCTCAAGTACGAGCTGCGGGAGCGGGCCAGGCAGGCCCCGCCCCCGGGCTGAGCCCCGCCCTGGGGCTGAGGCCGGCCCTGGCCGAGGCCGCCGGGCGCCGTCACCCGAGCCGGGGGAGGACCTTGGCCGCCAGCAGCTCGAGGCTCTCCCATCCCAGCGTCGGGGGCATGCCCCCCATGAGTGGATGGAACAGGAGGTTGCCACCCGGGCCCATGGCCGACGCCATCTCGACGCACTCGTCGGGGGTCACGACGGCGTACACGCCGCTCTTGCGCAGCTCGTCGGCCGTAGTCGCCTCGGTGTGAACCTGGGAGCGCTGTCCGGGCGTCTGCCACTGGGCGTAGGTGGTGGCCTCGTGGAGTGCGAAGGGGGCGATGCGCTCCCAGTCCCGCTCGGGGTCCTCGGTCACGTGGACGAAGCCGGGTCCGGCCGGGAGCAGGACCCAGCCCTCCTGGAAGCCTTCCTCGGCGCACGCCTCCCGGTAGGTCTCGGCCAGAGCGGGGTCGCCGATGGCGGGCATGAAGGGGAGGCGCAGACGGGCGGCCCGGCGCGCCGCCTGTTCGGTGGAGCCGCCCACCAGGACGGGGGGATGGGGCCTGGTGGCGGGGGCGGGGGTCACCAGGCAGGTCCGCCCTTGCCACTCGAAGGGTTCGCCCGTCCAGGCCCGCCTCATGACGTCGAGGTGCTCCTCCAGCAGACGGGCCCGGCTGCGGTAGTCCACGCCGGCCATGTCGAACTCCTCGGGCCGGTACCCCATTCCCGCCACCATGCTGAAGCGGCCGCCGCTGGCCAGATCGAGGACGGCGACCTGCTCGGCCAGGCGCACGGGGTCGTGCAGGGGCACGAGCACGGCGGCCACGTTGACCATGAGACGGCGGGTCCGTCCCAGGATCGCCCCCGCCAGCACCAGGGGGGCCGGCAGGTAGCCGTCGTCGATGCCGTGGTGCTCGGAGATGACGGCGCTGGTGAAGCCGCGCTCGTCGCCCCACTCGCACATGTCCAGGCAGGCCGCGTACTGGGCGGCCGGCGACGTGGTCGCGAACGGGGGAGTGCGCAGATCGAAGCGCAGGGTGAGCATGGCCATGGTGCCCCTCCGAGGTCGCCCTGTTAGAGTCGCTGACATACTGTCAGATTCGCCCCCGAGGTCGACGGGGCGATCCTGCGAGGTGGATCTCGGGAGGCCGCGCCGTGCGGGGCATCGTCTACACGGGGGACAAGGCGGAGCTCACCGACGAGCTCGGCCTGCGGGACCCTGGGACGACGGAGGTGGTGGTCCGCACCATCGCCGCCGGCGTCTGCCACAGCGACCTCAGCGTGGTCGACGGCACCATCCCCTGGCCCTCGCCCTCGGTGCTGGGGCACGAGGGCGCGGGCGTGGTGGAGGAGGTGGGCTCGGCCGTCACCATGGTGAAGCCGGGGGACCACGTGGTGGTGTCGACGCTGGCCAGCTGCGGGATGTGCCGTTGGTGCAACACAGGAAGGCCGGCTTGGTGCCGCCGCTCGATGGGCAACGTCTCCCAGCCCTTCACCTTCAGGGGTGACCCCGCCTACAACTTCGCGGCCACGTCGTCCTTCGCCGAGCGCACAGTCGTGCAACAGGTGCAGGCCGTCCCCATCAGCAAGGACGTTCCCCTGGAGTCGGCCTGCCTCATCGCCTGCGGAGTGCTCACCGGGGTCGGTGCCGTGCTCAACCGGGCCCGGGTCGACCCGGGCGACACGGCCGCCGTCTTCGGCGTGGGGGGCGTGGGGCTCAACGTCATCCAGGGCCTGCGCCTGGCCAGCGCCTCCCGGATCGTGGCCGTCGACTCGGTGGCGTCCAAGGAGAGCCTGGCCCGAGCCTTCGGTGCGACGGAGTTCGTGGACGCCTCCCGTACCGACGCGGTGGCGGCCATCCGTGAGCTGCTGCCCACGGGTGGGGGAGAAGGCGGGGGAATGGCCACTTCGGGGGTGGACTGGGCCTTCGAGTGCGTGGGCAGCGAGAAGGTCCTGGCCTCGGCGCTCGAGGTGCTCGACTGGGGAGGCACCTGTGTGGCCGTGGGTGTGCCTGCGCCGACGGCCCAGGTCCCGGTGCGGGTGACCCACCTCACCCACGTCGACCGCGGCCTCATCGGGTGCCGCTACGGGTCGTCCCGGCCCCGCCACGACATACCGCTGCTGGTCGGGCTCTACCTGGACGGCAGGCTGATGCTGGACGAGCTGGTGTCCCGCACCGAGCCCCTGGAGGGCTTCGACGCGGTGGTGGCCGACATGCACGACGGCAAGCTGGCCCGGGGCGTGCTCACCTTCTGAGGTTGGAGATTGGGAGGGCGGACGTGAAGGAATACGGGATCAAGCTGGGGACCATCCTCTTCACCCTGGTCGAGCCCCACCGGGGCCACGAGGTCGAGTACAACCGCTGGTACGAGCGGGACCACTTCTACGCCGGCTGCATGATCGGCGCCGGCACCTTCGCCGGCCGCCGCTTCGTCGCCACGCGAGAGCTCAAGGAGCTCCGCCAGCCCCCGGGTCCCAACCCCATCACGCCCGATCCCATGGTGGGCTCCTACCTCGCCCTCTACTGGATCCTGGCCGGCCTTCACGGCGACTGGAACCGCTGGGCCGTCGACCAGGTCAACTGGCTGCACGCCAACGGGCGCATGTTCCTGGAGCGGGACCACATCCACACCATGCTCTACCGCTACGAGTGGGGGGCCCAGCGGGACGAGGACGGCGTGTCGGCCGAGCTGGCCCTGGACCACGACTACCCGGGGCTGGCCGTGGTGGTGGGCGAGCGTGCCCCCGGGGTCGATGCCGCATCGGCCCAGACCAGGCACCGGGACGAGGTGCTGCCCGGCCTCATGGGCCCGGGCTCTCCCGTCTCGCTCTGCCTCACCTTCTCCCCCCTCCCGCTGCTGGGCGACGCCCCCGACGACGTGCCCCGCAGCGAGGCGGCCGAGGAGCGCTTCTTGCAGCTGTACTTCATGGACCGGGACCCGGCCGAGGCCTGGCCCGAGACCATGGCCGACCACGGCGCCGCCCTGGAGAAGGCGGGGGTGGGCCGCGTGGTCTTCAGCTCGCCGTTCGTGCCCACCGTCGTGGGCACCGACACCTACACCGACCGCCTGTGGTGAACCTCCTCGACGCCGAGACCCTCTGGGAGCTGGTCGAGCGGCGGGCCTCGGCCACCCCCGACAGGGAGATGACGGTCGACGAGGACGGCCGGCGCATCACCTTCGGGGAGTACCAGGCGGCCGCCGAGCGGGCCGCGGCCGGCCTGGCCGCCGGGGGCATCGGCGCCGGACAGGTCGTGTCCTGGATGCTGCCCACGTGGCACGAGTCCCTCATCCTGGCCGCGGCCCTGTCCCGCCTCTCGGCCGTGCAGAACCCGATCATCCCCATCTACCGGGAGCGGGAGGTCGGCTTCATCGCCGCCCAGGCCGGTGTGGAGGTGCTCATCGTGCCCTCGCGGTGGCGCAACTTCGACTACCGGGCCATGGCCGCCTCCGTGGCCGGGGCCAACGGGGCCGGGCTGGAGGTGCTGGTGTGCGACCGGGCCCTTCCGGAAGGCGACCCCGGCGCCCTTCCGCCCCCTCCCGCCCCTGCCCGGGGCGGTGACGCCCCTGTGCGCTGGCTGTTCTACACCTCGGGCACGACGGCCGACCCCAAGGGGGCCCAGCACACCGACGCCTCGATCCTGGCCGCGGCCCGGGGCATGGTCGAGTGCCTGGACTTCGGGCCCGACGACAGGGGCGCCCTGGCCTTTCCCGTCACCCACGTCGCCGGGCCCATCTGGCTGTGCTCCAGCCTGCTGACCGGCGGGGCCAACATCATCATCGAGATGTTCGACCCCGTCCGCACCGTGGAGGTGCTGCGCCGGGAGCGGGTGACCATGGCGGGATCGGGCACCCTCTTCCACCAGGCCTACCTGGCGGCCCAGCGCAAGAACCCGGGTGAGCGCATCTTCCCCCACCTGCGCAACTGCCCCGGGGGCGGGGCGCCCAAGCCCCCCCGGCTCCACTACGAGGTCAAGGACGAGCTGGGCGGGGTGGGGATCGTGTCGGGGTGGGGGCTCACGGAGGTGCCCATCCTCACCATGGCCCGCCAGGACGACCCCGACGAGAAGCTGGCCGGCACCGAGGGGCGGCCCATGCCCGGTGTGCAGCTCCGGGTCGTCACCCTGGAGGGCGTGCCCGCGGGCCCGGGCCAGGAGGGCGAGCTGCGGGCCCGGGCCCCCCAGCTCATGCAGGGCTATCTGGACAAGGCCCTGGATGCCGACGCCTTCGACGAGGAGGGCTACTTCCGCACGGGCGACCTGGGCGTGATCGACGCCCAGGGATACGTCACCATCACCGGGCGCCTCAAGGACGTCATCATCCGCAAGGGCGAGAACATCAGCGCCAAGGAGGTGGAGGACCTGCTCTACCTGCACCCCAAGGTGGCCGACGTGGCCGTCATCGGCCTGCCCGAGCCCTCCACCGGTGAGCGCTGCTGCGCCGTGGTCGCGGTGAAGGAGGGAAGTGAGCCCCTGGGCCTCGGCGAGATGCAGGAGTTCCTCCGGGGGAAGGGCCTCAGGGTCCAGGCCGTCCCTGAGAGGCTGGAGCTGGTGGAGTCCGTGCCTCGCAACGCCAGCGGCAAGATCCTCAAGCACAAGCTCAAGGAGCGCTACGCCGGCGGGTAGCCGGCGCCGGGCATGGGACGCTTCACGGGCAAGGTCGCGGTCGTCACCGGCGCGGGGTCGGGCATCGGCCGGGCCACCGCTCTGCGCCTGGCCTCTGAGGGAGCGGCGGTGGCCTGCCTCGATCTGGCCGAAGACGCCGCGGCCAAGACCGCGGCCCGGACCTGCGAGGAGGGTGGGCAGGGGCGGGCCTTCGCCTGCGACGTCTCCGATCCCGTCTCGGTCCTGGCCTCGGTCGAGGCCTTGGTCGGGAACCTGGGCCCTCCGGATGCGGTGTGCAACATCGCCGGGATCGGGATGTTCGCCCACACCGTGGACCAGACCCTCGACGGCTGGGACCGCATCCTGGCCGTCAACCTGACGGGCACATTCCTCATGTGCCAGGCCACGCTGCCCTACCTGCTCGAGAGGTCGGGGAACATCGTCAACGCCGCTTCCAACGCGGGGATCAAGGGCCAGCCCTACAGCGCCGCCTACTGCGCGTCCAAGGGCGGGGTCATCGCCCTCACCCGGGCCCTGGCCTGTGAGTACCTCGAGCGGGGTGTACGGATCAACGCCGTCGCCCCGGGAGGCATCGACACGCCCATGCACGCCCAGTTCGCCCTGCCCGAGGGCGCCTCTCCCGCCCTGCTGGCCCGAATCATGTCGCCCATGGGCTTCGGCCGGCCCGAGGAGGTGGCCGGCCTCATCGCCTTCGTCGCCTCCGACGAGGCCCGCTACGTCACCGGCTCGGTCCTGAGCATGGACGGCGGGATCACGGCCTGAGCCGGTGGACTTCGACCTCACCTCGGACCAGGAGGATCTGCAGGAAGGCGTGCGCAAGCTGCTGCAGGGCCGCTTCCCGATGGCGGCCGTGCGCGAGCTGGCGTCGACCGCCGGTGTGGAACGGGCCCGGTGGCGGGAGCTGGCCCAAGCGGGGGTCTTCGCCCTGCGCCTGCCGGAGGCCGAGGGCGGCGCCGGCCTGGGGATGGCCGAGGCCGCCCTCGTCTTCGAGGAGCTGGGTCGGGCCCTGGTACCCGGGCCCCTGGTGGCCAGCCACGTGGTGGCCGGCGCAGTGGCCGGGGCAGCCGAGGGCGACCGGGTGGTGGGGGTGCTGGAGGTGGGGCCCGGTCCCCTCGTGGTGGAGCACCTCGACGCCCTCGACGAGGTGGTGGTCCTCGACGCCGACGGCGCCGGGGTGGTCGAGGCCGGGGAGCTGCGGGCCGCGGCCCAGCCCCTGGCCCCCCCTCTGGATCCCCTCGTCCCCGTCCACCGCCTTGCCGCTGTGCCCGCCACCCGGGCGCTGGCCGGGCCCGACGTCTCGGCCCGATGGCGGCTGGAGGCCGCGGCCCTGACCGCGGCCGCGCTGGCGGGCATCGCCCGGGCGGTAACCGACCTGGGTGTGGCCTACGCCAAGGAGCGGCGTCAGTTCGACCGGCCCATCGGGTCCTTCCAGGCCGTGAAGCACGTGCTGGCCGACATGCTCGTGCGGACCGAGGTGGCCCGGGCCTCGGTCTACGCCGCGGCCGCCACCCTGGACCATCCCGAGGTGGGAGACGTGCGCCGGGCCGTGGCCGGGGCCAAGGCCGTGGCCGGGGACGCCGCGACCGAGAACGGCAAGGCCTGCCTCCAGGTGCACGGGGGCATGGGCTTCACCTGGGAGGTGGACGTCCACCTCTACCTCAAGCGGGCCTGGGTCCTCGACACCCAGTGGGGCTCGGCCGGGGCCCAGGCCGAGGTCATCGCCGGGCTGCTGTAGCGGGCACGGCTCAGGGCTCGGCCATCACCACGGCCGGGGCGGGCCGGGCCAGCCGCGTGCACCACGCCCCGATGGCCATGGCCGCCAGCACGGGAGCCCACTGCCACACGTTGGCGGTGGCGTCGCCCCAGTACGGGTAGTTGAGCGGAGTCTTGACCGGGATGGCGTGGTAGAGGAGGAAGCCCGCGGCCACGACGGCCCCCGTCGTCCGCAGCACGGGCCGAGTCCACTCCCGGCCCTGGGCCGCCCCGACCAGGGCGGCGATGGAGGAGATGAGCAGGCCCAGCCCGACTATGGGACCCAGCAGCGAGCCTGTGACCTCGCTGGGGCCGGGGACTGCCGCGTGGGCCACCTGCACGGCGACGAGCGCACCAGCACCGACGATCAAACCACGGGGCGACTCCACCCACTCATGATGGCCACGGAGCTGTGCACCCGACAAATGGGATGCCCGGTGGCCGCGGGCCCGGCCTCAGCCCTCTCCCGTGGCGGTGCCGTCGGGCTCGTCGATCACCGGGTTCTCCAGGGCGCCGATGCCCTCGATCTCGATGCGGACCACGTCGCCGGGCTTGAGCAGGCGAGGCGGCTTCATGGCGATGCCGACGCCGGCGGGGGTGCCGGTGGAGATGACGTCGCCCGGTTCCAGCGTGAACGCGGTGGAGAGGTGCTCGACCATGTCGAAGCAGTTGTAGATGAGGTCGTCGGTGCAGCCGTCCTGGCGCAGCTCGCCGTTCACCCATGTCCGCAGGCCCAAACGGTGGGGGTCGCCGAGCTCGTCGGGGGTGACCACCCAGGGACCGAGCGGGCCGTGGGTGTCGAAGGACTTGCCCATGGTCATGGTCGGAGTGCGGAATTGCCAGTCACGCACGCTCACGTCGTTGCAGATGGTGTAGCCGGCGATGGCCTCCGGGGCCCGACCGGCGGGGACGTGCCGGCAGCGACGCCCGACCACGAACGCCAGCTCCCCTTCGTAGTCGACCACGCTCGACGCCTTGGGGACGTGGACGGGGGCCCCGGAGCCGATGACGCAGGTCGACTGCTTGTTGAACCACAGCTGGTGGGCGGGGACCTCGGCCCCCGACTCCTCCACGTGCTTGGCGTAGTTCAGCCCTATGGCCAGGAACTTGGGCGGGCGCAGCACGGGGGCGGCCAGGGCGATCCCGGCCCGCGGGAGACGGGGCGCCCGGACCGCGGCGCCGGCCACCTCGGCCAGCAGCCCGGCTTGCAGCACGGCGCCGAGATCAGGACCCAGCCTGCCGTCGGCCGCGGTGACGTCGGCCACCTCGTCCCCCTGGACCACGCCGAGGTGGTGGCCGTCGCCGGTTGAGAAGGTGGCCAGACGCACCGGTCAGAGGACCAGTTCGGCCATCAGACGCATGGTGTCGATCGAGGCCCCCAGCAGCATGGTCGTGACCACCGACTCGTCCCAGGCGCTCAGGTCGTCGCGGATCTTCTCCCGGGGACCGACCAGGCAGATCTCCTCCACCATGGAGGTGGGCACCGCCGCCGCCGCCTCGTCCTTGCGCCCGTCCAGGTACAGCTGCTGGATCCTGCCGGCCTCGGCCTCGTAGCCCATGCGGCAGAACACGTCGAAGTGGAAGTTCACCTCGCGGGCGCCCATGCCCCCGATGTAGAGGGCGAGCATGGGGCGCATGGCGTCGGCGGCCCGCTCAACGTCGTCGTCCACCACCACGCTCACGGTGGGGCAGACCTCGAACTCCTCGGGTTTGCGTCGGGCCCCGGGGCGGGCGAAGCCCTGGGCCAAAGGCTCGCGGTAGAGGCGGTCGTGGCGAGGTGAGTAGAAGATCGGGAACCAGCCGTCGGCCACTTCGGCGGCCAGGGCCACGTTCTTGGGACCCTCGGCCCCCAGGTAGATGGGGAGGTCGGGGCGCAGCGGGTGGGTGATGGAACGCAGAGGCTTTCCCAGCCCGGTGCCGCCCGGGAAGGGCAGCGGGTAGTGGGGTCCGGACGAGACGACCCGCTCCTCCCGGGCCAGCACCTTGCGCACGATCTCCACGTACTCCCGGGTCCGGGCCAGGGGCTTGGGGAAGGGCTGGCCGTACCACCCCTCCACGACCTGGGGACCCGACACCCCCAGGCCGAGGATGAAGCGCCCAGCGCTCAGGTGGTCCATGGTGAGGGCGGCCATGGCCGTGGCCGTGGGCGTGCGGGCCGACAGCTGCACCAGGTCTGTGCCCAGCCTGATGCGGGTCGTCTGCGATCCCCACCAGGCCAGAGGGGTGAAGGCGTCGGACCCCCACGACTCCGCCGTCCAGACCGAGTCGAACCCCAGGGCCTCGGCCTCGGCCACCATCTCCGCGGCCCGGGGCGGTGGTGCGGCGCCCCAGTAGCCGATGTGCAGGCCGAGCTTCACGGGCTCCAGTCTCCCTGTTCCCGGTGGCGGTGACTGTTGCCCTCAGCGCCGGGCCGGGGCGGGGGTGAAGGACACGGGCATGTGCTTGATTCCGTTGATGAAGTTGGAGCGCAGGCGCTCGACCGGCCCGGCCAGCTCCATGTCCGGCAGGCGCCGGAGCACCGCATCGAACAGGGCCCGGATCTCCATACGGGCCAGGTTGGCGCCCAGGCAGAAGTGGGGGCCGCCACCGCCGAAGGCCACGTGCTCGTTGGGCGAGCGCTCGACGTCGAAGCGGTGGGGATCGGGGAAGACATTCTCGTCCCGGTTGGCCGAGACGTACCAGATCACGACCTTGTCGCCCTCGGCCACGGGCTGGCCCGCGATCTCGGTGTCCCGCGAGGCCGTGCGCCGGAAGTGCATGACCGGCGTCCCGAAGCGCAGCATCTCCTCCACCGCGCCCGGGAGAAGGGACGGGTCCCGCAGGAGCCTGGCCCTCTGGTCGGGATGCTCGATCAGGGCCAGCATGCCGTGGGAGATGAGGTTGCGGGTCGTCTCGTTGCCGGCCACCGACAGGAGGAGGAAGAACAGGTCGAACTCGAGCTCGGACAGGCTCTCGCCGTCCACCTCGGCATGGAGCAGGACGCTGATGATGTCGTCGCTGGGGCTGGCCCGCTTCTCCGCGGCCAGCCGGTTGGCGTAGGCGTAGAGCTCCATGGAGGCCTCCATGGCCGCCTCGGGCGCCACTGCGTACTCGGGATCCTCGGCCCCGATCATGCGGTTGCTCCAGTCGAACACCTTGTGGCGGTCCTCCAAGGGCACCCCCATGACCTCGGCGATGACCTGGAGGGGCAGCTCGGCGGCGATGTCCACCACGAAGTCGCACGACCCCTTCTCCGACACCCGGTCGATGATGTCGTTGGTCAGCTCCCGGATGCGCTCGTCCAGGTGGCCGACGGTGCGAGGTGTGAAGCCCTTGTTCACGAGCAGGCGGTAGCGCGTGTGCATGGGCGGGTCCATGTTCAGCATCATCAGCCGTTGCTGGGCCAGCATGTCCTCGGGCTGGTCCATGATGAGGGCGCTGCCCCGAGCCGACGAGTAGAGCTCGTTGTCGCGGTTGACGGCGACGACGTCCTGGTAGCGGGTAACGGCCCAGAAGCCCCGCCCGTCGGCCTCCTCGTGCCAGAAGACGGGAGCCTCGTGCCTGAGCACCTCGAACATCTCGTGGGGGATGCCTTGGACGTAGGTGTCCCGATTGACGAGATCGACCTCGCTCAGCTCCACGTTCCCTCCATAGCCGCGGCCGGACGTGCCCGCGTCCGGACATGACAGCGATCGGTCGCTGACTATAACGTGTTTCACTGCGTGCCCCGCACGACGGGAGGCCCCGGTGCACATCGGTTACACGGACCAGCAGGAGGACCTGCGCCAGGAGCTGCGCTCCTATTACTCCGAGCTGCTCACCCCCGAGGTTGAGGAGCAGCTGGCCAACAGCCACGGTGTCGGGCCCGCGCACAGGAAGATCGTCAGGAAGATGGGCGAGGACGGCTGGCTGGGCGTGGGCTGGCCCAAGGAGTACGGCGGCCGGGGCTTCACCGCGGTGGAGCAGTTCGTGTTCTTCGACGAGTCCATGCGGGCGGGGGCGCCCGTCCCCATGCTCACGATCAACACCGTGGGCCCCACCATCATGGAGTTCGGGACGGAAGCGCAGAAGGACTTCTTCCTGCCCCGCATCCTGAAGGGGGAGATCCACTTCTGTATCGGCTACAGCGAGCCTGGGGCCGGCACCGACCTGGCTGCGCTGAAGACGCGGGCCGTGCGTGACGGGGACGAGTACGTCATCAACGGCCAGAAGATGTTCACCAGCCTGGCCGGCGACGCCGACTACGTGTGGCTGGCCGTCCGGACCAACCCCGAGGCCAAGAAGCACAAGGGCATCTCCCTGTTCGTCGTGCCCATGGACACGCCCGGGGTGAGCGTCGTGCCCATGCACCTGCTCTCCGAGCACAACATCAACCAGACCTTCTACGAGGACGTGCGCGTCCCCGCGTCCAGCCTGGTCGGTGGCGAGAACGAGGGCTGGCGCCTCATCACCAGCCAGCTCAACCGCGAGCGGGTCACCCTGTGCTCGCCCGGGATCATCGAGCGCACCCTGGCCGAGGCCCGGCGCTGGGCCCAGGAGACCAAGCTCGTGGACGGGCGCCGCGTGGTCGACCAGGAGTGGGTCCAGATCAGCCTGGCCCGGGTCCACGCCCGCCTGGAGTTCCTCAAGCTCATCAACTGGAAGGTGGCCTGGAGCGCAACCAAGGGAAGGCTGGACGTGGCCGACGCCAGCACCATCAAGGTGTTCGGCACCGAGTTCTACCTGGAGGCCTTCCGCCTCCTCTTCGAGATCGTGGGCCAGCCCGGCTACCTCAAGGAGGGAGCCCCCGACGCCGTGCTCAAGGCCCGCCTGGAGCGCATGTACCGGAGCCTGCTCATCCTTACCTTCGGGGGCGGCACCAACGAGATCCAGCGCGACCTGATCGGCGTGTTCGGCCTGGGCATGCCCATGCCCAGCCGGTGAGAGGGCCCGAGGCAGGGGGCCGGGTCTAGGCGATGGACTTCTCGTTCAGCGAGGAAGCGGAGGCGGCGGGGGACCTGGCCCGCCAGATCCTGGAGGGGCAGGTCACCCAGGACCGCCTCAAGGAGCTCGAGCAGGGGGCGGCCCCCTACGACGAGCGCACGTGGGCCGAGCTGGCCAAGGCCGGACTCCTGGGCCTGGCGCTGCCCGAGGAGGTGGGAGGGGCGGGCCTGGGCTTCATCGAGCTCTACCGGGTGCTGGAGCAGGTGGGCCGCACCGCCGCCCCCGTCCCCGTGCTTCCGACGGTGGTGATGGGGGCGTTGCCCATCGCCCGCTTCGGCAGCGACGACCAGCGCCGGCGGATGCTGCCTGGCGTCGCCGCCGGCGAGCTGATCCTGACCGCCGCCCTGGTCGAGCTGGGGACCGGCCCTTCCCAACCGACGACCACGGCCCGGCGCCAGGCCGGCGGCTGGCGTCTGGACGGGGTCAAGGTGTGCGTGCCGGCCGGGCTGGCGGCCGGGCGGGTGCTGGTACCCGCCCGAACCGAGGAGGACAACATCGGCGTCTTCCTCCTGGACACCGGCGCCCAGGGCGTGAACGTCGAGCGGCAGGACACGACCAGCGGCATCCCCGAGGCCCGTCTCGAGCTCGCCGGGGCCGAGGTCGCCGACCGGGACGTGCTCGGGGACCCGGCGGGCGGGGCCGGCATCGTTGCCTGGGTGGTGGAAGCGGCCACCGCCGCGACCTGCGCGGTCATGTGCGGCGTGTGCCAGGAGGCCCTTCGCCTCACGGCCGAGTACACCAAGACACGGGAGCAGTTCGACCGGCCCATCGCCACCTTCCAGGCCGTCAGCCAGCGGGCGGCCGACGCCTACATCGACACCGAGGCCATCCGCCTCACCGGTCTGCAGGCGGCCTGGCGCCTTTCCGCCGGCCTACCCGCGGCCGAGGCGGTGGCGGTGGCCAAGTTCTGGGCGGCCGAGGGTGGACAGCGAGTGGTCCACGCCGCTCAGCACCTCCACGGTGGCATCGGAGTAGACCGGGACTACCCGCTGCACCGCTACTTCCTGTGGGCCAAGCAGCTGGAGCTGACCTTGGGGGGAGCCACGCCCCAGCTCCTCCGCCTCGGCTCCATGCTCGCGGCCGAGCCCGTCTGACTCCGTCGGCCTGCTCAGCCCGCCTAGCTTGCGGGTATGGGACGCGACTCGGATGTCGAAGCTGTGGCCGCCCTGCTCCACGAGGCGGCGGAGACGCACCATCGGGTCTATCGGATCACGGACGGCTCGGACGACGATTGGGCCTCGTGGTACGCGGACTGGCTCACGAGGCTCTCCGAGCTGCCTGAGCTCCTCGGTCGGGCGCCGGTGAAGAGCGAGCTTGTCTACATGCTCGTCCAGCTCGACAAGGACTTCGTGGCCTCCCAGCCCGGAGAGGGGTGGGAGCGTGAATACGCCGCCCGCCTGCTCGAGCACTTCGCTCACTGACTACGGGCGCCTACGGCGCCGGGAGGGGTGCGGTGGGCGAGCACCGCCCGATGCCACCCTTATGCTCACCGGATGGGCCTGGAGTGGGAGCAGACGGTCATCGACGCGGCCAGTCCCGTCGACCTGGGGCGGTGGTGGGCGGCCGCCCTGGGGTGGGTCGTGGTCAACGACGCAGCCCAGGAGTACGAGATCCGGGCGGCCCCGGATCGTCTTCCCGGCCTGATCTTTGTCCCCGTCCCCGAGCCCAAAGCAGGCAAGAACCGTCTGCACCTCGACTTTCGCCCCGACGACCGCAACGCCGAGGTCGACCGACTGCTCGGCCTAGGCGCCCGACGGGCCGACGTTGGACAGGGTGAGCAGCCATGGGTCGTGCTCTCCGACCCCGAGGGCAACGAGTTTGTGTGTCCTGAAAGGAGAGTGGTGGCGATGTAGAAGGTCGCCAGCATGACCGTGCTGTGCCAGTGATGAAGGTTGGCCCTTTGGACTCGCCGTGCAGGCGGAGAGTCCAAACCACCGCAAGGGGCTTCGGTCAAGAGCCGGGGTCTTGAGCGTTGCGGAAAAGGCCCGTCGTGAGCGGGTCAGGTGAGCGACGAGAAGACGAACGTGTGTGAACCACTGCTGACGCATCGAAATGTCAGATGGCATCAAAACCAGGGATCGGAATTCGTTCCTGGGATAAAGGCGTGCGCGGCGCGCATGCCCTCAGCCAGGAGGCGGCCTGCGTGCCGTCCTGGCGGTGCCCGGTGTAAAGGTGGCGTGAGCTCGTCGCAGGCGCTGGCATGGAACAGGAGAACCTGTCGTCCCGATACCGACTCGGCCGTTCACTTGGGCTTGTGCAGCCATCCGGCCGGCGAGAGGGAGAACTCCAAGCGGCGGAAACCGCGGAGGGGGAGAGTACCGATGCGGGGCACAGGGGCGGGACGGCCCGTATGAGCGTTGAAGGTCCTGTAATGGGGCCGGAGCAAAGGGGCCGTGCAGACCAGGGTCGCACCGAGGCCAACCCTGCGGGGGAGGAGCCGAAGAAGCAACCCAAGCCGAAGGTGAAGTCGTTTGAGATCCCCAAACGCCTCGTCTACGAGGCGTGGGAGAAGGTCCGGGCCAACCAGGGGGCTCCGGGCGTGGACACCGTCAGCATCGCCGAGTTCGGCCGCAGCGAGAGGAACAATCTCTACAAGTTGTGGAACCGGATGTCTTCGGGCTCGTACATGCCGGGGCCGGTGCGGGCGGTGGAGATACCGAAGGATCACGGGGCGGGGGTCAGGGTTCTCGGGGTGCCGAACACGGCCGACCGGGTAGCCCAGACCGCAGCAGCCATGCTGCTGGAAGAGAAGCTGGAGCCGATCTTCCACCCGGACAGCTACGGCTATCGCCCTGGGCGTTCCGCCCACGACGCGCTGGCCGTCACCCGTCAGCGCTGCTGGAAACAGAACTGGGTGGTGGACCTCGATGTCCGGGCCTTCTTCGACAGCGTCCCCCACGATCTGCTGCTCAAAGCGGTCGCTCATCACACCCAGGAACGGTGGGTCCTGCTCTACATCCAGAGGTGGCTTACAGCCCCCATGCAGATGCCGGACGGGACCCTCGTCGCTCGAGAGAAGGGAACCCCGCAAGGGTCACCGATCTCGCCCCTGCTGGCCAACCTGTTCATGCACTACGCGTTCGATCGGTGGATAGACCGGGAATTCCCCGGCTGTCCCTTCGAACGCTATGCGGATGACGTGGTTGTCCACTGCACCACTGAGCGTCAGGCCCGAACACTGTGGGCTGCTATCGCCGAGCGGTTCTGGCCCTTGGGCCTCGAACTGCGCCCCGAGAAGACCAAGGTCGTGTACTGCAAAGACACGCACCGCCGAGGAGATGCGGAGCACATCAGCTTCGACTTCCTCGGCTACACCTTCCGGCCTCGCCGCGCCCATGGCAAGAGGGGCTTCTTTGTGAGCTTCTCACCCGCCATGAGCAACCAGGCGAAGAAGGCGAAAGGCAAGCAGATCCGGGACTGGCACCTCAACCGTCGCACTGGCATGGACCTGTCCGGCATCGCTGAGGACATCAATCCTCACGTGCGAGGCTGGATCAACTACTACGGAGCCTTCTACCGCTCCGAGTTGTACTTCCTCTCCAAGCGCATCGACGAGCACCTCTATCGATGGGCGATGGAAAAGTTCAAACGACTGCGGGGACGGCCCTTCCAAACCTGGGCCTTCCTCAACGGGGTCCGCAAGCGGGAGCCGCGACTCTTCGCCCACTGGCACCTCATCGCATCCACCGCCGGCCGGACTGCGGGGGCCGGATGACGGGAGACTGTCACGTCCGGTCCTGAGAGAGCCGGGGGGTGCGATTCCCCCCGGCCACTCACCTGTGTTCTCGGCCCGCGATAGTCGACCGGCTGAGCCGTGGGTGGCCGGCCCACCCGCCACCGCCGCGGTCCTATCCCCACCGACGCTCACGGGTCGAACGCCCAGGGCACGGCCCGTGACGCATCCCGAGATCGTCAGGCGGTAGCCCCCCCGGTCGAGGGACTGGGCCTCTGTGCGTCGTGCGCTTCGATCTCGGTCTCGATTTGGTGCACGAGCTCGTCACGAGCCCCATTGGAGTCCGCAAGGCCGAGGGCGAGACGGAAGTACACGTCTTCAGCGTGCGCCTGGGCGCCCCGACGTCCCGGGGGTCCAGCCGATTCAGCGAGGCCGGAGCGTCAGCTCGATCTCGTCTCGGAAGGGGATGCCGTGGGCGCCCGTGGGTGGGATGGTGGGCTTGAGCGTGGTCCGGGCCCCGTCGACTGCGCCCAGCCTGACCGCGCTTATGGCGAAGCCCCGGCGCTGATAGAAGCGCAGGGCGTCGAGGTTGTCGTTCGTGGTCACGACCCACACCAGGCGCGGGCCGGCGAGCTCGACGAAGGCGTCGAGCAGGGCTGTCCCGACTCCCGCGAGCCTGGCTGCCGCCTCCAGGTAGACGATCTCGGCGCTGTCGCCGTCCAGGTGGTAGGTGAGGAGACCGACAGCGCCGTCGGGGCCCTCGGCCACGATGCCGGGAAACCCGAGAGCGTCCACCAGCTCCCCCCGGCGGGCCTGCTGCCGGCCACCGAAGTCGGCGCCGATCAGGGCTTCGGCCCAGGGCAGGTCCCCCTCGGTGAAGGGTCGCAGCCCGACATCTCGCAGGCCGAAACGGCGGCGCGCCGCCGAGCCCGGCTGCTCCGGCGGCGCGGTCCCGTCGCCGACTCGAGCCTCATCGGCACGGTCGAGTATGGCTGCGACGGTCTCCTCGGGTGTCTGCCCCGACGTGTCCAGCCACAGCCCCATCCGGGGTGTCTCATGCACCAGCGCCTGGTGCAGGTCGTCCACGGTGAAGCCCCGGGGGCGGTAGGCGACCTTGGCCCGGTGTGCCTCACGGGCGGCCACCGTGGCGGGCGGGGGACAGAGCACGACCACGTAGCGGGGGCGGGTGTCCAGGCGGGCGACGACGTCGGCCAGCTCGGCGAAGTAGAGGTCCTGGAGCACCGTCGTGAAGCCGGCCGCGGCGTAGCGGTCGGCAACCGCCGCACCCAGGGCATGGCGCAGCCTGAGCTGGGCCCGGGCCTCCTCCGGGGGGTCGGGCACCATCTCCCGGCGGCCGGAGACGACCATGCGACGGAACGCGTCGCCCCGGACGTGGACGCCGCGCTCGAAGCCACGGGCCAGGAGATCGGCGACCGTCGACTTGCCCGCGGCCGAGATGCCGGTCACCACGATCACCGCGCCGGGCTCGATGGATGGCGCGGACACGGTGCTGCTGAGAGGGCCGGCTATCCGACCCGGGTCCCGTACATCTCACCCAGGGGATCGGCTATGAGCTCGATGCGGGCCCCGTCGGGGTCGCGGAAGTAGATCGATGTCCCGCTCTCCTCCTGGTACTCGACGCCCTCGTCGTCGAGACGGGCCCGGGCTGCCTGCCAGCGCTCGGGAGGCATGGATATGGCCAGGTGGTGGAGGCCGCCGAGGACCTCGTGGTAAGGCCCCAGGTCCAGGTCGGGGAAGTCGAAGAAGGCGAGCAGGTTGCCGTTGCCGATGTCGAAGAAGAAGTGATTGGAGCCGCGGTAGTCGCGGTTCTCGAATATGTCGGTCAACGGGAAGCCCAGGACGTCCTGGTAGAAGCGGACCGTCCGCTCGACGTCCGAGGACAGCAGGGCCAGGTGGTGTACGCCGCGGGCCGAGGTGGGCGGCCGTGCGTCTGCGGGCCGGAGGTAGGTCTGGCGGATGCGCTGGCGCTCGGCTTCGATGGTCTCCAGGTCCAAAGTTCGACTCCCGTCAGGGGTGCCGCCGCTCGTCAGCGGTGGCGGACGCCGTCCTTCCATACCCCGGCGATCCGGTCGGCCAGCTTCTCCAGGTCGTGCGGGTCGCCGTCGAGCAGCACCAGATCGGCACGCTTTCCGGGCTCGACGGTCCCCAGCTCGTCCCCGACGCCGAGCAGCGCCGCCGCGCTGGAGGTGGTCGCCGTCCAGGCCTCGATCGGAGACATGCCGGAATGATCGACCATCAGGGAGAGCTCCTCCAGGTTGTGGCCGTGGGGTCCGACGCCGCTGTCGGTGCCCATGGCGACCTTGACTCCAGCGGCGACGGCCCGCCCGAAGGACTCCCGGTGGACGGCGATGACCTCCCGCGTCTTCCGCAGGGCCCACTCGCTCACGTTGGATCCGGCGTCGGCCGCGGCCAGCACCGAGGCGGGCGCCAGCAATGTCGGCACCAGCCACGTCCCTCGCTCCAGCATCATGGCGATGGTCGCCTCGTCGAGGTAGATCCCGTGCTCGATGGAGCGGATTCCGGCCCGGACGGCGGACGCGATCCCGTCGGTGGCCTGGGCATGAGCCATGACGAACAGGCCGGCGGCGCTGGCCTCGGCCACGAGCACGCCGAGCTCGTCGTCGCGGAAGTGGCCGTGACGAGGCTCGTCCCTGGGTGACAGCACTCCTCCGGACGTGGCCACCTTGATGACGTCCGCGCCCTCACGGACCAGCTCGCGGACCCGTCGACGCATCTCCTCGGGCCCGTCGACGATGGGCGAGGGATTGCCTGGGTACGGGTCGTAGCTGCGCAGGCAGGCCCCCGAAGGAAGGTGGGAGTCACCGTGGCCGCCCGTCTGGCTGAGCATGGTGATGCTGATCTGCATCCTCGGACCGGCGACTACGCCGCTCTCCACCGCCTGCTTCACCCCGAGGTCGGCGCCGCCCGCTTCCCTGATCGTCGTGATGCCGATGTCGAGGGTGGCGGCCAGGTTGCGCACGGCGTCGAAGTACCGCATGGAGAAGGGCTTGAGGGCCCGGCGCATGGGATCGAGGTCGCCGCTGAAGGTGACGTGGGTGTGGCAGTCGAAGAGCCCGGGGAGCACGGTGAGACCGGTGGTGTCGACCACGTCGTCCCCGTCGAGGCCGCCGCCGACGGCCAGGATCCTTCCGTCCTCGACAACGACGTCGGCAGGGCCCGGACCCGCGCCCGTCCCGTCCAACAGCTGACCGCCGGAGAAGAGCAGTCGGGTCATCGCCGCAGAGTACCCGGGCCGCGGCGAACGGGCGTGGGGTACCGTGCCCGCGGTCAGAGGGCGCCGAACGGGGTGCATCAGCGGAGGCCGCGGGAATGGAGCAGGCGACACTGCAGCCCGTTGATGAGGCCGACGTCACCGTCGTCGTCGACACCTTTGTCGACATCCTCCTGGCCGGCAGCGAGGTTGCTCGCAGGGCCCCCCTGGTCTACGACTGGTCGGAGCGGGATCCGTTGCGAGCCGAGCACGGCTACGCCCTCCTCCTGAGCATCAGGCAGGGCGATCGCCGCCAGTCTCTCCTCTACGACGCGGGACTGGGACGGGACACGGCCGTCTACAACATGGACGTTCTCGAGATCCGTCCCGCCGACCTACGGGCCGTGGTGCTCTCCCACGGACATGCCGATCATCACGCCGGCCTGGAGGGCGTCCTAAGGCGGCTGGGCCGGCCGGGCATGCCCGTGGTGCTGCATCCCGACGCATGGCGGGAGCGGCGCATCGTGTTCCCCACCGGCACCGAGATGTTCATGCCCCCGCCCACCCGGGCCGACCTGGAGGCCGAAGGCGTGCAGGTGGTCGAGGAGAGGGGACCGTCGCTACTGCTCGACGGGGCTGTCCTCGTGAGCGGTCAAACCGAGCGGGTGACCGACTTCGAGAAGGGTTTCCCCCTGCAGCAGGCCCGCACCGAAGGCGGGGGGTGGGAGCCGGACCCCTGGATATGGGACGACCAGTCGGTGATCGTGGATGTCCGGGACAAGGGCCTCGTCGTGCTGTCGGCCTGCAGCCACTCGGGAGCCGTCAACGTGCTCCGCAACGCCCGGCGGGTGACCGGCCAGGACAAGGTGCACGCCTTCGTCGGCGGACTGCACCTCACGGGCGGGTCGTTCGAGCCCATCATCGCCCCCACCATCGCCCAGATCTCGGCCATCGGCCCCGACTGGCTGGTCCCCGGCCACTGCACGGGCTGGCGGGCCACCCACGAGCTGGCCCGGGCGCTGCCCGATGCCTACGTGCAGACCAGCGTGGGCACGACCCTCCACTTCGGGGCGGGATGACCGGCGGGCGGGGCTCGCCGCCACGAGGCCCGCTCGCGTCGGGGATGGCCCCGGTGGCCGAGGTGGTGGCCCGGTGAGGGTCGCCGAGAGGTTGAGCGAGCGAGACCGGCGCATCGCCGCCCTGGCCGTGCCCGCGTTGGCGACGGTGGCCGTCGAGCCCCTCTACACGCTGGTGGACACGGGGATAGTCGGCCGTCTGGGCACGGCGCCGCTGGGCGGCCTGGCCCTGGCCGCGGTGGTGCTCAACGCCAGCTTCTGGGTCTTCAACTTCCTGTCCTTCGGCACGACGTCACGGGTGGCCTTCTTGACCGGCGCCGGCGACGACAGGGCCGCGGCCGAGGTGGCGAGCCAGGGGCTTTGGCTGTGCGCCTGCATCGGGATTCCCGTGGGCCTGCTGCTCTTCGGCGCGGCCCACCCGGTGGCCGCCCTGCTCGGTGGTCATGCCGGGATCCTGCGGGCGGCCACCACCTACCTGCGCATCAGCGCCGCGGGAATGCCGTTCATCCTTGTCAGCCTGGTCGGGAACGGATACCTGCGGGGCCTGTCCGACACCCGCACGCCCTTACGGGTCGTGCTCGTGGCCAACATCGTGAACGTGGTCCTCGAGCTGCTCCTCGTCTATGTCGCCCACCTGGGCATCGCCGGGTCGGCCTGGGGGACCGTCGTCGCCCAGGTGCTGGCCGCCGCTTGGTTCGCCCTGCTCATCGCCAGGCGGGTGGCCGCCACCGGCGCCGGGCTGCGGCCCCTCCCCGGCGAGATGCGCCGCCTGGTGGTGGTGGGCCGCCACCTCTTCGTGCGCACAGGAGCGCTGCTGACGACGCTCACCCTGGCCACCTCGGTCGCCGCCCGGGTGGGCCCGTCCACCCTGGGGGCCCACCAGATCGCCCTCCAGGTCTGGCTCTTCCTGACCCTGGCCTTCGACGCCCTGGCCATTCCCGCCCAGGCCCTGACGGGGACCATGCTCGGGGCCGGCGAGGTGGCCGAGGCCCGCGCCTACTCGGCCCGCCTGCTGCGCCTGGGCATCTTCTTCGGCTTCCTCGTGGCCGGCGTTCTCGCCGCCTCCTCGCCGGTGCTGCCCGACGCCTTCACGGCCGACCCCAGGGTGGCCTCCCGGGCCACGGCCGCCCTCGTGGTGGTCGGGATCCTCCAGGTGCCGGGCGCGGTGTTGTGGGTGCTGGACGGGGTCCTGATGGGGGCGTCGGACTTCCGCTTCCTGCAGGTCGGGACGATCAGCGCCCTGCTGGCCTTCGTCCCCGTGGGCGCGGCGGTGCTGGTGTGGCGCCGCCTGGGCATCGTCGGGATCTGGCTGGGGTTGTCGCTCTGGCTCCTCGTCCGCCTGACGATCAACCACCGTCGCTACGCGGGGACGCGCTGGACCGAGGTCACGGCCTGACCTTCGCCGCTAGCGGTCGCCCCCCGCCGACTGGGTGCCGACCTTCAGCTCGCGGAAGGGAACGTCCTTGTCGATCCTGGGCTCGGAGGGGAGACCGAGGACGCGCTCGCCGATGACGTTGTGCTGAATCTCGTCCGACCCTCCGGCGATGG
>Ga0209577_10001348_pt1 | contig 24327 bp, 21 predicted proteins | sample GraSoiAngelo_109_FD_185874 | JGI IMG/M metagenome (GOLD analysis project Ga0209577, IMG submission 185874) | Grasslands soil microbial communities from the Angelo Coastal Reserve, California, USA - 14_0903_12_20cm (SPAdes) (version 2) | ecosystem: Environmental > Terrestrial > Soil > Grasslands...
TTTGTTCTGGCTGTGTCGAGCAATGCTCCGGAACGCGTCGTGCGGCAGATGCGGTTCGCTTCGGCGGGCCTTTGGGGAGCGGCCGCATTCGCGAGTTTGGTGGTGACGTTTTCGCCAGGAAAAAAGCCGACATCCGGGAAGGTTGATTAGAACAAAACTTCGGCTCGGTTCTGGCCTGGAGCCAAAGGCCAAGAGCGAAAAGCCAAGAGCGAAAAGCTCACAATGAAGAAAGAACTCGTCGAACTCAGAGTTAACGACCGCTCCCACGAGGTCGCCATAGAACCCAGCAAGCTGCTGCTTGACGCCTTGCGTCAGGATCTGCAGCTGACTGGATCGAAGCGGGGTTGCGATGATTCTTCATGCGGAGCTTGCACTGTGCTGGTGGACGGCATCCCCATGCTTTCCTGCACACTGGTGGCGGCAAGTTGCGAGGGACAGGAGATCACCACAGTTGAAGGCGTGAGCGAGCATGGCAGTCTGGCGGCGATACAGAAAGCTTATGGCGACTGGGGTGGGGCGCAGTGTGGATATTGCACTCCGGGATTCATGATGACCGTAAAAGCCTTGCTAGCCGCTAATCCCGATCCTACGGCCGAAGAAATTCGCGGGGCGCTCAGCGGAAACTTGTGTCGTTGTACTGGGTACAGCCAGATGTACGAAGCCATTAAAGACGCGATTGAAGCGGAGCGCAAAGCAAGTACCGAGTACCAGGTAGCGAGTACCGAGAAAAGATGAGTGACTTCAGCATCATCGGGAAACGTACCGCGATGGTTGATGCCGCGGGTAAGACCACCGGCGCGGGCAAATACACGGATGATCTAACCTTGCCGGGCATGCTGATCGGTAAGATTCTCCATTCGCCGTTTCCCCACGCGCGGATCAAGCGCATTGATAGCAGTCGTGCTCGTGCTCTCGAAGGCGTCGTGGCAATCGTCACGGGCAAAGACGCTCCTAATCCTTATGGCATTCTCCCCGTTGGTCACGATGAGCACGCGCTCGCCTTGGACAAAGTTCGTTATGTGGGAGACAACGTGGCTTGCGTCGCCGCAATTTCGGAGGCCATCGCGGAAAATGCCCTCGAATTAATTGATGTCGAGTACGAGGTTCTCCCCGCCTACTTTGATCCTGAAGAGTCGATGAAGGCGGAGACGGATCTCATTCACGAAAACAAACTACATAACATCGAGAAAGATTATCACCACGTGTTCGGTGATCCGGAGAAAGCTTTTGGTGAAGCCGATTACGTTGCCGAAGGCCGTTTCATCGCGAACGAAGTTACCCACGCCGCCATGGAGCCGCATTCTACCCTGGCGGCCTTTGAGATCGATTCGCATACCGGGAAACCCGGCCGTCTGACCGTTTGGTCATCCACGCAAGTGCCTTACTACCTGCAGCACAAGCTGTCGCTGGTGCTGGATATGCCGATGGCGCAGATTCGGGTGATCAAACCGTTGGTCGGTGGAGGATTCGGGGGCAAGAGCGAAGTAATTCCCCTGGAGATCATCGCAGCGATCGCCGCTCGCGCAGCGCAGGCACCGGTCAAGATAACCTATACGCGGGAAGAAGTTTTCTGGGCGCATCGCGGCCGCCCGCGCAGCATTATTGATCTGAAAACCGCCGTAAAGAAGGACGGTGCGATCACCGCAGTCAAGGCGCGAGTGGTGCAGGATGGGGGCGCCTACTGCTCCTACGGTGTGGTGACCATTCTGTATTCCGGCGCACTACTGGGCGCGCTCTACGACATTCCTAATATCCAGTACGACGGCTACCGGGTGTTGACCAACAAACCTGCTTGCGGCGCCATGCGCGGCCACGGGACAGTCAACGTGCGCTTTGCCTTCGAGTCGCAATTAGATGAAATCGCTGCCAGGCTGAACCTTGATCCCGCCGAGATTCGCCGGCGCAACCTGCTCAAGCCGCCCTGCGTCACCATCAACGGTCTGCGCGTGCAGAGTTACGGTTTGCCGGAGTGCATTCAGCAAGTCGTCGAGCGCTCGCGTTGGAAGCAGCGCAAGGGGCAGTTGGGGAAGGCAAGCGGCCTGGGAATTGCCTGCAGCCATTATGTGAGTGGAGCGGCCAACTCCATCATCCGGTCTGACATGCCGCATTCGACTGTGAACATCAAGATTGATCGCGACGGCGGTGTGGTGGTTTACACGGGAGCGTCGGAAATCGGCCAGGGGTCCGACACAATGACAGCGCAGATTGCCGCCGAGACGCTCGGTTGTTCGCTGGGGCGAGTGAAGGTAGTGGCGGCAGATACGGATTTGACACCGATCGACATTGGATCTTATTCGAGTCGCGTCACATTCATGGCGGGCAATGCCACATTGCGAGCGGCGGAACAAGTGAAGAAGCAGATTGCCTCCGCCGCGGCGCGAAAGATGAACTGCGCTCCGGAAGACGTGGTGTTTCGTGAGGACAAAGTATTTCGCAAGGGAGACACACAGGGCCAAAGTCCCACACCTTTAGAACCCACACAGGCTGCGGTCTCGGTCAGTGGGCGAGTGGAGGGCCAAATACTTCGCGGTTCGCTCCAGCAGAAGCGGAAGGAGGAAGGCCAGAAATACTTCTTGACCTTCGAAGAGGCGGTGGTCGCGGCCATTGATTTCCATGGCGCCCTTACCGGTACCGGGTCCTATGCTCCGCCTCCGGAAGCGCGTGGCGGCAAGCACAAAGGCGCCGGGGTCGGACCATCTCCGGCATATTCGTATTCTGCGCAGGTGGCCGAAGTCAGCGTGGATGAAGATACCGGGGAAGTGACGGTACACAAAGTCTGGGCGGCGCACGATTGCGGGCGGGCTTTGAATCCTGTTTCTGTCGAAGGACAAATCATCGGCTCGGTCTGGATGGGAATGGGGCAGGCATTGGAAGAAGAGATGGTGTGGAAAGACGGGATGCTGATGAATCCCGGACTGCTCGAATATCGCAGCCCTTCGTCCACCGAGTCTCCGGAAGTCGAGCCGATTATTGTGGAGAGCGTGGATCCGGAGGGGCCGTTCGGTGCAAAGGAGTGCAGCGAAGGTTCTTTGGCCGCCACCATACCTGCCATTGCCAATGCCATTTACGATGCGGTTGGAATCCGGCTACACGAATCCCCATTCACTCCGGAGCGGGTTCTGGCGGCGTTGCGCGCGCGCAAGGGTGCCAAGCCGATCAACCTGACTGAGGGAGTCGATCCCACAGCTCCCAGGCGCTTCCGCGAGCATGGTGGCGCACTTTGGTTTCGTGGCAAGGGCCCGGAGCGGCATCCGCTCGATCCGGCGCGAAGGGAAGCAGCGGACACCGGAGGTGATGATTGAGCCTCCCGAAATTCAGGCTGCTCCGCCCCAGCACGGTGGAAGAGGCGGTGCGCTATCTTTCACAGCATGCCGGCAACATTCGCGTGCTTGCGGGCGGCACCGATCTGATTCCATCCATGCGGCAGAGGCTGTTTGAGCCGGAATACGTGCTCGACATCCGGCACATCGGGGAACTGAAAGGCATCCGGCAAGGAGCAGAAGTAGAAATCGGCGCTCTGACTTCGCTTACGGTCATTGAGCATTCCGAATTCCTGCGGCGGCATTATCCGGTCCTGGCGGAAGCGGCCTCTACGGTTGCTTCCCCACTGCTGCGCAATATGGGAACGATTGGCGGCAACATCTGTCTGGACACGCGCTGCCTCTGGTACAACCAGTCGCTGACCTGGCGCAAGGGCTGCGGTTTCTGCATCAAGAAAGATGGCGATCTTTGCCACGTAGCTCCCGGTGGGAGCAAGTGCTGGGCGGTGTTCTCCGGAGATACCCCTCCGGCGCTGTTGTGCCTTGACGCTCACATCGAAATTGCCAGTTCCGCGGGACTACGGCGCATCCCGTTGCGTGAGTTTTATACGGGGATTGGTGATTCGTATCGCAGGCTGGAAGCGAACGAGCTTGTGACCCGAATATTTTTGCCGGCAGCGTCGGCAGACTATCGCGGCATATACCGCAAGCTGCGCATTCGTGGCTCGATTGATTATCCGCTGGCTGGTGTGGCTGTGGTATTGAAGCGCTCCAACGGCCATGTGAAGGATGCCCGTTTGGCGATAACCGCCGTCAACCCTGCGCCCATGCTTATTAAGGCCGCACCGCAGATGCTGGAAGGCAAAGCGGTGGACACGAACCTGGCAGAAGCGGTGGGTGATCTGGCTGCGAAGACGGCCAAACCGTTGACCACTTCGGCGCTCACGCCTGAATATCGGCGGGAGATGATTCGCGTGTTCACCAAACGGGCCGTGCTGGCAGCGGCAAATAATTGAGTTGGCGGGTTTTCAGCCGTCCCTGCGGGACTTGTTTCTGTTCGACGTTCTACCCAGCACTGACGTGGTGGGCGATTATCGGTCGCCGCGTCGGGGCAAGCCGGATTGTCGATCGCCAAAGTGCAAACTGCACCCGAGAACTTCTTGATCACTGACTGCCACATTCACATCCAGCCCATGGAGATGTTTAAGCCGCATGCGCTGGAGTTGATGAAAAGGAAGCGGGCGAACTTTGAGGAGATCGCAGAGTTCTGCCGCTCGCCGAAAGCCTTTCTGAAGCATCTGGACACGGCTGGCGTGGAGCGGGCAGTGCTTATCAACTATGTGGCTCCCGAGGTGATCGGGTTCACTTCCGGCGTGAACCAGTTCATCGCGGATTACACTAAAGAAAATCCGCGGCGGCTGATATCGTGCGGCAGCTTGCATCCGCGGCATACGTCCAATGTGCTTGCCGATGTCGAGCAATTACTGCGTCTGGGCATACGGATGATCAAGATTCACCCACCCCACCAGTTGCTTTATCCCAATGATTACCAGCGCGGGGTGAAAGAGCTGGAAATCATTTATCGGGCAGCGGAAGCCAATGGCATTCCCGTGATGTTCCATACCGGCACATCGATTTTCCCCGGAGCGCGCAACAAATACGGTGATCCCATCTACATCGACGACGTGGCGGTGGATTTTCCCAAGCTGAAGATTCTGCTGGCGCATGGTGGCCGTCCATTATGGATGCATACTGCATTCTTTCTGGTTAGGAGGCATCCTCACGTCTACCTTGATATCAGTGGCATCCCTCCCAAGACTCTGCTGAAGTATTTTCCTCGCCTCGAAGAGATCGCGAATAAAACGCTGTTTGGGACCGATTGGCCCGGCCCAGGAGTGCCGGATATTAAGAAGAATCTCGACGATTTTCGCGGGTTGCCTCTTGGTCTCGATGTGCGTCAGCAAATTCTTTCGAAAACAGCGTTGGATATCTGGCCGGACTGAGAGATTTTTACCCGGTATTCGCCCCGCCTAAAGCATCCTAGCTAACCAAAAAAGATGTGACACTAAATTTACAGCATTGTGACAATTGGCTTAGTTCCCGGGCCTATCTTCCTCCTCATCTATACAAGTCGGATTGTGGGTGAACCTCAGTACGGGGCTCCGACGCGTTTTTAGGTTCTGCGTACCTTTCAATTCAGCGATGTTTGGGGCACTCACGGTCCACAGAGGAGAAGATATGTTCAAGACGCAACTACGGAAGTCATTAGGCGTGTTGCTGGTCGCTCTGTTCGTGTCCGGTTGCGCTCTGGCGCAATACGGCGGTGGCGGCATGGGAGGGACAACCAGCGGTGGTACATATACGCCCGGTTCGAAGAGCTACGGACACGGAGCCGCGATCGGCGCTGCGGTGGGAGGGGGAGCCGGAGCGGCGCTCCTGTTCTTCACGCTGCACCATCGTCGGCAAGTTGTGGGGTGCGTTACGCCGGACGGGAAGAGCCTCACCACGGATGATGGTAAACACGCTTACCAACTTGCGGGCAACCAGGTGACCGGTGGGGAACGCGTATCGGTGGTGGGAAAGAAGAGTAAGAACGAGCTCGGGGCGGACCAGTTGGAGGTGAAATCCGTAAAGAAGGACTACGGACAATGTCAACAGCAGGCCGGATTAGTTGAGCCAAAGCACTAACACAGGACGGCTTTCTTCCGCCTCGAAATCGCAGATTGACGGCGTGGAATCCCGTGCGGCTGCAAACCATTGCCCGACCGTGTACGTCCCAATAGGTGAGATCCTCAAGACGCCGGTGTCCTCGCTTTCACGGGCAGTTGTCCATCCGGCACCGGGGGAGTCTCACCTGCCGCTAATCCCTGATTCGCATCCTGCAAAAATCGGTTTCACCCGAATCAACAAAGCAGGCAAGCCTTCGTCCTCGTTATCCAAGAACGACGTGGCACTCGTTATTTTCTACAGCCAGGAGGATATTTAAGGAATCACTTGGCAGGCAGGAAGAACGTTTCGCGGCGGAGTAAGGCTTGCAGCCCGCTGACTACTTTGCTGGTCTCACTTTTATGGATAGCGCCGCGAACTCCGGCGCGACGGGCTTCTTCGACCAGCTGCCGCGACATGTACATGGTCAACATGAGAATGGGAGGATGGTGAGCGAGCTTGGTAATTTCGCGGGAGGCTTCCAGGCCGTTCATGTTAGGCATCAGGAAGTCCATGACAATGAGGTCAGGACTCAGCTCCCTGGTCTTTTCGACCGCCTCACGGCCGTCGATGGCTTCACCGACCACTTGCCATTCCGGAGATTCCTCCAGTAAACGGCGCAAGCCGCGCCGCACCGCCGCGTGGTCATCCACGATTAGAATCCTGGAAGCCATAGCAACTCACGTCTTATACAACTCAAAGCAGTGTACAACGAACTGGCACGATCGGGCTAGCGCTGTCACGAATTGGGCAGAGCGCAGCAGGTTATTTCATCCGCCAGTGCCGCAACCTTACCTCCCGGAGGCACGAGCCCTTTTTGCCCGGGCAAAGGGCTCAAGGGATTTCTGGATCAGGAAATCCATCCGGTTCTCGAACTCCTTAAGGTCAGCAACCAGGCCCGACAATTCCATTACCACCAGGGTCTTCTCGATCAGATCGAAGAGAGTTTGTTTAAGCAGGTGAAAATCGAGGACGATCAGTGAGACCGTGTAACCCTGATTCTTGCGGTGACGTCCGTACTCTAGCGCGAGGCGCTGGGCGTGCGCACTCCAATCAGCATCTTCCACGTCAAGCTGCTCCAGGAGGCTAGCCAGGACTCTAGCAAAGTGATCAGAGCGTTGTTCTTCAGACAGAATGGCCGACAGTTTCGCATGCCTCTTCATCGCTTGCACAGTCCGGCTGGTTACCACGGGACCGCTTTCCTTCAAAACTGTGGCGAGCCGCTTAACCGATGCCAGTGATCTGGGACTGCGGTTTTCCAGGTTTTTACGGATGGTTCCGATAACCAGATCCAAATCCGCCGGCTTCACCAGGTAATCGTCCACCTGGTTGCGGATTGCAAGCAGAGCGGTCTCCAGGGCAGGGTACCCGGTCAAAATAAGATTGATGCTGTCCGGTTGCAGGTGCCGCATTGCGCTGACCACCAGGAAACCGTCGCCTTCCTCCGAAATATTCAAGTCGCAGAGGAGAACATCAAATGTGTGGGAATTAATTTCAAAAAGCGCGTCGGGTACGGTAGCGGCAACACGCACCTCAAAACCATTGTTTTCGAGAACCGGTGGAAGCGTGAGCCGAATGCTTTCTTCGTCGTCCACAAAGAGGATCCGATTACCGTTGTTTTGCCGGGCCACCCTCTCCCTCCCGCGCTCCTACTCTCCGCCGCACAGATGTCAGATGTGCTTGTAAATTACTTCACGCTATGCAGCCGCACTTTTTCGGTTCTTTGAATTCTATCTTGCATCAGCGCATTTTGGATGCCGGTCGAGGCATAGAAGGTGACTGGCAGCAACGTTTTTCCGTGGCGGGAAGCTTATCCGCCGCAGGTCTTACTTGATCGCTACTTCCATCACCACCATCTAAGTTGCTGATTTTGAACTACTGGGTCACCCCGGCGGGGGCAGGCGACCCGGTGCGATCTCGCGCACTGGCAGCTGTTTTCCCTTTGGTTCCCAGTAGCTCGTCGGCTAACCCGCTGGCATCGTAAATATTGCGCAGAGACTCCTGAATGCCTCGCGAATCCACGTGAATCGCGCGCGCTACATTGTCGGTGTACACAAAATTCCAGGCAAGCGATTGGATATTGCCGTCGAAGACGATGCCTACTACCTCGCCTTCTTTGTTTACGGTGGGACTGCCAGAATTGCCGCCAATGATGTCGACGGTGGTCACGAAATTCAGCGGCGCCTTGGGATCCAGCTTTGACTTGGCCTTTATCCAGGTGTCCGCCAATTGGTACGGCGGCTGATTGTTGTGCTCCGTGGCATGCTGGAATGCGCCCCCGATAGTAGTGAAATAGGGGATTGGCTTGCCGTTCTCCATGTAGCCTTTGACGGCGCCGTAGCTCAGGCGGAGCGTGAAACCTGCATCTGGAGGTTGGGTGAAACCAGTGCGCGCAAAACGTGCTTTGGCAATGGCAGCGCCATTGCGGCGCTCAACAGCGTCAACCTGATCGTCGAAGTCTTTGCGCAGGCGGCGGGCATCGGGGTCGATGGCGCGCATGACCACAATCAAGGGATCGGTGCTGGCCTGCACAGCGGCAACTCCGCCTTCATAGAGCTGTTTGCGAACCGCTACGCCATCCAGCTTTGTGCCCTCAATGAAATCTTTCGCAGCCTGTTCGGGAGTCTTGCCATTCAAGATTTTTTTCACGTCGGGATGGTCTTTGCCGAGCACTTCCTGCATGAGCTTCAGGGAAGCAGTCAATTCCGCCGTTTCGAGCGATTTATAGATTGGAGCAGTCGAGAACAAGCCCTGTTCCACTGACGGCAGTGCGGAGTCGCGATACTCGCGCAGGCGCTCGGCATTGGGCTTGGTTTTTTCTTCCGTAACGCGCACTAAGGTTCGCGCGAAGCGAGCCAGTTCAGAGTTGAATCCCCGCATGCGCTGGAAAGAACTCTGGGTGTTGTGTTCCAGGTAGGTCAGCGGCTTGTAGATTTCTTTTTCCACCTCAACGGCGTTGGTAATTTCCTGCCAGGGATCGGGAGCCCCCGGGTCGCTGGCTTTATATTCGGCGCGGAGCTTTTGCTCATCCGCGGCCTTGGCGGTCCTGAGATCTTTGTCCTGCAAGGCAGCCAGGTAGCCCGTGATGGCCTTGAAGGAGTTTTCGTAGCTCTGAGTGTCCTCAGCCGCAATGCGGGCATTATCGGCAGACTGGCTGCTGAAAGCCTTCAACGCATCCAGGGTGTGCCGGTAGGAATTGAGGCGGGTAGGATAGTCGAGCTCGCGCAAGAGTTCGATCTGGGAGAAAGTCAGCAGGCGGCCGGTCGAGCCGGGGTGGCCGGAAACAAAAATCAGGTCGCCCTCGCGTGCGCCCGTCCGCGACCATCGCAAGTAGTTATCAATGTGCGCCGGCTTACCATTCTCGTATACGCGGAAGAAAGCGATATCCAGGTCATAGCGGGGATAGGTGAAATTGTCGGGATCGCCACCGTAATATGCGGTTTGCTGTTCGGGCGCGAAGACCAGGCGGACGTCCGTATATTTTTTGTATTTGTACAGGTTGAAAACTTCGCCGGAGTAAAGAGTGACGACATCGCAGCGGAGTCCGGTGGACTTGACGCAATCCTGCTCGATCGCGGCCATGGCGGCGCGTTGAGCCTGTGCGGCATCGGCTGCCAACATGTGAGGTCTAACCGCGTCATGCACCTTGGGAGTCACATCGTCAATGGCTACCAGCTGGTTCAGTTCGAGGTCTGGACACTTGCCTTCTTCCGCTTGTGTTTTGGCGTAGAAACCGGTTTTCATGTAGTCACGACCAGCGCTGGAAAGTTGCTGAACGCACTCGGCGCCTACATGATGGTTGGTAAAAGTCAGTCCGTCGGCTGATACGAACGACCCAGAACCGCCATTGTTGAAGCGCACCGAAGAGAGCCGAAGGTGATCCCGCCACTGCTGGCTGGGTGCGAATCCGTACTTGGCCTGAACCTTTTCCGCGGGAAAAGCGTTATACAGCCACATGCCCTCGTCGGCCAAGGCGAGAGAAGCGAGAAAGAGAAGGCAGAACAAACCGAGCAAAAGGAAGACACGTCTCATAAGATCAATAATCTCCTGGGAAAGCGCATACGACGATGGTACGAGAGCTACGGCAAGCTCTTTACTATACGATGTCACAAACGGCTGGAGCAAAGGTGTCGGATGGCAAAGCGGCCATTTTTAGCGTATAAAAGTCAGTTGCCGCACCCGCACTCCGGCCAGTCGTAGGCAGCAACCAACATCACTCAGCCTCGCGAGGGAGCATGTCCGGCATAACCACCACGCACGCGCCTAAAGGACTGGAAGGAGTCGTCGCCACCACTTCCAGCATTTGCTACATCGACGGAGAGCGCGGTGTCCTGGCCTACCGCGGAATTGATATTCACGAACTGGCCGACAATTCCACGTTTGAGGAAACCTGCCACCTGCTATGGTTCGGCCGGCTGCCCACGCGCAACGAATTGCGGGATCTGCGCGATCGGCTGGCAGAAGAACGTAAGTTGGATGCTTCGATCATTCACCGGCTGCACCTCGCGCCCAAACACGCCCTGCCCATGGACGTACTGCGCACCATCGTTTCCGCGCTCTCGTTCTACGATCCCGAAGAGAAGAGCAACGACCGCGAGGCCAATAATCACAAAGCCATCCGCCTGACCGCGCAAATTGCGATGCTGGTGGCCGCGTATGACCGCATACGCAAGGGCAAGCAGGTGGTCGAGCCCGACCGGGCGCTGTCGCATGCCGCGAATTTTTTGTACATGCTGAATGGGGAGCGCCCCTCGCAGACGGCGGAACGCGCCCTGGATATTGCCCTTATTTTGCACGCCGACCACGAGCTGAATGCCTCCACCTTCGCCGCCCGAGTCACGGCCGCGACCTTGTCCGACATGCACTCGGCGATCACGTCCGCGATCGGCGCTCTCAAGGGGCCTTTGCACGGCGGCGCCAATGAGGCGGTCTTTCAGATTCTCCAAGCCATTGATAAGTCCAAGGCGGAACCAGTGGAATATGTCAAAGGGATGATCGCGCAAAAGAAGAAAATTCCTGGCTTCGGCCATCGCGTTTACCACACCGAAGATCCCCGAGCCACGCACTTACGCAAGATGTCGCGCGATCTAGGACAATCGAGTGGTGAGCCGAAGTGGTTTGAAATTTCGCGTCAGATCGAGGAATTCGTCAAAGCCGACAAGAAATTGAATGCGAACGTCGATTTCTACTCTGCTTCCACATACCATACGCTAGGCATCGATGTAGACCTGTTCACTCCTGTGTTTGCGGTGTCGCGAATCAGTGGTTGGACGGCGCACGTCATAGAGCAATTGGAAGACAACCGGTTGATCCGACCGCGCGCCGACTATATCGGACCAAAGTATCCCCAGCACTACCTTCCGCTGGAAAAACGGTAGGAAATAATGGCGGAATTCCGGCCAAGCTGCTGTTGATTCTCTTTTCAGTGAGGTTGAATCGCGAGAGCAATCGCTCTCGCCCGGGCCGAGCGAGTGCCAAGAAAAATGTTTTCCTCGGCCCTCCTCAGTTTTTCCACAACGTGACGCTTCGAAAGCGGCGTCCAGCAAGCCCCAGCGCCCCACAGTAAAGAGTCAAGGATTTTGTCATGAAGGAACGGTTCACCATTTCCGGTGCAGCGAGTTAGTCGTTGACAAAATTTTCTGAGACGCTAGAATACGCGACGATTTTTGCCTGTAGAATTTCGACATGACCCCTCAACTCCTCGACCCCGTCCTTTTACAGACTGACTTCCCGGAACTCGAACTTTATGCCAGCGGCAAGGTGCGCGATGTTTACCGCCTTGATAATGAGCACCTGCTGTTCGTGGCCACCGACCGCATCTCGGCATTCGATTATGTGCTGGCCACGGGTATCCCTCACAAAGGAACCGTGCTGACTCAGCTTTCGCTCTTCTGGTTCGATTTCCTTAAGGATATCGTGCCGAATCATCTGATCACGGCGGACGTCAGCCGCTATCCATCCACCGTGACCAAATACGCAGAGCAATTACGCGGGCGCTCCATGATGGTAATGCGCGGCGAAATGTTTCCCGTGGAGTGCGTGGTACGCGGATACTTGTCGGGATCGGGATGGAAAGAATACAAGACCAGCGGCAAGGTCTGTGGCATCCCCTTGCCCTCTGGCTTGAAAGAGTCGGACCAGCTGCCGGAACCTATTTTTACTCCCGCGACCAAGGCAACTACGGGACACGACATCAATATTTCGTTTGAAGAGATGTGCAAGATCGTGCCCTCCGAGACCGCTCGGCAATTGCGTGACATCAGTCTGAAGCTTTATAAGAAAGCGGCGGATTATGCGCGGCAGCGCGGCATCATCATTGCCGATACCAAGTTCGAATTCGGGACGACACCCATGGGCATCACCTTGGCCGACGAGGTGCTTACCCCGGATTCCTCGCGCTTCTGGCCCGCCGACAAGTATTCATCCGGCAAGGCACAGGAGTCGTACGACAAGCAGTATGTACGGGACTACCTCGAGGAAATTCGTTGGAATAAGCAGCCGCCTGCGCCTGCCCTCCCGGTTGAGGTGGCCCGGCGCACCAGTGAAAAGTACCTTGAGGCATATCGTTTGCTCACCGGTCACGAGCTGAAAGTGTGATCCTCACCGCCAGGAGCGAAACTCCGTGAGCGGTGCGGATTGGATCATTGTAATCGCCGTTTTGGTATCGATGATCCATGCGGCGGCGCAGGGTTTTTTTCAGGAAGCATTCGCGATCGCGGGGCTGATAGCGGGATACATGGCGGCAGCCTGGCAATATGGGCGGCTGTCGCGCTGGTTGGCGCCGCACGTAAAGTCACCTTGGGTGGCTGATATTGCAGGTTTCCTCATCATTTTTGCCGGTGTCATGATTGTGGCCGGCGTCCTTGGCCGGGCAGCGCGTTGGGCGGTGAGGGAAGCCGGGCTGAGTTGGTTCGACCGTTTCCTGGGTGGAGCGTTAGGGATACTGCGTGGGTGTTTGACGGTAGCCGTCGTCCTTATGGGCATGGCCGCGTTCGCTCCCACGGCAAGCTGGCTGCCGGGCTCTGTACTGGCGCCTTATTTCCTGGCGGTGGGGCGAGCGGCAATTTGGGTAGCGCCGGCGGATTTGCGCGGACGCTTTTATCAGGGACTGGAGCTTTTGCGCCATGCCCAGCAGCCGCCCCAGAGCAGGCCTTCAACACATTAGGATCGTAATCGCATTCATAGAACACTGAGAGAAAGAGAGCCCCACCGTGAAAGATCAGCTGGAAGCGCTCATCATGCAGATGTATAAGAGCAACATTCTTTACTCCGAAGCGGTGCGCGAGTTCAAAAAGCGATTTATCGTGACCGTCCTGCAGGAAAACAAGGGCAACCAGTGCCGTGCCGCGCGCGAACTGGGCATGCATCGCAATACTCTGAGCCGTACCGTTGCAGAACTGAAGATTGATGTGCGCCAGCTGCGCGATGGAGTTAAGCGGCCGCCACGTAGCGCGCGTCCGATGGTGCTCGAGAAGAAGGCGGCTCGGTAGAGCGCCCCAAGACAAAACTCTTATCTTGTTCGCTGAAAAACTCCCAGAAAAACTTCAGAGTTGCTGGTGAGCTGTCTCCTTTTGTTTTCTTATCGGCTTAAAGGAAAAGGCAGCCAAGTGGCTGCCTTGTTTTTGTCCGCTGATCGGTCCGCATCAGTGCGTCGGCTTGGCAGGCCGGCGATGAACTGGCTTCTTGGGGGTAGTCTTAGGAGAGGCCTTGGTCAACAGCGCGCCCTTGGTCATGACCATCACGAAGGGACTCGGTGTGTAGGAAACCGGCGTGCCTTCGAAATCCAGACTTGCGCTCTCCTTCGGCATCAAGCGCGCGGGAATCGCTCCGCTCATCTCGAGATCGATGTCGGGGCGCTTCTGGTCAATGTCGTCCACGCTGCCGGCAATCTCGAGCTTAGTGGGGCTCGCCTTGAGCACCACGCCCTGCATCTGCAGGGGCACGCCCTTGATTGCGTTCCATACCACCGCGGCATCTTCCGGCTTGCCGGAAGAAAGGCACAACTCCCACTCGCCAAAACTCATCTCTTTGGGCGATTTCTTCTTGACCAGGTCAGCACACTGTTCCGCCGGAGTAGGCGGAATGTATTGCGTGATGTTAAACCCGGCAGGTGGCAATGGCGAGGTCTTGGCCTGGGCTAGCAGGTCTGTCCAACCCTGATCTGAGCCGTGGTACTTAACGTATTGCTTCTGGCCATAGCTGGTAATCTGCGGGGCCGCAGGCGTGCCGGCCGCTAGGTTCGCCGCGCGTGCGATAAACCACAGGCCATTGAGATAGTCAGGCGGTGTAGCGGTCAGGTAAGCCAGCGCCAGCGGGTAGATGTCTCGCAGGTTGTTGGGATCCGCTTCCACGGAGCCTCGCAGGAACTTCTGTGCTTTCGCGTAGTCCTTGTTCTGCAGAGCGGCAATACCCGCCACACCGTTGAAGATGGACGAAGTTTGCTTCTTCAGCTTCTCCCAGTCGGCGTCGGAAACATCCGCCGGCTTGGGCGCGGTCTGCACGCACTGGAGTCCCTTTTCCGCGTACTGGCCGCCTTCGGTCAAGTTCTGCTGAGCATTCTGTCCGGCCTCAGCCGCCGCGCGCTTGGTATAAGCCAACAAGGCGAGCGCTCTCAGGTTGCACGGGTTGGCCTGCAGTACGCGCTGGGCCGCGTCCATCATCTTGGCGGGGTTGTTCGTCTGCTGATACGCAATCATCAGCGCTTCCAGCGCGTCTTCTTTCATCACGCTGTTGGGATACTGTGTGAGGAACGCTTCCAAGCCGCTGATCTTGGCCGCAGGATCGGTTTGCTGAATAGCGCCAACATAGGCGTTGTATTCGGCGGGATCTTTGATCTCTTTCTTCTGCTGCGGGGGCTGCTGGCCAGGGGCTTGCTGCGCCGCGGGTTGCTGCCCGGCCGCGGGTTGTTGTCCAGCGGGAGGTTGCACGCCCGGTTTTTGAGCGGGGGGCTGCTGCCCGGTTGCGGGTTGCTGTCCAGCGGAAGGTTGCGTGCCCGGCTGTGCCTGCGCTGGCTGCGTCGCGGTCTGGCCGGTTGCTCCTACAGCTAAACCAAGCACAATCGTGACAAGAATCTTCTTCATCAGTGTGGCTCCTTGAACTCTCGGGAAAACAGCGACGACATTCGGGCGCGCCCGGGCTTCAAACACAGGCGCAACTCGCACCCGGGCGACAGGCTCCGGAAATTTGCACCGCCGGGTGAAGACAGGGCGGCTGCTAACCTATTTCCGGTGTGCGGATTATAAGGATGTGCCCTGCCTAAGGCAAGCAGCATGCCGACCTGTGTTTCCTTACTAGATAAGATGCGCAAAAAGGTGACCGGGAATAGATTCCTCCAGCGAGGCCTGGTCATCTAAGGCGAGAGGCTTAGCATGGACAACCATCAAAACGTCTCAGGACAGATCGCCGTGGTAACGGGCGCGGGCCGCGGGATTGGGGCTGCCATCGCCCGCAAACTGGCATGCATGGGAGCTCAAGCCGTGGTCTGCGGTAGAACCCGCCCCAACCTGGAGCGTACGGCCCGGGCCATCTCCGATGCGGGCGGTAAAGCGGAAGTGGCCGAGTGTGATGTCACTGATCTCCACTCAGTCGAGTCGCTGGCTGAGCGCGTCGAGACCAATTTCGGCAAAGTCGACATTCTGGTGAACAATGCCGGAATTGGCGGAGGCAGCACGCCGCTGCACCAACTTTCGCCGGAAGTCTGGGACCAGGTCTTGAACACGAATCTGCGCGGCGTCTATTACTGCATCCGCAGTTTCGCCCCCATGATGATCCGGGCCCGTCGCGGACACATCATCAACATCTCTTCATTGGCAGGGAAGAATGCTTTGCCCAATGGCGCCGCGTATTCCGCGTCGAAATGGGGACTGAACGGGCTGAGCTACTCGGTGGCGGAGGAATTGCGCGCCCATAACATCCGCGTCGAAGTGATCTGTCCAGGATCGGTGCACACCGAGTTCAGCCCGCATAGCGGAAAGGATTCGGGAAAGATGTTGCAACCGGAAGACGTTGCCCACGTGGTCGAGATGCTGGTCACCCAGGCTCCGCAGTCGTTTGCCAGCGAAGTATTGTTGCGGCCGACTTTGAAGCCTTAGGGGTTTTCATGGAGTCACTATGACAATAACGAGGCACTAATTTACTTCTTGAACAGATTCTCGAATGCCTTCCGCGCATCATCTACGCGACCGGCGCTGGTGGAAGTTTCTTTTTCCATGGTGACGCGGATGGAGTACAAGGAGCATTCGTTGCGCGCGTCTTTTCGCGGAACCCGCTCGGAGATAGGCTGGGCACATTCGAAGCGGCTCGAGGGATCAAAATAGGTGCATTGTTTGCAGGAATGCAGTTCAAAGCCGCACTTGGGACACTGACCGATGGGCTCCGTGAAGGCTTGCAGGACTGTGCCGCACTGCGAACATCGCGAAACTGTCCTGGTGCCGGGCATTTGAATGGCGCGCGGCCCGAAGGTCTCCTGCTTGCTGGCCCTTTCGATCTTCTGCTGCTGCTGCGGCTCACGGCCGCTATCCTGATAACCGCGCTGCCGATATTTCCTGTCGGACACGGGCAGACCTCCGTGATGACGTGATTGTCTCTCCAGTGGGGATTCCCCACAAGCCCTGGGGTGGGCAAGGTTGCTGCCCCTGAGATTAATGCCTAACCGCAAACAACGCAAAGAAGGCAAAGGCGCACACAAAGCGTCTAAGGCGGCTACTCCAACGGCGGCTCGGCCTGACACTGCGACGCATTCGGCGGCGCCGTGCTATGGCTTGGGTTCGCGCTGTAGCGCAGCACGCCGTCGGACGTCGAACAGAACAGGCGCACGCCAGTTTCCCCATAGGCGACGGGTGCTCCTCCAGCAGCGTAATCCATATAAATGCCGTTGGCAGTCTGCTTGGTTCCAATCGCGCCAAAGCTGTAGCCATTCTTCACGCCGCTAGCCAAGCTCTTGTCGAGTAGGCAAGCCGATGCGGAACTGGGTTTACAGGGCTGAGCTCCCGCTAAGTAGGAGAGTTGCGCCGCAAAACCTTGAGTGGGATAGGTAGCCTGGTAAGCGACCTCGGCGGCGTTGATACTCTTAATCGAAGCAACGGCGTCCGCTTCATTGGCGGCCTGGCGCGAGTGCAGGAGCTTGGGAACCGCCAGTGCGGCGATGATGAGAATAATCACGATCGCGATGAGCAATTCGATTATTGTGAAGCCGCGCATTTTCTTATCCTTAAGTGAGGTTCAGGATACCTCTCCTACCGATCCAACTCACCGGCCGACCAATGTACATCAACCAGTTTTCCTGAATTGGTCGCGCCTTTCGTGTGTCCCGAGGCGCCTGCCTGAATTGTAATTCGTGGGGGTGGATGCTACCATCCGAATAGAAGCGTGACACAGGAGGTAGATATTTATGTCGGATCGAGACGGCAATAGTTTTCTATGGTTTCTGGCAGGCTTGGGCGTAGGGGCAGTCGTAGGCGTGCTCTACGCGCCGCATTCGGGCAATGAGACCAGGGATGTCCTGCGGACGAAGGCGGAAGAAAGCCGCGAATATGTGCGTGGTCGTGCGCGCCAGGCAAAAGAGCAGGCTTCAGAGTGGGTGGACCGCGGAAAAGATGTCCTCAACCAGCAGAAAGAGCAGTTCCGGGCCGCCTACGAGGCTGGACGCCAGGCCTATTCGGAAGCCACTACGGAAGGTACAACTCCGAAGAATCTGTGAGCTGAATTTTTGCGCAGCGTAGACGCTAGAACTCGCCGCGCTGCGAAGCTGGGCTTATGGAGAACGTGAATCTCCTAATCGCGTTTATCGTGGTGACGGCGTTTGCGGTCGTCGTCCAGGCGGGTATCCTCGTCGCCTTGTATCTCTCTGTGCGCAAGACCAGCGCTCGCATGGAAGCTTTGGCGAATGAGGTTAAGACCAAGGCCCTGCCTGCGGTCGAGACGGCTCATGCCATCCTGGTGGAAGTGCGGCCCAAGATCGATTCCATTGCGGAGAACCTCAGTCACTCTACTGCCATCGTTCGGGCCCAGATGGAGCGATTGGATGCGACTGTCAGCGATGCCATGGACCGGGCACGTCTGCAGGTAATTCGCGCGGATGAACTCCTGAACCGAACAATGGACCGGGTGGAAGAAACCACCGAAGCGGTGCACAAGACTGTGCTTTCTCCTTTTCGCCGGGTTTCGGGCCTGGTGCAAGGCGTGAGCACGGGGTTGGAGTTTTTGTTTGGACGCCGCCGGCGGCAGTCCCGGGATGGGGCGGGTATACCGCAAGATGAGTTGTTCATTTAGCTATCCGAAAGTTTGCTGAACAAAAAAGGCAGCGCGCTTGCGCTGCCTATTTTGTAGCGCCGGGGGATCCCCGGCCCGAACGCCCGATACTCACCTTGCTCTCTCTGCGGCTTACTTTCCATTCACCCGCAACATCATCTGCGTTCCGCTGTCCAGCTTCACATTTTTATTCTGGGAGCTGATTACGGCACCCTGAGCACTCTCGGCTCCGCCACTCAAAGACAATCCAGACAATCCAACTACGCCCTGGGAGTTGGTGTTAAGCCGGGCGTTCGTGGCCGCTCCCGTGGCCGATCCCACCGTGCTACCTGCGGCGCTGCCTACGTTACCGGCTGCACTGGTCGCGGTTCCCGCGACATTTCCCGCTGTCTGCGCGGTGCCTCCAATCACGCCGCTATTGCTGGATCTTGTAGGCCCCATGCCTCCGGGTGCCCCTGCCGGTTCGGCTATGGGCTCGCTATTCAGCGCGGCAGTGTTTTGGGCCGCGGCAAGCGCCTGTATGCTGGCATTCAAGGGTACTTCACGCCCATCTTTCATGAGGATCTTGTCGAACGCAATTCCCAGCGTAGATTCCGTTTCGCCCTTCTCCCGGGCCTTCGCTTGAGTTACATGGCCGAGGATCTTGGCGCCTCGGGGAACCACCACGCGCCCATTCGCCAGCATATCCTGCGTCGTTTTGGCGACAACCTGGTCGCCAGGCTTCGCCTTCTTGGCATCCACGGACTTTGCCAATTCGGCAGGAATGATGGTGCCTGGGGCCATCTGCCCAGACGTCTCCGCAGAAGCGGTCGTGTTCTGAGAAGCCGAAGCCTTCGTCTGCGAGTCTCCCGAACTCTGAGCCAAGGCAACTCCGGTAAACAGACCTGTAACCAAAACTAAGAATAAAATCCTCTTCATAGTTGAGATTTCTCCTCTAGGTGTTGGTTGCTGATTTTCCGAAAAGAGTTTGTCAGCATTTCCGAAATTTCCTGCAGAATAGAGGTTGGTTCTCCCAGAACCTTTGTTGTGTCTCAACCACATTCCCGTGTTGTAGTTGAGAAAAACGCGCCTGCACCATGCGGGCGGAGGGAACCAGAAGGCCAGAAAATTAAGCTGGGACACGGAGCTCGGAATGCTCAGACAATCCATCCTCCGCCGACCACGACGTCGCCGTCGTAGAAAACGGCAGCCTGGCCGGGCGTGATGGCGCGCTGCGGATTGTCAAACGTCACCAGCGCCTCATGCGCGCCGGTCTTCTCGATCATGGCGGGAGCGGGCTCGTGACGATGGCGGATCTTCACTGTCACACGCAGGGGCTCTCGCAGGTCTTCTACTGCAATCAAATTGACGCGCCGGACACGCAGAGTGCGCGAGTACAACTCGTCGCCACCGCCCACCACCACCTGACGAGCATCGCCCTTGATCTGAATCACGTAGAGTGGCGAACCTGTCGCAACCCCCAGCCCCTTGCGCTGTCCCACCGTGAAGTTGTGGATGCCCTTGTGCTCACCAATCACTTCACCGCTGGTCGTGACCAACTCGCCGGTAGTGTCTGGCAAGGCCTCGCCTCGCTCGGCGAGGTATGCATCGAGGAAGCGCTTGTAGTCTCCGCCGGGAACGAAGCAGATCTCCTGCGAATCGGGCTTTTCGGCGAGAACCAGGCCATGACGCCTTGCGCGCTCCCGGACTTCAGGCTTTGTCATGCCGCCCAGCGGGAAAATAATGTGGCTGAGTTGCTCCTGCGTCAGACCGAATAGAAAGTAGGTCTGATCCTTCGAGAGATCAGCCGGGCGCTTGAGCAGCCAACGGCCGCGGTCCTCATCAAATTCCACATGCGCGTAATGGCCGCTGGCCAGTGTCTCCGCGCCGATCTGACGCGCCACGATGAGCAGCTGATCGAACTTAAGATGGTTATTGCACAAGCTGCACGGAATCGGCGTCCGGCCGGAAAGATAATCTTCAACAAACGGCTGCACGACTTCACGCTCGAATCGCTCCTCGTGATTGACCACGTAGTACGGAATGCCGATCGTCTCGGCGACCCGCCGAGCATCGTAAACGTCGTCCAGCGAGCAGCAGCGACCCTGCACCGCCTCAGGCATGCCGGCATGACCAACGAGCCGCCGCTGGTTCCACAGCTGCATGGTCAAGCCGATGACGTTATGTCCCTCGGCGCGCAGCATAGCTGCCACGGTCGAGGAATCGACTCCGCCCGACATAGCAACGGCAATGGTTTGCGTATTCGGCATTTGGTAACCCGCAATTAGCAATTAGCCCTTAGCTTTTCGCTCTACAAACTTCCGCACCAAGCTGAAATCCACCCTAAGACTGGTGCATCCGAAGCCTCGCGACTGGCAAGAGCGCGAAGGGCCAAATGCCAAGTGCTAAGTGCTAAGTGCTGTTTTCTTGTAAACCGGCGACAGCTCCCGCAATCTCACCACGGTCTCCGGAATCAAAGCCAGCGCGAATTCGATATCCTCCTGCGTGTTCTGCTTGCCCAAGCTGAAACGGATGCTGGCGCGGGCCCGGTCCGGAGGCACTCCCATAGCAGTGAGCACGTGCGAAGGTTCAATCGCTCCCGAGGAACATGCGGCGCCTGTCGAGACCGCCAGCCCCTTCAGATCGAGCGCAATCACTAGCGACTCGCCTTCAAGACCTTCGAAGTACAGATTGGTCGTGTTGGGTAGGCGCGGCGCGCCCTCGCCATTGACTCCGACACCGTCGAAGTTCCCTAGTATGGCGTGCTGCAGGCAATCGCGCATCTTCTCGATAGTGCATAGGCCCCCGTGCTCCAAACCCTCTCTGGCCAGTTCCGCGGCCTTGCCCAGGGCAACTATGCTCGGGACATTCTCGGTGCCGGCGCGACGCGAACGCTCGTGGCTTCCGCCATAAAGCATAGGTTGAAGTTGTGTGCCCTTGCGCACGTAGAGCGCCCCAACCCCCTGCGGCGCGTGCATCTTGTGTCCGGAGATGGAGAGCAGATCGCATCCGATTTTCTGAACGTCAATTGAGACCTTGCCTGCAGCCTGCACTGCATCCGTATGAAAATAGACATCGGCTTCGGCCGCGATCGTTCCGATCTCCGCAACCGGCTGCAGCACGCCAGTCTCGTTGTTCCCCATCATGATAGTGACAAGCCTCGTGTTGGGACGCAGCACCTGGCGGACGTCGTCAGGATCGACTTGCCCGCGGCTATCCACCGGCAAGTAGCTTACGGCGCAACCCAATGACTCGAGGCGCTTGCACGAGTTCAGTACCGCATGATGCTCGACAGTCGAGGTGATCACGTGATCGCCGGCAGAAGCTAATCCGAAAATGGCGAGGTTGTCAGCCTCCGTACCTCCACTGGTGAATACAATTTCGGCAGCCCGGCATCCCAGCAGCGCAGCCACCGCCTCACGCGCGCGCTCCACCGCCGCCCGCGTCTCCTGTCCATGGTGATGGATCGATGACGCGTTGCCGAAGTGCTCGCCAAAGTACGGGCGCATAGCCTCAAAGACCTCTGGCAGCACCGGCGTAGTCGCGTTATTGTCGAAGTAAACTCGGCGCATAGAGCCTCATGGATATTGTACGTGATGCGGCTTCAGGAGTGGACGGGCTTGGGAGGCAGGGGACTACCGGATGCGGGGGATGTTTATCCCGCTCACTGGGCTGCAATGCCGCCACAATATTCGAGCCGCATTACGCCGTGGCGCCGAACCGCACCGACACAAGTTTCGAGACGCCCGGTTCCTGCATGGTCACGCCATAGAGAACCGGGGCGATGCTCATGGTTTTCTTGCTGTGAGTGATGAGCACGAACTGTGTCTGCACGCTCATTTCGCGGACCAGTTCGGTGAAGCGGCCGATGTTCGCCTCATCGAGCGGCGCGTCTACTTCGTCGAGAATGCAGAAGGGGCTGGGCTGGTACTGGAAGATTCCAACCAGCAACGCCAGCGCGGTGAGCGCCTTTTCGCCGCCTGAAAGCAGCAGCACATTTTGCAGCTTCTTGCCAGGAGGGGACGCCACAACGTCAATGCCGCTTTCCGCGCTGTTTTCTTCGTCGGTGAGGCGCATAAAAGCGTGGCCGCCGCCGAAAAGTTTGCGGAAGGTCGCCTGGAAGTTCTCGTTGATCTTATGGAACGCTTCCTCAAACTTCTGGCGGGAAACGATGTCAATTTCTTTGATGGTGGCCTGGGTATTCTCGATGGACTCAAGTAGATCTTTGCGCTGAGTCTCCAGGAACTGGTGCCGTTCGGCAGTTTCCTTATACTCTTCGAGCGCCATCATGTTCACCGGACCCATGGCGTCTAGGCGCAAGCGCATCTCGCGATAGGCTTGCTCTTCAAAGACAAGCGGCTCGCCCGTCAAAATGGCAATCGTCGCATCGCTCATCAAGTCGTCGCGCTGGACCCCCAATTCATTCAAGCAAGTTTCCGCCATGTAATGGGCATCGGACTGCAGCTTAGCTGCCGCGGCGGTGAGTTCGCCCCGTCGGTCGCGCGCCTGGTCAAGCAACTGGCGAGCGGCGCGCACAGCTTCGTCGATTTCCGTCAAACGGGCACGCACTTGTTCTGACTCGAACTGCAACAGGCCCACGCGCGCGTCTCCGGCATTGCGCTCGGCCTGCAGATCTACAAGCAAGGCCGCGAGTTCCTGGTTTTCAGTTTCACGCTGCAACTTTTCAGACGCGGCGGCCTCAATTTGCTGGCAAAGCGTATTCACCCGCTCACGCATTTCAGAAACCAGCGACTCAATCCTCGTCAATACGGCGGCAGCGGAACGATGGCGTTCCTCAAGCGCTGCCACCCGGGCAGCCCGTTGCGATGCACTTTGGGATGCCAGATCCTTACGCTCGCGCAAGTTGGACAGCCGTTCCTGTGCCGCTGCCATTGCTCGTTCGAGTTCCGCCCGTTGCTGCTCGAAATTGGAAATCTCCTCCCGGCGAGCTTCAACGAGGGCTTCCTGCTCGGCGCGCTCGCTGGCTAGCCTCGAGACTTCCGACATGCTGGTATTCAAGCGCTCGCTCACCCGGCTCATTTCGGCGTCAAGCTGCTGCAGCATGTGGCCGGAGGTCATCGCCTGTTTTTCGGCCTGCCGGTTTTCCCCTTCCAGACGGTCGAGCAGGGAAGTAAGCTCCTTGATTTCGCGAACCAGAGTCAGGACGCGCATCTCCTCATCGCGCAAAGTATGTTCGAGTTCCTCGAGCAAGCGCATGACCTCGCGCAATTCGCGCTTCATGGAAAGCGGTCCCTCGGCCCGCTGCTTGCCTCCAGTCACGGTCACATTATGGAAACATTCTCCGGAATGAGAGAGGAAAAACGCGTCCGGATTCTCGAGTGCCAGATCGCGAGCGAATGCCGCATCGGGCACGATATAGCCATCGCGCAACTTGGGGAGGATTACCTCAAGCGACTTGCCAAAGCCATTCAGCACGCGGATGGTGTTCTTCAGCGGAAGGATGGAGGCTGGCGGATCGGGACGCGCGCTCTCATCCACTAGAAAAGAGAATTTTGCCTGTGAGTCCTCAGGGTGTACCAGGAAAGTCGCGCGCCCGTTCACATCCGTACGCAACAACCGCAGGCCTTCGTCCGCGGCATCCCAGGACTTTACGACAATGTAATTCAACTCATCGCGCAGAAAGTCTTCCACGACGTGCTCAAAGCGTGGCTCCACTTCCAGAAAGTCGGCCAGCACTCCCGCGGGAGCAAGACCACCCTGCATACCACCCGACTGGAAGAGCCGCCGTACGGATTCAGTCGAATAACCGTGCTCCGCGATGACCGCCTCGAGCGAACTCTTTTTTCCAATGGCCGCGGAATATTCGGCGCGCAGGCTGTCGAGCCGATTCTTGCTTTCGCTTTCTACCCGGCGCTTGAATTCGATTAACTGCCGTGCCTGGATGAGCTCTTCGGTTATTCCCGCAACTCGCTGGGACACGGTTTCGAATTCCAAAGCAAGCTGCCCTCGTTGTCCGCCAAAAGCTTCGGCCTGAGCGTTAGCAGTGGCGATCTCCGCTTGGAGCCGCTGGCCTTCACGATCCACGGCAGCCATGCGTTCTTCGGCTTGCGTAAGCTGGTTGCGCAGGTTGGATGCTGTTGCCACGGCCTCCATAATCGCGTTGCGGCATTCT
>Ga0209577_10001350_pt1 | contig 24318 bp, 15 predicted proteins | sample GraSoiAngelo_109_FD_185874 | JGI IMG/M metagenome (GOLD analysis project Ga0209577, IMG submission 185874) | Grasslands soil microbial communities from the Angelo Coastal Reserve, California, USA - 14_0903_12_20cm (SPAdes) (version 2) | ecosystem: Environmental > Terrestrial > Soil > Grasslands...
TGGTGGCGATGAACCGATCGAACGATTGAATGCCGGGCTGGTCATAGAGCTCAATCCAACCGAATTCGGCGTCCCAAGCCTGGTTGTCTATGATTGGCACGTCATGGAAAATCCTGCGAACGTGCTCGGCGTGATCGCAGAGCCATAACATTCCATTGCAAATCCAGACCGCATCAGGCTCGTAAGCCTCCTTCAGGTCGTTGAGAAAAGCCAGGTAGTAATGAAGATTACCCAATTCCATCAGATCATAAACAGCTTCCGTGAGACCTCTGAGCTGATGATGAAAGCTCCCGTGAGATTGGTCATGCCGGTCCATCGTGATTACCACAAAGTGATAGCGGTCCTTTAACTGCCGCATGACCTCAATGGCGTTTCGCTCTACTCCGCCTATTGCCATTACCATGGGCAACACGAACACAAGTTTCTTTTCCTTTTTGAATTTCGGTATGAACCGCGTTGTCCGGATCTCGCTCGCCGAAGCGTCTGACATCGCCTCCATCGCCTGCCCGAGGTAAAGATAGCCTTGGTCCGGAGTGTAGCGACCCGGATCAGGGGCGTAGCTGATGGTTTTATTCCTAAAGACTTCTTCGACCGGGACCTCGGTGACTGGAACCTGAGCCGGTAACAGACGCATTACTCTCCCTTTGGCTTTGCTATCGCCGTTTTCTAAAAAATCCAGGCCCAGCCTCTTTGAGAAAATCAAATGGTTTCTGACAGAAGAAGAAATTGCTAGTTGTGGCAGCAGAGCCAGTGTCGGCGACACAATGACAAAGTCAACCCCGGTGTGTGAAAGACAAAGCAAAGCATTTCTCACTTCATTGCTGGATAGTAGCTGGTCCCAATCATCGGGCTGATAAAGATAGTCGACCGGCAAGGATTCGTAAGTCTCGCTAAGCTCTCTTCCAGAGGAGAGCACCTCAAATTCATCATCATTCTTAGGCACGATAAAGCAACGTTGCTGCCCCAATTCTGAAAGAAAGCTGCGGCGCTCGGCTGAAGGCAAGTCACTTTCGGACAGCATGATTCCCAGCCTGGGACTTGAAGCAGTGCCACTCTCGACCGGCGATTGAGCTGGTTCCACGAGGGCATTCGCAATGCTGCCACCATCTCTCTGCGGCACTGTTGAAGTTAGCCTTCGGGTCAACCTCCGGGTTAACTTAGCTGGATGGACCACCGCGCTGCCGATGCGCCAGGCGCGGCTCGCTTTGAGGCGCTCGAGCTCGTTTAGCGCCATTGCGTATTCACACTCTGCCTGCCCCTGCGCTTCCCGCGAGCGCAGCAGCTCGACCTCTTTATTCGCCAACGCGATCTGTATTCCCGCGTGAGTCTGGTCAGCATAGCTAAGCAAGACAGTCTCTCGCAGAGCCCGATCAGCTTCACTCAGATCCTTAAAAGCATCCGTCGCCTCAAGGTAGAGATTCCAGTAACCGTCCGGGTTGAAATAGACGCTTCTCAAATAATGCTCGAAGTCGGTGCGGCTTGGGTCCAATTTGGCGAGAATGCCGAGCTCAAAAGATGCTTTAAAGAGCCTCAAGTAGAGCGATGATAGAGCCAGCTTAATGTACTTTTGCTCTCGATCGGTCACTAGCTGGAGATGCTCTTCATATGCTTCACAAGTGCTGATGATCGCGTCAAAATCGATTGTGCCGGCCCCTTGCGCTGCGAACCCAGCCAACCGAGAGCTGCTAAGTTTGGAATATCTCTCCCAAGTTCTCTTTACGCCGAAAGCCTCTTCAAGCTCCGGATGAAGCTTCACAAAAACGACCGCCATCTCGCCGGCGGTCTTTTGCCTTTCACGAAACCCTTCGATCGTATACGCGTGATAATGGTAAGCCCAGGCTTCTGGCTCGAATCGGATCTTCGCCCCTCTGTTTGCCAGCCGGTATCCCAACTCGGCATCTTCGAAGTTGACCTTGGAGAATCTCTCGTCGAACAAACCCGGCTCAGACGACAGGAATTGTCTATCGACGGAAATGTTAGATGTATAGAAGTGCCGAAAATCTACGTATTGACCTGGTTGAAAAGCATTGAGACTAAACTGCTCGTGCCCGACTTCGGTGATATGGGTCATCAAGTAGTTGAGTTTTAATTCAGGATGCCACTTTATGTCGCCGAGTATTGCAGTTTCAGCACCGACTTGCCGGGACAACTCGACATGGCGATTGACCAGTTGCGCGTCCGGGAAAATATCGTCCCCCAGCATAAGAATTCTTTCGCCCTGCGCACGGCGGATAGCGGCATTTCTTGCCCGGGCGGCGCCACCATGCTCATTTTCAAGAATGACAACGGGCAGGCCCTTCGATCGTTGCTTTAACGTAGCGCGCGTGTCGTCCGATGAACCGTCGTCGCTGAAGATCAACTCGTATTTATACTTCTTAACCTTATCGACTTCGCGCCACGCATCCAGCAACTTAATCAGAAGCGAAGCGCGGTTGTATGTAGGTATCACTACGCTAACATCCATTACTGACCCCATTCATCTCGAGCGCGCTGTCACTCAGGTACAGCAATCTGTTAGATTGCGTTACGCTCGGAAAGAGCACAAACCCTTCGCAAGCTAACAGCTTGGGCTACATTTTCTGCGCGGGCGTTCTCTCCCTTATCGCCGCGGGCGCGTGACCAAACAGCCGGTATATCGGCAAGAGATAGCGGTATTTGATTTGGCCATAACGGCCCAAAAGACGCCAGCTAAATGAACTCGAGATGCGCGATAGCTCTGCTTCTCGCTCTGCCAGCCGAGCGCTGAGTGCTTGCATTTTCTCGAGCCGCGCCTGAATCTCACGATCGTTTTCTTCAATCTGTGCGTTCCTGGTTTTCAGTTCGGATTCGAGTTGTCGCACCTCGCTGTTCTTTTCCGCGACGGCCGAGTTTATCGATTCCAGTTCTGATTTCAGAGCCTCGATTCGTCCAACCGCGACGGTCCAATAAAAGTTGGGGTGCTTGTTTCGGATTCGCCTGCAAAAATCCGCCCATACGTCAACTGAATCGATCACGCTCACCATCGATCCCGGCCGCACTCGGTAGTCGAAACCGACAAGCGGAAGGTGGTGAAACTGCCATCCAATTTCGGCAGCGTGAATCCAAAACTCCCAATCCTCGAGCGCGCGAAAATCCGTATCGTAACCACCGCAGTCGAGCCACACTTGCTTTCGGAGCACTGCGCAAGCATCGATGAAGTTGAGTTTCAGTAACGAAAACAGATCGAACTCTGGAACGAGTTGAGTCTTGTGGTACCAGCCGAAATCCTGCCGGTCGCTGTAAACTATGCCGACCCGCGGATGAGAATCGAGCGCCGTGATTGCTGCTTGCAGAAATCCCTCGCGGATTCGGTTGTCATCATCCAGAGGCAAAACGTAACGACCCCGAGCCAGGCCGATTCCTCGATTGCGCGCGGCCGAAAGGCCGGCGTTCTTTTGATCAAATACGAAGTATCCGGACTGCTTCAACCGATCGAGGATTTCCAGCGTCCTTGGATCTTGCGAACCATCGTTGACGACTATGAGTTCGCAATTTGGCGGCGCGTGCCGCTCAACGCTGGCGATCGCGTCGATGAGAAATGCTCCCTGGTCATAACACGGCGTGATCACGGAAACATCGACTGGCGCTCCGTCGGTAGCGTCGGGCCTTGATAACCTGCTCTTGATCGGCCTCGATTGCCAAACGCCATCGCCTGAGATATCGGCCAATCCATCGAGTTCAGAAAGGAGCTTACCGGAATCGGGCCAGGCCAGCACCGAGAGATCGATCAATGGATCCTGCCGCTCAAGCTGTATCCAGCGCGACCCAAGATGCGCCTGCGCCGATCGCGACCTTATATTGCCGACCACCGCCGACTCAATCCATGACTTCCGCCCTTCGACGCTTTTGGGTTTGTGGCTTTCGACGACCTCCGCCAAACCGAGGTCCGCCGAGCCAATGCCGAGCTTGCCAAGCAGAAAGACGAACCTCTCGAGATTAGCCGGCACCGCGTTGATGTTTATCAGCAGGCATCGATCGGCATGCTTAACGTAAAAGTCGCGCACTCGCTGGTTGTAGAAATCCCAAATGCGATAGGCGTATTCCGGATGTTTGAGAAACTCCTCTATCCACAGCCACTGCATCGCCTCAGAGACGTCCCAGGGAAAGCCATAGACTAAAATGTATCGCGCATCTTCAACTATGCTGTCCCACTGGTCCAGGAAAAGAGTGGCTCTCGGATCTTCCCACCCCGAAGGGTCCGAGTCATGAGAACGAGTTATCAGAAGGCGCTCAGCTTGATCACGAAAGTCGTTGAAGCGGTCCACATCCAGGCGCCCACTCTCCGTCCAACCCCAGTCCGAATAACCTGGTTCATCTCTCCGGCACGCTTCGGAAAGAACGCGCCGATGAAAACGAACGAACTTCTCATCCTCAAAGCGCCCGGCCTCTTTACGCGATTCGGCAGTCCGGAGGTGGTCGCCCATCCTGACGGAAAGCGCGGAGAGCATCGCCGCAACCATTCGCGTGCCTGAGCAATGCATTCCAGTTACGATTACAGTTGGATTCTGGGGTTTGTTGGACAACCGGATGCTCCTGGCGTGAAGCCGTGAGTTATTGGACAATCGGTACCATACCTGCTATTTCAAAATCAAACTCTGGGTAGTATCTTTCAAATCGGTTAAGTATAATGCCGTACACTCAGTCGCACCACACCGGAAGGGATTCCTGGATTTAGCTCTGACTTGAATTCAATGACACCAGAGACCTTTGTTTCCATAATAATCCTGAACTACAACGGACGTAAGCATCTCGAGGCTTGCTTGTCGTCGTTAGAGGACCTTGAATTTCCCAAGCAACAATTGGAGATAATCGTAGTCGATAACGGCTCGACTGACGGCTCGTTGGGTCTCGTCAAAGCTCGATTTCCCACCGTTGTCCTCGTCCAAAATGAAACCAATCTTGGCTTCTCCAAAGCCGCGAATATGGGAGCGGAACGGGCGAAAGGCGAATATCTTGCCTTCCTTAATAATGACATGCGGGTCGAAAAGAACTGGCTGTCGGTTCTGGTGAAAACAGCTCGCGCAGGAGAGGGCTTTGCATGTGTGGGCTCGACGGTTCTGAACTGGGATGGAACTGAAGTCGATTTCAAAGGGCGCATAGATGACGCGTTTTGTTTGGCCTATGAACCCTCTGAGGATCAATCTCCTGACTTGTCTGATGCCGCTTCCTACTCGCTTACTCTGTTCGCTTCCGGAGGAGCAGCGCTGGTTCAGCGGCGAGTTTTTCAGGAATTAGGCGGGTTCGATCCCGACTTCTTTCTTTATCAAGAGGACGTGGATCTGGGCTGGAGGCTGTGGCTGCGGGGATATGAATGCGCAATCTCCTCAGAATCGATTGTTTATCACAGAGGTGGAGCGAGCTCTAACAAGCTGACTCCCGAGTATGTTCAAAGGCTAAGTCAAAAACACACCCTCTGTTCAATTTTTAAGAACCTCGACGACCGCAACCTGGTAACGATCCTGCCAATCATTCTCCATACTTTTCTAGCGCGAAGCCGTTGGGCGCCCGCAGCAAGACAGTCACTGGAAATGGCTATCGACGAATTTAAAGCATCTCTTGATTCGTTGATCGTGAAGAGAAGCGAAGTGCAACGCACTAGAGTAAGGAGCGACGCGGAACTGTTTGCGCTTCTTGGCCACCCGTTCAATTTTCTTTTGCGCCAGGATTCGTATGAGACGATTCGAAAGTCGCTGTTGGACTCGTTTGGAGATCTAGAGTTTGATCCGAGCGATGCTAATTCCGTGCGACTCGCAATTTCCGCTTGGTTGAACAGAGCACACTTTATTTACGAATCACACCTGGCGAACGATTTCCAAAAACAACGTGAGCAAATCGCCGAAAGAGACGAGATCATTATCGCTCGGGGTGAGACAATCAACCGCATCCAGGACGACCTGACTACGCGCATTAAGAATCACACACGAATCGAAAGTGATCTGCAGAAAAGACTGGCGGATTCAGAAGGGAAGAATTTCCTACTTTCAGCGGAGGTGTCAGCGAAGACACATGAACTCGATAAGATAAAAAACTCGCTTGGATGGCGGATGTTGAGTCGTTACGGTCGATTTAAATACCAACGCCTTTTGCCCGTTTATCGTGCGCTTAAGCTGCCTCCGTATGGTCGGAGACGAATCGAGCCGGTGGCAGTGGATCCGAACGGTCAAGTCCCACAAGAAACGGGCGCCGACCAGGTAGCCATGCCACTGGAGTCAAATGCCTTTGACGTGATTTGTTTTCCAATAATTGATTGGGACTTTCGCTTCCAGCGCCCTCAACAGTTAATGTCACAGTTCGCCGCTGATGGTCATAGAGTATTTTATCTGAAGCAAAGCTTTCATCCCTCGGGTCCCGCTTACACAATTCAGGAGAAGCGTCAAAACGTCTACGAGATTTCCCTTTGCGGGCTTAGCCGCGTTGTCTATCGCGACGTTTTAGACGAGAAGGCCTGTGAGATCTTATTCACTTCGCTGGATGCACTTCGCCGTGATCTATCGTTAGGCGCCACGGTGGCATTCGCGCAGTTGCCTTTCTGGTGGCCGATAGTCGACAAAGCGAGAGCGCGGTTTGGCTGGCCGATCATTTACGACTGCATGGATCACCATGCCAGCTTTTCTACCAATAACCAGGCGATGCTGGATCAGGAGCCCGAGTTGTTATCGTCTGCCGATCTGGTTGTCGTTTCCTCGGAAGCCTTGCAAACGCAGGCACAGCCAGCTAATGAAAACGTTCTGCTGGTGCGAAACGCCTGCGACTACGATCATTTCGCCCGCGTCAGAACCGGAAGCGCTAGCGACCGGGCTCGCTCTGCCCCCGGCGGTCAGAAACAAAATATACGACCGGTAATAGGTTACTACGGCGCAATCGCTGATTGGTTCGACTCTGAACTCGTTGCCGACCTGGCTAGGAGACGGCCGGATTGGGACTTTGTTCTGGTCGGCTCCACTTTCAGCGCCGATATAAAACGATTAGCGAAACTGCCCAACGTTTCTTTGCCCGGTGAAAAGCATTATGCGGAGATTCCCGATTGGGTTGGTAAGTTCGAGGTCGTGATTATTCCGTTCAAGCGTACTCCACTCACTGAATCTACCAACCCTGTCAAAGCTTACGAGATTTTAGCAGCGGGCAAGCCGATCGTTTCGGTGCCGATACCCGAGATGCGAGCCCTGTCGCGCTTCGTGCGGCTGGCATCGAATACGAAAGAGTTCGAGCAGGAAGTCAGCGCCGCACTAGCCGAGAACGAACCGAAGTTGATCGAAGCCCGACGCGCATTTGCCAAAGAGAATACATGGGAGAAACGATACGCGTCGCTGGCTCCGGTGATTCGTGACACTTTCCCAAAGGCTTCGATTATCGTCGTCACTTATAACAATCTCGAGTTGAATCGCCTTTGCCTGGAAAGCATCTACGCGCGAACTGAATGGCCAAATTTTGAACTAATCGTGGTCGACAATAACTCCACCGATGGCACTCCGGAATATCTCAAGGAAGCCGAGGAGAGCTTCGCCAATCTGCGCGTGATCTTAAACGAGAGCAACCTCGGCTTCGCCGCAGCTAACAACATCGGATTGCGGGAAGCTAACGGCGATTATCTAGTGCTTCTGAATAATGACACCATCGTTACTCACGGCTGGCTCTCGACTTTGATTCGCCATATCCAGGCTGATGCCAGTATCGGACTGATTGGTCCTGTGACTAACAACATCGGTAATGAAGCGAAGGTCGACGTTGGCTACAGCAATCCGGAGGACATGCCCGCATGGGCCGCAAGCTTCGTCCGAGAGCATGATGGACAACTCTTTTCAATTCCAATGTTGGCGATGTTCTGCGTGGCGATGAGGCGAAAAGTCTTCGAGGAAATAGGTCTTCTTGACGAGCAATTCGGGATCGGCTTGTTTGAAGACGATGACTATACGCATCGGGTCAAGGCTAACGGATTCCGAGTTGTATGCGCAGCGGATGCATTTGTCCATCACTTCGGCCAGGCCGCCTTTAAGAAGTTGGTAGCGAATGGCGAATATCAGGAGTTATTCGACGAAAACCGCCGCCGCTATGAGCGAAAATGGAATATTGAATGGGCGCCGCACCAGTACGCGCCGAACAACTGATCGTTAGCTGGCCCGACAGGCTCTCAGCTTTTCGAAGCCCTGTTGAAATCAAAGTGAATCTTACGACAAAACATTTCTATGCATATCGAAACATTTAACGACCGATGGCTGTTGAGTATAAAAAGGCTGGCGCACTTTCGCGTGCTCATTATTCTCACCGTCAATCTGCCAGCAATGCTCGGTTGTTCCCGGCCATCCCCAAGTAACACGAACGCACCGATGCCACCACCATCGACGACTTCAAAGAACGCCACGATTACGGCAGATCCTAATCCGATTCAGGTTTGCGATGGCTCAGGCGCCGGGGTAACCAAGCTAACCTGGACTTCAATCGGTCCAGCCGTCGTCGAGGTGCACGTGAACTCTCCTAATGGAGTCTTGTTTGCCCGGACGGGTGCGAGTGGAATCTCAACGACAGCCAAGTGGGTGACCAACGGCATGATTTTCTATTTACAGGATGTTTCCGGACAGAAGGCACTGACTCCTGACAACACGCTTGCTACAGTGACAATTAACCTAAGTTGCCCATAAGCGGGTGTGAGGGGCAAGAAGGTGATGCGCATCTAACATAGCAGCCTGTTAGTCAACGACCGTGAAGCCGTCTCGCTCTACCCCGAAGTGCTAGCGCGCGAAAATGACATTCGTCGCAAATAGGGATTCGACAACTTTATGGGCAAGAATGATATCACCGATAAAGAGATCGCAAGTATTGGCCCAGTTTTACAGCGCTTGGTCTGGTCAGAATCTTTGACCAGGGAGAAGATTCAGGAATACGGTGTGAATGTAATTCCGTCGGATTTTTACAGCAACACGCCCTCCATTGAGGAAATAAAGAACTCGTATGAGTATAAAGAGAAGGCCCCTTATCTTAATGAGGATCTCTTTAACGACGAGTTTTTGACAGAAGTATTGCGAGATTTGAGCGAGTACTCGTCAGAATTCAATCCCGATACTGACGGGGATGAGAACGACTGCCGGCAATTCTTTTGGAGGAACAGTCAATTCAGCTACAGCGATGCGATGTCGTATTACTGTTTCTTAAGAAAATACAAGCCGGCCAGAGTCGTGGAAATTGGCAGCGGCTTCTCGACTCTAATTGCGATGGAAGCAACTCAACGAAATGGATTTGGTGAAATAACTTGTATCGAGCCATTTCCAAGACCCTTTCTAGAGCGAAACGCTCGCGTCAAGCTATTGAGAAAGAAAGCTCAAGAGCTTCCGCTTGAGTTTCTTAATGAGTCACTTGAAGGCGGAGATTTTCTTTTCATTGATTCAACTCACACCGTCAAGACGGGGAGTGACTGTCTACACATTTACTTGCGTCTTTTGCCAAGGATCAAGCGAAAGATCTATGTCCATGTTCACGACATAAGTCTTCCATTCGGTATGCCTGTTGAATGGTTGTTAGAAAGGCAGATATTTTGGACGGAGCAATATCTGCTGCTCGCTTTCCTAATTGATAACCCAAAGATCAAAGTGCTATACGCGAGCGCTTACCACCACGCCTCGAACAGAGAAGCTCTGGATACGTTCATGAATAACAAATGGGCTAGCGGCGGTGGCAGCTTTTGGTTTCAGTACGATGGCGGAAAAGAAACACGGTAGAGCAAATTGTCGGAAGCTCAGGACTGTTCCGTTGCAAAGGATTCTGAAGAATCAACGTTTTCAGCTTCTCGCCGACAAGGACATCTTAATGATGCCATTGACGGAACCATCTTTCTTCGTTAGGCGCTTATTCATTTCGAGTTAAAGCACCAAACATGAAGACCATTTTGGAAACCAAAGACAAGCTTAAGCAAGGAAACGAGTCCCCAACTTTGGAACTGTCTATTGTAATGCCCTGTTTGAACGAAGCGGAAACGTTGAGTATTTGCATCCAAAAAGCTCAGCAGTCCCTCCTTAAGCATGATGTGAAAGGCGAAATCCTTGTGGCCGACAACGGCAGCACGGATGGGTCGCAAGAGATCGCTAGAAAGATGGGCGCCCGCCTTATCGAAGTACCGGACAAGGGTTACGGAAGTGCATTGAGAGGCGGAGTTGCTGCAGCGCGCGGTGAATACATTATCATGGGGGATGCTGACGATAGCTACAACTTTTCTGAACTATCGCCTTTTATCCAGAAGCTGCGAGAAGGATATGATCTGGTGATGGGAAACCGATTTGAAGGCACGATCAAACCGGGAGCTATGCCGGCGCTACACAAGTATGTTGGCAATCCTGTTCTGACGGGAATTGGTCGGTTACTTTTTAGCAGCCAAACTGGTGATTTTCACTGCGGCCTTCGAGCTTTTCGCAAAGATGCATTAGAAAAACTGAACCTACGAACTACCGGGATGGAATTCGCGAGCGAAATGGTCGTCAAGGCTACGTTACACAGAATGCGGGTCGCTGAGGTACCGATAACACTCTATCCTGATGGACGTAGTCGTCCGCCTCATCTGCGTAGCTGGCATGATGGTTGGCGGCACCTCAGATTCATGTTCCTCTATAGTCCTCGGTGGCTCTTTCTCTATCCCGGCCTCATGCTTATGATCATCGGCGCGATGATTAGCGTATGGCTTCTGCCCGGTCCAAAAACGATTGGGACAGTAACCTTCGATGTGAATACGCTGCTCTATGGAGGATTAGCGATTATTATTGGTTTTGAGGCGATCAACTTTGCGGTGTTCACAAAAGTCTTTGCCATTAGTGAGGGATTACTTCCCGAGGATCCTCGACTCAACAAAGTATTTCATTTTATCAAGCTGGAGACTGGACTAATTGTTGGCATCGTCCTCGTGTTAGCTGGACTAATTGGATCTATTTATGTGCTCGATATCTGGAAGACCCGGTCGTTCGGCCCACTCGAATATTCCTATACTTTGCGCGTTGTCATACCTGCAGGCATCTCGCTTACTCTCGGCAGTCAGACTATCCTGTCGAGCTTTTTTCTTAGCATCCTTGGCTTGAAGCGACGATGAAGATTATTGAACGCTTTCACAGCAAGCTGATTTTCGACAGACGGGTCCGCGTGCTCAACGGACATCTGAGAACTCTTATTCCAACCGGTACCCATGTCTTGGATGTTGGCTGTGGCAATGGATTGCTTGCACATTTGATAGTAAAGAATCATTCCGGGGTCGAGATAGAGGGTGTCGATGTTTTAGTACGAGACAAAACCTACATCACGGTCGAACCGTTCGACGGAAGCCACATCCCACATAGTGATGCAAGCTTCGATTTTGTGATGTTCGTAGACGTACTTCATCACACCGAGGATCCGATGGTGTTGCTTCGCGAGGCTAGACGTGTCGCCCGCACCGCTATTGTCATTAAAGATCACCTTCGCGAGGGGCTATTCGCTGCTCGCACATTGCGTCTGATGGATTGGGTCGGCAATGCGCACTATGGAGTGGCACTCCCCTATAACTATTGGTCACGTCGTCAGTGGTCAACGGCCTTCGAGGCTCTCAACTTGAAGCCCATCGTGTGGCAGGAAGACCTCGGTCTTTACGCTTGGCCTGCAAGTTCGGTTTTCGAACGTTCGCTGCATTTTATCACTCGCCTTGACTTAACCTGACGGGCTCTCACCAAAGGAACTCCTGCGAAGAATGAGAAAAGTTACGTTGACACAGTTAAGAGATGTCAGGATTGGAACGCGATGGCGAGACTTCGCCGCCGTATCTCTTATCGTCGTCACATTCTCATGGATATGCTACCGGCATCTTGATCAACCTGGTCCATATGGCGACGAAACATGGGCAGCATCTTTTGCAATTCTTTTTCTTAGGGGCAAAGCTCTTCCGTTTATGCCCAGTGATTACATCGGACCCATATCAGTTTATTTCCTGGCGGGTTTCTTCGCGGTATTTGGCATAACCCTCTCTGTGATGCGAGTCGCAACTAGCCTCGTTGGTCTTCTGGGAATCCTGGCAACGTACCTTCTGCTGAAGCGCGAGTTTGGTCGCTTAGCTGCCGTCACAACTTCTCTGTTCCTAGCAACCGATCTGACCTATGTTCTGGCAATGCGGCATGATTGGGGAGTTATCTCATTCGGACTTCTCGCTCGAATGTTGGCCTTATACTTCTTCTTGAGCTGGTGGCGAGCAAGAAAACGTTTACGTTTTCTTTTTCTCAGTTTCTTGGTGTTGGGCTTGTCTCTGACGTACCGATTCGACTACTTGAGCTTTGTCGTCTCAGCTCTAGTCGGGGTGGTCCTGTTTTATTTTCTATGGCTGAGCCCAAGACTGAAGGCGCGGGAAGCGCTAACCGGTCTCGCCGGTTTGACTACGGGGGCTCTTCCAATTCTCCTATACAACATCTCAACCGGCGGACAAACTTTCCGGCAGGCACGTACTATCGCCGTTGGCAAAGGAGTATCATCTCTCCCCACAAACTTCGTGCAATTATGGCCATTCCTCCAGACTCTACCTGCATCGATTGTGAGTCGAGCGAATGATCTCTTTCTAATGACTCGCGGAACCTACGTTGCCAACTGGATCACCGGCGAGCGCGTTGAGCTATTCTCGCGGTTCGGGGAATCCAGATTGCCGTCGGCACTGAAGATCGCGAGTCCGGTTCTTCTTGCCGTCATCTTCTTGCCACGCTTTCGCTCATGGCGCCGCCCTTTCGGCTTTTTGGTCACCGTCTTCGCGCTGACTTTACTATTCTTAGCCGCTACGCCAATCGCGACCGGGCCGCATCATATCTTGTCGGTCTATCCGCTACCACATATCATGGTCGGTGTCGCACTGGCTGGCATCTGGCGGATTTGGCATGAAAGACCTAAACCCTTGGTTTGGATATCCCGACTTACAGTCGTGGCGGCGATTGGCATGGTCATAATTCCGAATCTTTTCTTGGCGCAGACGTTTCATACGCGCCTAGTAAGTCAGGGAGGAAATGGATATTGGTCTGAAGCCATATATGACTTATCGGAGGCCATGAAGCACGAGTATGCGGGAAAGACTCTCGTACTCGTTGACTGGGGATTCGAACAGCCGCTTGACGTTTTGGGCCAAGGCAAATTTGATCTGCAACCGGTGTTCTGGCGCATTCTCGCCGAGGAGGATCCTGGTCCCTGGTTGACGACAATGATCAGAAATCCGCAGGCGGTGTTCGCGATACGATCGGATAAATTCACCTGGAACGCCGCAATCAAGAAACGTTTTCAGGATGTGTATCTAAAACAACAAGACTTAGTAGTCGAGGAGCGAAAGTTTTACCAAAAAAACGGTGAACATGTCTTCTCTGTTTTGAGATTTCACGCACCCTAGGGTTCGGTACTTTGCGACAGGTTGCCGACCAGAATCTAGAGTTTTTATAAGGCCTTTCGGAGTGCTGACAACGAAGCTTGTCTTGTCGGGATCATCCGAAAGCTTCACGACCAATCAAATTCTTTTAAAGACAAAGCGCTAATGGTTATTGCTAGCAAACTTCTTTGGTCGATTCTGTGTATTCACGTGTTCTGGTTCTATTTCTTTATTACCGGAACATTAGTCAGAGTCAAGTCTTCACCGGCACGCCCCGGTCATGCCAAGGCCCGGGGTCGGAATCATATGGCGGAGTTGGTTATAACTTCCACAACCGGAATGGCGATAACGGGCTTCGTTCTACTGCTGCTCGGCTTTGTCGGTCTACTTCATTACGGCGCGGTACTCGTGTGGTTGGCATTGGAGGCTCTTCTCTTCAAGATATTCAAGCAGGAGAATGTCTTCGGATCTGCTTTTTGGCTAACGAGGCTGCGTGTCATCAAGCGCGCCTGGAGCTTACCGGCGCGGATCATCTACCTTGTTTTTCTGCTGATATCCATTCCGGCAATTCTTCCCCCAACTCTTTGGGACAGCATCTCCTATCATCTGGCTTATGCCGTAGACTGGGCCAACGCTGGACGGATCTATGTCGATGAGTTCTTACGCTTCCCATACTACGCCAATAATTTCGTTCTGATTTATGCGTTGATGTTCGTGGTTAAGGCCGGCTATCTCTGTCATTTCACGACGTGGTTATGCGGGCTGCTGTCGTGCCTGGGCATTTACACTCTCATTGAAGAAGAAGCCACCAACCAAAGCTCCCAGTGGTTTCGCTTTATTGATAACGCAAAGAACACAATATTGCCTTTGACGCTCGCGCTGTCACCGTTATTTCTGATGTTTGTCGACGTCGGCTACGTTGATGTTCCAATAGGCCTATTTATCTTGGTTCCAGTGCTGTGCACGTATTTGATCTTAAAGGGGAACACGGCCAACTATGACATTGACTTGATATTCACTTCAGCATTCTGCGTCGGCATGAAGATATCCTTGTTCCTGTGTCTTCCACTATTTGTCTGCTCGTTGTTTCTTGTGTTGCGATGGCAACGCAAAAGAAGATCCCGAGTGCTTGTGTTATCGGTTTTGCTTATACTCCTGAGCGCTCCCTGGTATCTGAGGAATTTCGTTCTGGCGGGCGATCCCATAACGCCAGTCTTGAACCTCAAATTCCGGGGACGCGATCCGATCTTCACGCAGGTAGATTATTCCGGCCTGATCACTGCCCTCCAGCCGCAAAAGGACGTGTCTGCGGCGCTATTGCTGCCTGTCAATCTGTTCTATCAGCCCGATTCTGCCAACTTGAGCACTCTGTTTCTTTACCTTCCAGTAGCGACTTTGTTGTTGCTCGCGCTGAAGACTTTCAGACGAAAGGTCGGCCCTGGCTTTATCTACCTCAACATCGTCGTCATTTATCTCATCGTCAACTGGCTCACTCTCTCCTGGTTAGTGCGTTACTTTCTGCATTTGTTTCCGGTTTATCTCGCTTTCGTCGGCGTCTCATTGAATATCGTGATTGGTTATCTGCGGTCCATCACAGCGAATAAGCGAACGGTTGGATATATTGCTCAACCTACCCTTCTGGTATTGATTGTGATGCTCGCATATCCTAGTCCAACCTCGGAGTACTTCAAAAACAACTTGCGTAGTAACTATTTGGACTTGCCTAAAAGACTAACAAGTAAAGAAGCCTTTCTAGCAGCACGGTTACCGGGTTATGTTTCGACCCAGAGCATCATTAATGCCCTGGATGCTAATGGGATGAAACGCAAACGGGTCCTTGTCCTTCACTTTGAAAATCTTTCGTACTATTTTCGCGAGCGAAATATTGAAAGCATAGGAGACTGGTTTGGCCCGGGTAGATTCGCAGACCTAGTCACTGCGGCTGACAGTTCCGATCTTGGCGCATACCTGGACCGATTCAATATTGGGGCAGTCTTGATTAACCTGGCGGGAATAAATTGGATGACCGATGTGCAGTATAAGAATTTTCTCAGACAACTTGAACTGCATCACTTCTCATTGCAGCCCAGTAAGGAAGCGACGACCGCCATCTACCTGCAAGTAAATTGAGGACTGAGGCAAAAGAATATGCTCTGCTGCATTATTCCACGTATAAAGCCCGCAATAATTAATTTGTGAAGCTGTTCAAAATGTAGCGCAGTACGTTGCTGTCGTAATAGTTGTGGATGACGATCGCCCGCGAGGCTCGGGTGCGCTATTGATGTGAAATCAATTAAGACCATGCCGAAACTCAGAGTCTCTGGAAACTCTGCGCTGTCCCTATTAGTGAAGTTCAGTTCAGGGTATTGGAACATCCTTGATCCCACAAATGGATACATCGCGTTCAAGAGCAGTGCACTAGAAAAAATCAATTGGGAGAAGCTGTCCGAGCGGTATTTTTTTTGAGACGGATCTGCTGTGCGCTATGGGCCTGAGAAAGGCAAGGGTTGCCGAGATTGACATGGCGGCAAGATACTTTGCCAACCAAACAGCGGCGCGGTAGTATTGCGTGCGTGGCGGCCCCTTATCTTTCCTTGGTCGTGCTCTGCTATCGCAGTGGACGCTCTATGATCCCATTGATCGAAAGGCTCCGCTATGTGCTTTCGCGCTGCAACTTTACGTGGGAACTCGTGCTGGTGGGCAACTACCTCGAAGGCAGTGACGATGAAACGCCTGAGGTGGTAAGAGAGTTGGCGGCGAGGTGGCCCAATGTAATCGCCGTGGTGCGGCCAAAAGAAGGAATGATGGGCTGGGACATGCGCATGGGCTTGAATGCTGCGCGGGGCGAATACATTGGCGTCATCGATGGCGACGGGCAGTTTCCCGTAGAGGCTGTCATCGCGTGTCTTTTGAAAGCTGAGATGGAAGGACTGGATCTGACCAAGACTTATCGTGTCCGCCGCGATGACGGTATCTACCGGCGAATGATCTCTTACGTATACAACGGTTTATTCAAGCTATTTTTCGGTCTGCAAATTCACGACGTTAACTCGAAACCGAAGATAATCCGACGCGAGAAATATGAGTTGCTTAATCTAGAGTCAGACGACTGGTTCGCCGACGCCGAGATCATGATTCGAGCACGCGAAGCCGGGCTGTCCATCGGCGAAATTCCCGTTCACTTCGCCCTGAACGAAACCCGCGGCTCGTTCGTCAAGCCGCGAGCGATTTTTGAGTTTATGTCCAACCTGATTAGGTATCGATTCGGCGGTCGCAAAGGTGCGGTTGAATCTGAACCCGGCCAAAATCGGCTAGGCACTCAGGCGGACAAAGCTCAACAGTCGAAACAACTTCCTGGTCTATAAGTCAGTCCATCAGTTGGGCGGCAATCTCATTTCGTAGTAAACCGATGAAATAGACGACGTGACCACAAAGACCACCACGGCGATCCTTATCCCCTGCTGTAACGAAGAATTAACCGTGGCCGACGTCGTCAATAAATTTCGGACTGAGTTACCTGGCGCCGATATCGACGTCTTTGATAACAACTCCACCGAGACATCCTGTTCCACCGCCTTTTTCATCTGCTGCAGAAAGACAAAGGCTCGCCCTTGAAGAAAAGGGATCTGGAAGTTCCATGGATTGCCATACTCGCCGGCCTCCTGGCTGAAGGGGGCCTCGTTTTTGGTCTGTGGCTGCGCGTCCTTTTTTTCCGCAGCTTTCCCGATCCTTTTCCAAATCCGGACACTTGGAGCTATTTGACCGGCGCCTTCGGTCTGCTTCAAAAAGGCCAGTTCGATCTCTTCTCTCTGCGCACGCCGGGCTTCCCAATATTGGTCTGGATCGCTCTTGCCATTTTTAAAAGCTTTGCCGCGCTCAACGTCATCCACGGAGCTCTTACGCTACTCTCCGCACTGGCCATCGGTTATGTAGTGCGCGCTTTTGGCGGAGCGTGGCACCTGCCCGCCGCTCTAGCCGCCAGCTTCGTCGTCGTACATCCACAATTGGGAACACTTCGTAATGACGGAAGGGAGCTTTCACGCAGTCTTTGCTTTGGCACTTTGCGCGGCGGCATTAGCTATAGTGCGGCCCACATTAGGCAGGGCGGCCGTCGCAGGTGTGCTAACTGCCCTCATGATACTCATCCGTCCACAAGGCCTCTTTCTGATGCCTTTGTTGTTCCTCGCTTTGGCGTGGTCCGGGCGCCGACTGGGGAGACGCAAGTTGCTCTGGATGCTCGCCGCGGCTGTCGCTGGTCCACTCTTCCTGTTAGGCGGATGGTCAGCTCGAAACGCCAGGGTTCACGGCTTCTTTGGACTCTCGAATATTGGTCCCCTGCAGCTCTTCGGCGTATCGGCGCGCTGGATCGAGCTTGAGAGGCCGGCGTACGCGAACGACAAGGTTCTGATTGCTGACTCAATCCGCCGCTATCGCTCAATGTCAGATGACATCGGCTACGTCCAGTACGCACCTGATGGACCGGCCGTGATTCTCGCTCGTAGCTACGGGAACGACGAGCGGGGCCGGGATGCGGTTTATTACGGGCTCGCATATGAAGCAATCTTGCACCATCCGTTCGCCTTCATGGGTCGGGGCTTTGCCACCTCGTATAAAACTGTAACCGGCAATGCCCGTCTGGGACGCGACTTCGACACTAATGCCCTTTGGGATCGCAACTGGATCGACCTCGATAAGCATTTTCCGGTAAATGAGTATCGCGCGACTGTCGCTGGAACACGCTTTCCGATGACAGAACGTGCCTCGACTTTCAACGAGTACGTTGGCCCCTTTTTGGGCTGGTCTACATCGTTTATTCGCGTCTCGTTAGGCGCCACTCTGCTCGCGTTGCTGGCTTTGCCGCTACTCAATGGACCGCGACGCTTGGCTACGGCCCTGGCAGCACTCTCCGTGATCCTTCTAATTTTGACGGCAGGGTTTCTCTCGGACGCAAGCGAGCGATACTTGTCGGTGATACATGGTAGCGCGGCTCTCGCCGGCGCACTTGCCATAACAGGTCTCCTCGAGAGGTGGCGTCGCGCGCGCGGATAAGATCGTAAACCATTGGGTGGGAAATGGAGACCCCTATATTTGACCAGATCGATCCACGCACCTACAATTAAGCCCTGTCACCTTTATACCTCGATGGCTTATTAAAAACCCTCGCTTTGATTTCTCTAAAATCGCTGGTATGCGCGAGGACTATGAATGAGTAAATTTGCGGATCTGGCGAGATGGTTTCGAATAAAAGCGTAATAGTGATTGGAGCAGGACCTGCCGGATTGACGGCAGCCTACTTGCTCGCCAAGCACGGGGTGCCGGTAAGCGTCATCGAGGCGGATCCGGTATACGTCGGCGGTCTTTCCAGAACCATAAAATACAAAGGCTTCTATTTCGACATCGGCGGACACCGATTCTTTTCGAAATCGGAAGCCGTCGAGAATCTGTGGACCGAACTGCTGCCAAACGATCTGCTCGAGCGGCCGCGTTCCTCACGAATCTATTATCGCGGAAAGTTTTTTTCTTACCCTCTCAAAGGCACGGAAGCACTGATGAAATTGGGTGTGGTTGAGTCAGTGTTATGTTTTGCCTCTTACCTTAGGGCAAAGATATTTCCGGTGAAAGAGCCTGGCAATTTCGAAGACTGGGTTTCAAATCAATTCGGTAAGCGGCTCTTCAGAATTTTCTTCAAGACATATACAGAGAAAGTTTGGGGGATGGACTGCAAAGAAATATCTGCGGACTGGGCGGCTCAGCGTATTAAGGGCCTGTCGCTCGGCACCGCAATCATCCAGGCCCTGAAGCCAAAACGACGGCCAAAGAACCGAGAGCAAATTGTTAAGACCTTGATCGATTCCTTCCGTTATCCGCGCAAAGGTCCGGGGATGATGTGGGAGGCTGCCGCCAAACGAGTCGAAGAGCTGGGAGGATCAATTTTGATGGGGAGAAAAGTCGTCGCGGTAGCGTACGACTCAAACCGGCGGAAATATCAGGTCGCTTATCAGGATGCGCAAAGTCAAAGAGAATATCTCGAGGCAGAACACGTCATTTCTTCAGCCCCGCTTCGGGCCTTGATCAATGGACTCTCCCCCAAACCAACAGACGCGGCTCTCCAGGCCGCTGATTCACTTAAATACCGGGATTTTTTGACAGTTGCGCTTATCTTAGAAGATCGAAACCTGTTTGACGATAACTGGATTTACATTCATGATCCGGCGGTTAAAGTAGGGCGCATCCAGAATTTCAAGTCATGGTCACCAGAGATGATTCCTGATCAAGCTTTATGCTGCTATGGACTTGAATACTTCTGCTTCGAAGGCGACGGACTCTGGAATAGCTCTGACGAAGAACTCATTGAATTGGCCAAATCAGAACTTGAGAACATCGGTTTAGCCGCGCGCTCAGATGTCCTTGATGGTTGTGTTGTGAGGCAACGAAAGGCATATCCCGTCTACGATGATGAGTACACTCGCCACGTAGACACGATTCGCGAGGAAATCGACCAGCGTTACCCCGATCTCCACGTGGTTGGCCGCAATGGGATGCACAAGTACAACAATCAGGATCATGCCATGATGACCGCTATGCTCACGGTCGAAAATATTTTAGCCGACAAGCAGCTCTTCGACGTGTGGCAAGTCAATCAAGACGCTGAATACCATGAATCCGGGATGGCTGGAGACCAGACCTCCGTCAGTGGGCTGAGACTAGTACCAAGTAAAGCGAGTTAGCTTCTTAATTCTCAGTCTTCAAATCAGAGAGCGAATCTGTGGCCCAAGAGTCTGAATACTGTGACCGAACCCAATCCTGAAGGAAGCCAGACACCCGAGTCGCATAAGCCCCCGCCAGAAGCGTCTCGCGTTTCGCTGGCGCGGTCTGTTCTCTCGCGGAAGGTAATCCCGATTCTGCTTGCCGAAGCCGGACTCGTCTTCGGCGCGTGGATCCGCGTGCCCTTCTTCCGCAGCTTTCCTGATTCGATCCCGACACCCGATACCTGGAGCTATCTCACTGGCGCCTTTGGTCTGCTTCAAAAAGGTCATTTTGATCTCTACCCCCAACGAACACCGGTTTTCCCGCTAATTGTTTGGATCACGCTTGCGCTTTTCAAAAGCTTTGCCGCGCTCAACGTCGTGCAAGGCTTACTTACGCTGCTCTCGGCGGCAGCCGTGGGATTCGTCCTGCGTGCTTTTGGTGGCCCGTGGCGGTGGCCCGCGGCGCTAGCCGTTATCTTCGTCGCTTTGCACCCACATGTTCTCTTTTGGGAGCACTTCGTCATGACAGATGGCAGCTTCCAGGCATTCTTTGTATTTTCGCTCGGAGCGGCGGCATGGGCCATCCTGCGGCCAACGCCGAGGCGAGCGGCAATTGCCGGCATACTTGCTGCGATCACGGTGCTTATCCGTCCCCAGGCCATGTTCTTGACAGCGCTAATGGTGCTGGCATTAGCATGGACCGGACGTCGCCTCGCACGTCGTAAGCTGCTGTTGATCGTCATCGCTGCCATCGCCGGCCCACTTTTGTTGCTCGGCGGCTGGTCAGCACGCAACGCTGCGGTTCACGGCTTTTTCGGGCTCTCGGATCTCGGACCGATTACGTACTTCAGCATCGCGGCGCCATGGGTAGAGTTGGAGTCCCCGACCTTGGCCGCTGACAAGGCACTGATTGCCGAATCAATCCGCCGCTATCGTTCCATGCCCGAAGATCCGAATTGGGTGGCGTACAATCCGGAGGGTCCCACCGTCATCCTGGCGCAGAAGTATGCGAGCGACATAAACCGGCGAGATGAGGTCTTGAACGAGTTAGCGCGCGAGGCCATCCTTCATCATCCGATGGTTTTTTTGCGCCGTGGATTACACTCCACTTATTTGTTAGTGACCTCAAGAGTGACTCACGCCTCGTACGATTTCGCCGCAGCGCTTAATTGGGAGAATGAGTGGAAGGAGATTGCTAAGTCATCCCCGGTGGATCAGTATCGCGCAGCACTAAACCAAACACGTTTTCCAATGCCGGAGCGCGATGACATATACACTAGCGAGGTTCGCCCCATCCTTCAGTGGGAGATGCCCTTCATTCAGAGTTCGCTATACATGGTTGGCTTAGCGATACTCGCGCTGCCCTTCTTGCGCGGGCCGCGGCGGATAGCCACAGCGATGGTAGTGATTTCAATCATATTTATCATTCTAGCGACAGGCTTCCTCGCTCAGCCGGCCGAAAGGTATTTAACGGCGATCCATGGCAGCGCGGCTCTCGCCGGCGCCCTTGCCTTCACTGGTCTGGTCGAACGGTGGCAAAAGCGCTTTGGTCGTCCACGCACGAGAACGATCTAATCGTAACCACGTGGAGTTAACCTGGGTGAAACCAAGTCACGTATTTGACCAAGCTTAATCAAGAGACCTAAAATCAACTCCCATTATCGCTTGTCTCGGCAGCATTGACTGCGCATAAGTTCAAGACGCGAGTATCCAGGATATCAGCACTCACGAATGACTGAATCAACCGCAACTAGTTCTCTGCTGAATCGAATCGCGAACCAACGGATCATTCTGTTATTCCTGCTCGGGCTTTCGTGCTTCATCGCCTTGGCGCGCTTTCATACTTATAACGAACCGCTCGAGCACGACATTACCGCCACTGCTGTCATCGCAAACGAGATGCGCGCGGGTCGTCCGTATTATTCTGACGTTTGGGAGAATAAGCCGCCGGCCCTTTACATTGCGCACATCGCCGGCCAGTACTTGTTTGGCTATGGCCGGGGTTATCTCTATGCATTGAACGTCAGCCTGGCGCTCATTAGCTTATTCGGCGTGTACGTGGCCGCATCCAGCCTGGGAATGGGACGCACCGCCGGATTGTGGGCCGCAGTCTTCTGGACGCTTATCTCGGGCGATATGGATCTTCAGGCGAATCAACCGAACACTGAAGCTTTCTTGAATGCGCCCCTAATCTGGGCCTTCGCTCTTTTTTTGCGCTTACAACGTTCAGAGACGGCCAAAAAGTATTCATATCTTCAGGCGCTGGCGATCGGCGGCCTACTGGCATTGGCCTCGTTCTACAAACCACAGAGCGCTTTATATGGCTTGTTCTTTGGCATAGTGCACATTGTTTTTCCGGCTGCACAAACGCCCACGAGACGAAAGCGAGCGATCACTGAAGTAGCAATCGTGGCCGGCGTGGGAGTCGTTGCCTGGATTGCATTTTTCGCTTACTTCGCGATGACCGGCCGCTTCGCCATCCTCTATACCACGATGTTCATTTATCCCAGCTATTACTCGGGAAATATGTTTCGGAATTTGTGGGCTTCGTTTGGGATGTCACATCTGTATCCCAAACCATTGCAAGTCATTTCGCCGCTGGTCTTTCTCACGCTAATTGGAGGGGTCATCGCCTGGATCAAGAGATTGGCGCAGCCCTGGGTTCTGCTAGTTGCTTATGCTGTCGCGACGCAAGTTACAATTGGCATAGCCGGCCGATACTATCTTCACTATTATCAACTTTGGCTGCCATTATTTGTCGTAGGGGCGAGTTGGTCGGTCGTCTTGCTTAGCCACATAGTCAAGAAAGAATTTGAAGCGTGGATGCCACACGCATTTGCAACGGTGGCGCTGTTGTTTATGCTGCAATCAGAACTTTGGGTTTACAGTATGGACCCGAATCAATGGGCGAAACAGGAGTATGGCGACGTTTATGCTGCCAGTGAAGTGTTAGCAAGCGAGATTAATAAGTTTCTCGCGCCCAATGAAACGCTTTACGTTTTTGGTGACGAGCCCGGATTCTATTTCATTACTAAACGGCGTCCGGCGGTCGGGGCTTTTTTTCTTCAGGACGTGGCCGGTGGCCCGCTGGCAAATGAACTAACTGCGCGAACTATCAATGATCTGAATCGCAAGCCGCCTGATCTCGTGATCATTCTGAACTCCGCAATTGGCGAGAAGACTATCGGGCCGCAGGGTGCGAAGCTGGGACCCGATCATCCTTTGCGAGTGTGGATTTCGCAACACTATTGTCCCGTGGCCGTTAATCAGAATGTCTTCGTTTCGCTCTGCGCCAGACCCGGCAGTGCGCTGGAAAGACGCCCCGAATATCAAGCCCTGGTGGCCGATCTTTCCAGTCCTTGAGCGCTCCCCGAGTGCGGTTTACCCTCTATGAAAGAAAGACTACTTGAGTATCTGGCTTGTCCTTTCTGTGAAGGGGTAATCGAACAGCGCTCGGTGACGAAGCACGAGGCCGGCGAAATAATAGAAGGACAACTCGAATGTGCTGTCTGTAACCAGCACTTTCCGGTATTGCGCGGTATCCCACGCTTTGCCGAAACAAGCGAGATTGCATCGGACAAGGCTTTGACGGCAGAAAAGTTTGGCTGGTCGTGGCAGCACTTCGATCATCACGATCCGCTCTATGCCGAACAGTTCCTCGGTTGGCTCACGCCCGTGAAGCCCGAGTTCTTTGGCGGCAAAATCGTGCTCGAAGGAGGCTGCGGCAAAGGACGTCACACTCGGTTGGCCGCGAGCTGGGGAGCGCGCGATATTGTATCCTTCGATTTGAGTGGTGCCGTGGAAACCGCGTTCGCGGCGACACGCTCGCTTGAAAACGCGCACATTATTCAAGCCGATATTTATCATCTGCCGCTGCGCCGCGTCTTCGACTACGCGTTTTCTGTCGGCGTGTTGCACCATCTTCCCGATCCGCGTGCAGGATTCGTCGCCTTAGCGGCCAAAGTGAGATCGGGCGGCCACATCTCAGCCTGGGTCTACGGCGCGGAAAACAACGAATGGATAACGCGCTGGATCGATCCGCTTCGCAAGCACATCACGTCGCGCATAGACCCGCGGGCGCTATTGCATCTTTCGAAGTTGCCAGCCGCAGTTCTCTACGCAGCTAACAAGACGATCTATGGCCCGCTCAATCGGAGCCTACAGGGCCGGCGATATGCGAAGCACCTGTTCTACAACGATTACATGAAAGCGATT
>Ga0209577_10001354_pt1 | contig 24279 bp, 29 predicted proteins | sample GraSoiAngelo_109_FD_185874 | JGI IMG/M metagenome (GOLD analysis project Ga0209577, IMG submission 185874) | Grasslands soil microbial communities from the Angelo Coastal Reserve, California, USA - 14_0903_12_20cm (SPAdes) (version 2) | ecosystem: Environmental > Terrestrial > Soil > Grasslands...
ACGCGGCGTTCGTCGCGCGGCCGCACGTCGCCGGCGGCGCGAGCAAGGCGTTGCTCGATGCGCGCGCGCTGTGCGACGCCCTCGCCGTAGAAAAAACGGTCGCCGCCGCGCTTGCGCGCTACGAATCGGCGCAGCTCGACTTCGGCCGGCGTATCGTGCAGCACTCGCGCTACCTCGGCGCCGACCTCGAGGGCCGGCCGACCGCGCGCGACCCGGCGCGCACCATCCGCGATTACGGCGCGCCGCACCTGCTGCACGACGTCCCGCAAACGGAATAACGGCACCGCTGACGTGTTCAACGGGCACCAACAGACGAGGAGCCCACATGATCCGCAAGCTCGCAACACTGGCAATGATCGGCGGCTGCGCCGCCGCGCTCGCCCAGGCGCCTGCCAACGCGCCGACCCGCATCCGCGGCACGCTCGAGAACGTGGACGGCAACATGCTCACGATCAAGGCGCGCAACGGCGAGACGATGAAGCTCAAGGTACCCGACAACGTGACGGTCGTCGGCATTGCCAAGGCGAGCATCGCCGACATCACCAGCGGCAAGTTCATCGGCACGACGACGGTGGGCCAGCGCGATGGCGCGATGGTGGCCGAGGAGGTGCATATCTTCCCAGAGAACATGCGCGGCACGGGCGAGGGCCATCGCGACTGGGACCTGCGACCGGAGAGCAAGATGACGAACGCCAACGTCGCCGACATCAAGAACCTGGGCGACGGCAGGGTCCTTACCGTGCAATACAAGGGCGGTGAGAAGCAGGTGCTCGTCACCCCGCGCACCAAGGTCGTCAACTTCGAGCCGGCGAGCCGCGCGGACCTCAAGCCCGGCGCGGCCGTCTTCATCAATGCCGCCGAGCGGCAGCCCGACGGCACCTACACCGCGCCGCGAGTGAATGTCGGGCTGAACGGCGAGGTGCCGCCGATGTAGCAGTTGAATGCGGCGGCGCGACAAGCGTAGGCTCGTCGCGAGAGGAGGAGCGCCATGACGACACGCCGTCCCGGTTCCCGCGAGGAAGATTCCTGGCTGTCCGACACGCAGTTGTCGCGCCTCGAGCGCGCGGAGGAGGCCGATACGCTCGGCGCGCCGGTGCCGACGCAGGTCGTTTCCAACGGCGAGTATTTCCCGTCGGCGCAAACCGCCGAGCAGCGCGAGGTCGAGGCGCGCATCGCGGAGATCGCGGGCGCGGCGGCGAAGCGCCTGGGCATGAGCCGCCGGCGCTTCCTCGCCACGAGCGGTGGCATGGCGGCGAGCTTCCTCGCGATGAACGAAGTGTTCGGCCGCTTCTTCGAGGTGAGTCCGCTCGAGCTCTTCGCAGCCGCGCACGCGCAAGGCGCGCTGCCGAAGGATCTCTTCGTCTTCGACGACCAGCTCCACATGATCCGTGAGTCGTACAACGGAACGCTAGCGCTGCGCGCGCTGGCGCAGGGCGATGGACCCGCGGCGCGCGCGGTCGGCTTCGACAAGAACCCGTTCAATCCCCAGGGCCTGCCCGACGAGTTCGGCCATCCATGGTCGGCATGGAACCCGTCGCTCGGGCAGTCGCCGATCACCGGCGCGAACTACCACCTGGTGAAGTTCGTGAAGGACGTTTACCTCGACAGCCAAGTGTCGGTGGCGATCCTCTCGAATGCTCCGCTCGGGCTTTTCGAGCCCTCTGGCGGCGGCAAGCCGCGCATCCCGAAGAGCGTGGACGAGTCGCTCACCGCGATGAACCTCACCGGCTTCCAGACAGCGGCGGTGCGCGACTGGGTGAACTCGCTCGCCGGCTCGACGCGGCTTCTCGCGCACGGGCAGATCTTTCCCGGCCGGCAGAACCTCGGCTTCATGCAGCAGCAGATCGAGCAGTTCCATCCGGACTCGTGGAAGGGCTACAACATCGCCTACACGGCGAAGCTCGACGACAACCCGGAAAGCGAGTTGAAGCAGTGGCGCCTCGATGACGAGCAGGTCGCCTATCCGACCTATGAGCTCATCAAGCGCAACCGCGGCGAGCTGGAGAAGCACCCGGGCTTTTTCAACATCTGCATCCACAAGGGCCTCGCGCCGGCGGCGCCCGACACGCCGGAGCAGGGCGCGCCGACCGACCTGCCGAAAGTCTCGCGCGACTGGCCGGAGTTCAACTTCATCATCTATCACGCCTGCTGGGGCCCGCGGTTCTTCGCTGCGGAGTCGTTGCAGTCCATCCGCGAGGGCAAGATGAGAAACGGCGTTCCCGACATCCGCTGGCTTACCGAGTTCGCGCAGCTCGCGCAGCCGCTGAAGAACGTCTACGCCGAGATCGGCACCACCTTCGCCTCGTGCGTCGTCACCTTCCCCACCGTCTGCGCGCATCTCCTCGGGCAGTTGATGAAGTACCTGGGCCCGGAGCGCATCGTGTTCGGCTCGGACGCGCTCTGGTACGGCGCGCCGCAGTGGCAGCTCGAGGCGTTCTGGCGCTTCCAGATCCCGGAAGACATGGCGAAGAAATACGGCTATCCGCAGCTCAGCGAAGCGGACAAGCGCAAGATCCTCGGCCTCAACTCCGCGCGGCTCTACAACGTGCCGAGCATGGTGGGCGCCTACAAGGCGGTGCCCGCCGACTACGAGAAGCACATCCCCGACAGCCTGAAGACGACGCTCAACTTCCCGGGCTACTCGAAGCCCGGCGCCGATCGAGGCGACAAGCTCACCGAGATCAAGCGTGAGTACCTCGCCGCCGGCGGCTATCCGGAGAACCGGCGCTACGGCTGGGTGCGCCGGTAATCGGGGTCAGAGCCCTATTTAGTATGGCTGCGCGTAGCGATCCGCTATTCCTCATCATCGCGGGCGCGATCACTGCGCTCTTCCTGCCATTCGCGATCGCCTTTCCGCCGACGTTCATGGAAAAGGTGGCCGCGGTGGTGTTGCTATTGCTTATCGCGGCGGGCGTCTCGGCGCTGATCCTTCGGCTGCGCCGCAAATAAATCGGGTTTTATTACGACCCTGGCCCCGAATTTAGCAGCTTGGCGAAATCTCTGAGCTCGCTGCGATTGAGATCCGAGACGAGCGCGTAGCGCATGGCGCCGCGCGCGAAGCGCTCGACGTTGAAGCCGTCGCGTGCGCCGCTCCCGCCGCTCGCTTCGCCCGGCGCGACGTAGACGTCGATGACGTGCTCGCGGCGCTTGTACACGAGCACCGCGACGCGCTCGCCGCCGACATAGTCGAGGCGCGCGCCGACCAGTGGAAAGCCCTCGCCCGAGAGATCGGCGACCGGGGGCGAATAGGGCAGGCGCGCCGAGAGCCACGGCTTCACGGTGTGCTGGTCGGCGGAGGCGACGTCGATCAGCTGGTTGCCGAGTGTCGCGCGCACGTGGCTCGCCACGAGCTCCGCGTCTTCTGCCGGCCGCGCGATGTACAGGCCGATGCCGGCGCCTATGAGCAGCGCGAGCGCAAAGGCCGGCGCGAGCATCAGCCAACGCCTTTTCTCCTTCGGAATTTTGTTGAAGCGGCGAGGCGCGCGATGGTAATCGGCCTGCGTGCGCACTGCGCTCGAGAGCTCGCGCAGCCGCTCGGCGGCGGCACGCAGCGCCGGGTTCTGCGCCATTTCGCGCTCGAGCTCGAGCGCTGCCGCGGCGTCGAGCTCGCCGTCGATGTAGGCGTGCAACCGCTCGTCGGTTCTCATTTGTGGACTCGCAATCGCGGCACCGCCGCGGGCCGGAGCGCCTGCGCGAGCAGTCCGCGTGCGCGCGAAATGCGCGACATCACGGTGCCGATAGGCACGCCGGCGATGCGCGCGATGTCCTTGTAGGGCAGGTCCTCGAGCTCGCGCAGCACCAGCGCCTCGCGAAAGGGCAGCGGCAGCGCGGCGATCGCGGCGTTCAGCGCCCGGCGGTCGAACTCGCGCGCGGCGAGGGCCTCCGGCCCGGGCGCATCCGACTCCAGCTCATCATCGCCCGCGGCGATCTCCGCCGGTCGATTGGCGCGCAGCCACGTCCAGCAGGCGTTGCGCACGATCGCGAGGAGCCACGGCCGCGCCTCGCCGCGCAGGCTGTCGAAGTGGCGGTAAGCGCGCAGCATCGCTTCCTGGAGCACATCTTCGGCGTCGTGGTCGTTGCGGGTGAGCCAGCGCGCGAGGTTGTACGCCGCGTCGAGGTGCGGCAGCACAAGCGCCTCGTAGCGCGCGCGGTCGGTCACGAGCGCACTTTTATCACGCCGCTCATCTCCTCGTGGCCCGAGCCGCAAAAGACGTCGCAGGCGAACTCGAAGCTGCCGGGCTTGTCGGGCGTGAACGGCACGCGTGCCACGCGGCCCGGCAGGATGTCGGCGTGCAGCCCGAGCGCCGGCGCATCGAAGCCCATGTGCACGTCCTCGGTCGTGAGCTCCAGCACCACCGGCTCGCCGAGCTTGAGCTCGAGCTCGGCAGGCGAGAACTCGAATTTGCGCGCGCTGATCGGGATCACGCGCGGCGCGGGCTCGTCGGCCCATGCCGCGCTCGCCACGAGCAATGCAAGGAAGGCGCGCCGCTTCATACCCTCACGACCGGGAACTCGGTCAGCTTGTACTCGCCGCGCTCGGCCTCGATCTGCCGGAAGCCGAGCCCGCGGTACGGCTGCGCCGGATCCCATGCAACCGGCGCGCGCTTGGGCACCGAGCCCGGCGCGGGCTGCGGAAAGATGAGCGACTTCGCCGCGTGGTGCTCGATGTGCGCGGTCTTGAAGTGATGCTCCTGGTGGATGTGCCCATAGAACACGGTCGCGTTCCGGTGCGGCATGAGGAGCTCAATGGCCTTATCGCCGTCGCGCGTCGCCCAGTCCCATTGCGGGTAGAGCGGGAAGAGCGGCCGGTGCGTGAGCACGACGATGCGGCTGTCGCGCGGCTGCTTGGCGAGGTCCGCGGCGAGCCAGGCGAGCTGCTCGTCGCCGATGCGGCCGGCCGGATCGGAGACGTTGTCGAGCGCGATGAAGTGCACGCCCTTATGCGCGAAGCTGTAGTGCGTCGGACCGAAGAACTCGCGATACGCCTCGCCGTTATCGAGCGAGGCATCGTGCTCGCCGGGCATGAGGCGGATCTCTTTCGTGCGCAGGCCGGAGATCAGCTCCTTGAACTGCGTGAGGCGCCGGCGCCGCTCGGCCCCATCGTCGGTGGTGTGCGTGAGATCGCCGGTGAAGACGATGAAGTCGGGCTGCGGATCGAGCGCGTTTACCGCGGCGATGGCCTTCGGCAGCGTGCCGGCCGCGTCCGGGTTGGGCGCGCCCTGGAAGCCCCAGTGCGTGTCCGAGAGCTGCACGAAGAAGAATTCGTCCGCGCCGCTCGCATAGGTTTCCGCGCCGCGCGCAAGCCCCGACGCGAATACGAGTCCGCCCAGTCCTGCGACCTTCAGGAACTGCCGCCGATCGATGCCTTGCATACCGGTCTCCCAGTGGTGGTGGTACCGGATGCAAGACTCGCGTGCGCGCCGGTTTATTCCCGGCTACACGGCGCGGCGTGATTTCAGGCGGCGAGCTGGCGCGCGATGAACGCCTTCACCATCTCGTGCGCACGCGTGGTCTGCGGGCCGGGCTCGGCGACCCACTCGTGCTCCGAGCCGGCGAAGAGCTCGTACTGGCAGTCGCCGCCCGCGGCGCGATAGGCCTTCGCGAACTTCGCCTGGACCTCGGGAAGCACGTTGTCGTCGAGCTCGCCCTGCATGATGAGGAGCGGTCGCAGCACGACCGGCTCCTTGCGCTCGAGGATCTCGAGCGGGTTTCCCTCGTGGATCGTCTCCCAGGGCTGGAAGAAGGTCTTGCTCGCCTGGACGAGATTCGGATTGGGCTTGCGCTCCGCCTGCTGCCAGCGCGCGTACGGATCGCTGATCGGCGAGCGCGTCGCTACATAGGCGACCGTCGTGTCGCCCTCCAGCGGAAGCGCGTTATAGCGCGCATCGTTCGGCCGCATGGCGATGAGCTCGGCGACGTGGCCGCCGCTCGAGCTGCCGTAGATGCCGAGCGTGGACGAATCGCCCTTCCACTCCCGGGCATGCGCTTTTAGCCAGCGCACGCCGTAGCTCGCGTCCTGGATACAGGCCGGGTAGGGCGCCTCGCCCGAAATCGTCATGTCGATCGCCACCACCAGCACGCCGCTCGCGGCGATGGCGCGGTCCATCGGCTCCTCGGCCTTGCGATCCTTGCGCTGCCAGGCGCCGCCGTGCAGATCGAGCAGCGTCGCGAACGGCCCCGCGCCTTGCGGCTGGTAGATGCGCGCCATGAGCTGGCGGCCCGCGCTGTTTTTTCTAAACGGAACCTCGCTCACTCTGAGCTCGAACTTTGCCGACGGGTCGTACGCCGCTTTGCTGGCGGCGCGGGCACCGAGCGGCAATCCGGCCGCTGCGCCAAGCGCGGTCATGCCTTGCAGGAAGTTGCGCCGTTGCATCGGGTTCCTCCTCCGCGGATCACTTGAGCTCGACTTGCTTGCCGGTGTAGCGGCCATGGTACTCCTTGCCGCCCGCGCTGAAGACGATCTCCTCGCCTCGCACCTTGCCGTGGATCGGCACGGTGCGCTCTCCGGTGCGCAGCGTGCCGGAGAGAACCTGGAACGACTGCTTGAGCGTGAGCTCGCCCTGCGGCAGCTTCCACTGGCCGGCGACACGCGCCGGCACGATCCAGAAGAGCGCCGTGCACCAGGAGCCATCGCACGCCTCTACCGTCTGCTTCATATCGGGCTGCCAGTCGCCCATGGTGAAGGTGTTCGACGCGATGCGCGTGCCGGGCTTGAGGCCGAGGAGCTTTGGCCTGAGCTTCAGGTTGATGTCCGGCAGCAGGAACATGGTGATCACGGTCGCCTTCGAGAGATCGGTCTCGAAGAGATCGGCCTGCACGAACTCGACCCGCTCGGTGACGCCCGCCGCGCGCGCGTTGTTCCTGGCGAGCTCGACCATGTCCGGGTTGTACTCGACGCCCATCGCGTGCGCGCCGCGCTTCGCCGCGGTGATCACGGTGCGGCCATCGCCCGAGCCGAGATCGATGACGAAGTCCTTTGGTGTGACGCGCGCCATGTCGAGCATCTTGTCGACCACTGCCTGCGGCGTCGGCACCCAGACGACGTCCTTGCCCGGCTGCCCGACTTCGGGCTCGTAGGCCGATGGTGCGCGTTGCGCCTGCGCGAAAGCGAGCGTGCTGAACGCGATGAGCAGCACGCCGGCGGCGTGTCTTACCAATGGGTGCATTGCGGGTCTCCTAAAAAACTAGCGGCCTTTCCAGACGGGCTTGCGCTTGTTGAGGAAGGCCTCCATGCCCTCGCGGAAGTCCTGGCTCATGTAGCACATGAGGACGAGGTCGTTGCCTTCGCCGTGCGCGATCTTCGGACGCAGGCGCAGGAGCGCTTCCTTTGTCGCCTGCAACGTGAGCGGCGCCATGCCTGCGACGAGGCGCGCGAGCTCCTCGCCGCGCTTGAGCAGCGCCGCCTGGTCCTCGCAGAGCTCATTGACGAGGCCCTTCGCGAGCGCCTCGTCGGCTTCGATGAGCCGCGCCTGGAACACGATATCCTTCACCAGCGCGGGGCCGACGAGGTAGACGAGGCGGTTATAGCTCGCAAGCGAGAGGCAATTGCCCAGCGTTCGGGCGACCGGAAAACCATATTTGATGGTGCGCGAGGCGATGCGCAGGTCGCAGCAGGCGGCGATCGACGCGCCGCCGCCAGTGCAGGCGCCGTGGATCGCGGCGATGGTCGGCACGCGGCAGCGCTCGATCGCGTTCATCACGCGGTCGATGCGCTCCTCATAGGCGAGCGCGTCCGCCTCCTTGTCGAAGGCGCGAAACTGCGAGATGTCGGTGCCCGCGGCAAAGGCCTTGTCGCCCCCGCCGGTCATGAGGATGGCGCGGATCGAGCGGTCCTCGTTCGCGCCGTTGCAGATCTCGGCCAGGCGCTCATACATCGCAAAGGTCAGGGCATTGCGCGCCTGCGGCCGGTTGAAAGTGACATACGCCACGCCGTCGCGCAGCTCGTAGAGCAGCTCTTCCATGCGGGGTTTTCTCCGGCGGCGATCTTATCAGGCTAAAGAAGCAGGCCGACGCTTCCGCACCCGATGAGCGCGACGCCGGCTACGGCAGCGAGTCCGCCGCCCCAGCGGAACGCCTTTTCCGCGGCGATCCAGAGAGCGACCACCGCAATCCAGTAGTAGCTCATCAGCCCGACGACGAACAGGATGGCCATGAGCGGCCACGATGCGCCGAGGCAGGCGACGCCGTAGCGCATCGGCCGGACCTCCGGCGAGCGGCAAAGCCGCAGGCAGGCGCGCTTCCATGGCGTGAGCTGGTAGATGCCGATGGCGACGAGCGACAGGCCTGCGGCGGCGCTGCTGCGCAGCGCCATGTCCTGCGTCAGGAGATGGCCGGATTCCAGCGCGAATTGGAGGAGCGCGGCGGCGGCGCCGAACGCGCTCCACAGGCCCAGATAGGCGAGCACGAAGAGCAGCTTTCTTCGGGTGCGCGCCATCGCCGGCACGGCGCCCGGCAGCATCATGGCCGCCATCATGGCGATCCACATGCCGAGCGCGAGCTGCGGCTCACTTGCCATATTCATCATGGCGGCGCACCCAGTAGGGACCGCGGCCACGCTCGTCGCGGCCCTTCGGCACGATGTCGAGGTACTGATAGTCGACGCTGAAGGCATCGATGCCGCGCGCATACGTCGAGTAGGTGCGGAACAGCTTGCCCTTCGGGTCCTTGAAGAACACGCTCATGCCCTCGCGCTCGGAGATGCCTGGATCCTGCACGACGAAGTTGTAGAAGGCTTTCTTGCGCTTCACTTCCTCGGGGGTGAAGGAGACGTTGAAATCGAAGTTGAAGTCGCTGCCGAAGGACGAGAGCCACTTGAAGCGCCAGCCCATGCGCCGGTGATAGGCGGCGAGCTCGGCGTACGGCGCGTGCGACACCGCGACCATCGTGACGTCGCGCTGGTTGAGGTGCACGATGGCGCCATCGAAGCTGTCGGCCCAGCGCGAGCAGTGCGGGCAGCCTTCACCCCAGCCCGGGCCGAACATGAAGTGGTAGACGATGAGCTGGCCGCGCCCGTCGAAAAGTTCGGCGAGCGTCTGCCGGCCGTCGCGGCCTTCAAAGCTGTATTGCTTTTCCACGACCTGCCACGGCAGCGCGCGCCGCGCGGCGGCGAGCTTGTCGCGACTGCGCGTGAACGCCTTTTCCTTCGCCAACAGCTTCCTGCGCGCGGCGAGCCATTCCTTGCCGGACACGACCGGGTGGCGCTTTGCCATGCAGCCTCCTTGACATGCAAGTATTTGCTTGCATATTATCACTGCCACGGACACGGACAAGGTATTCAAGGCACTCGCGGACGCCAGCCGGCGCAAGCTTCTCGACTTGCTATATGCGACCAACGGACAGACGCTCGGCGAGCTCGCCGAGCACCTCGACATGACGCGCCAGGCGGTGACGCAGCATCTCTCCTTGCTGGAAGAGGCGAATCTCGTCGCCACGTCCTGGCGCGGGCGCGAGAAGCTCCACTACCTCAACCCCGTGCCGCTGTACGAAATTTATGAACGCTGGATCGCCAAGTTCGAGCGCTCGCGCCTGCGCGCGTTGCGCGACCTGAAACGGCGCCTGGAAGGAGAACGCGATGGATAAGACGAAGTTCGTGTATGTGACTTACATCCGCACCACGCCCGAGAAGGTATTCGAGGCGCTCACCAAGGGCGAGTTGACGCGCCAATACTGGATGCACGACAACGTGTCGGACTGGAAGGTCGGCTCGCCCTGGAAGCACGTCGACAAGGCGAGCGCGCAGGTGCGCATCGTGGGCGAGGTGCTCGAATCGGCGCCGCCGCGGCGCCTCGTCATCAGTTGGGCCTCGCCCGCCGACGCCGCGAGCAAGCATAAGCACAGCCGCGTCGCCTTCGACATCGAGCGCGTGGAGGACATGGTGCGCCTCACCGTGACGCACGACGAGCTCGAGGCGGGATCGGAGATGGAGCGCGGCATCACCAACGGCTGGCCGCGTGTGCTCTCGAGCCTGAAGAGCTTCCTCGAGACGGGCAAGCCGCTCAACGTCTTTGCAGGGAAGGAAAAGCGATGACACATATGACCGGGACACGTAAAGAGTGGCTCGCAGCGCGGCTCGAGCTGCTCAAGGCGGAGAAGGAGCTAACGCGGCAGGGCGACGAGCTGGCGCGGCGCCGGCAGGAGCTGCCGTGGGTGCGGATCGACAAGAAGTATCGATTCGAGACCGACGAGGGGGGCGCCTCGCTGGCAGAGCTCTTCCGAGGGCGCTCGCAGCTCCTCGTCTACCACTTCATGTTCGGGCCCGACTACAAGGCGGGGTGCGCGACCTGCTCGACGATCGCCGACGGGTTCGACGGCTTCGCCGTTCACCTGGCGAATCACGACGTCACGCTTTCGGCAGTGTCGCGGGCGCCGCTCGCGAAGCTGCAGGCGTACAAGCGGCGGATGGGGTGGACGTTTCCCTGGGCGTCCGCGCTCGGCGGCGACTTCAACTTCGACTTCAACGTCTCAATCACCGAGGAGCAACAGCGCACCGGAGCCGCCGAATACAACTACGAGCGCGGCGGCCACGCCATGGACGAGACGGCGGTCCCGGAGCCCGTCGCCGTGAACGCGGCCATGGCCGGAACCGATGCCGCCACGTACACGCGCGAGAGGCCGGGCATGAGCGCGTTCGTGCGCGAGGACGGCGTCGTCTACCACACCTATTCCACCTATGCGCGCGGACTGGACGGCCTCTGGGGCATGTACCAGTGGCTTGACCGCGCCCCCAAGGGACGCAACGAGACGGGTGTCTGGTGGCGACGCCACGACGAGTATGACAAGCGCGCTTAGCGGAGCCAGCCCTTGGCGAGGAAGGCGTAGAGAACGCAGAGCATCAGGATGAACGTGCCGAACGCTACCTGGGCGAGTGTGAGCGGCCACGGGTTGCCGGCGATGTTCATGCCGAGCAGGCCGCCGATGATCGTCGGGATCAGCGCGAGACTGCTGACGACGGCTAGCAGGCGCATGAAGCGGTTGACGTCGTAGGAGGCGATGTTGAGGTGCAGGTCGAGGAGCGTGAGGAGCTGTTCGTGCGCCTTCTCGATCGTCTCGTGCAGGTAATCGGCCTGCTCCGCAAGCTGCCGCAGGCAGGCGTTGTCGCCACCGAGGCCCGGCAGCTCGCGCCGGCCTTCGGCGAGCGTGCCAAGGAGCGCCCGCAGTCGCCACAGATCGCCTTTGGCCAGCACGATGTTGCGCTTCAGGCGGAAGATCGCCTGGAAGAAGCTCTCCGGGCTCTCCGGCGCGGGCAGCGTCTCGAGGCCGGCGAGCTCGTGCTCGACGCGCAGCGCGAGCGCCTCGTTGCGCTCGAGCACCTCGCGAATGACATGCAGCGCGCAGCGCGTGCCCCAGGGCAGCTCATCGTTGCCCGGCCGGCTCTGCAGCTCCACCGGATGCAGCGAGAGCGAGAGCAAATGCCGCCTGGAAACGAGGAGCAGCACCGGCGTTCGCGGCTCGTCGCCCCAGCCGGGGAGCGACATCGCGAACGCGGCCCAGCGCGCGCTCGATTCGAGGCGCGGGTAGCTCGACTCGCGTAGCGCAGCGTCCACCATCACGTCCGGCAGTTCCGCGATGCGGGCGACCTTCTCGATGTGCGCCGCATCGAGGTTCACGGCGTGCACCCAGCGCTCATCGGGCCGCGTGCTCCAGGCGATGAGCTCGCGCCATTCGAGCGGCCGCGGTGTGCCCTCCGGCGCAAGCTCGGTAACGCGCGGCGGGCCGCTCGGCGCGGCGCGTGCAATGCCCATCTCGGCGCCGGCAACGAGCCCGTGCCGCGCGCGGGCGCCGAAGAGCAGCACGCGCGCAAGGCGCAGCACCCGCAGCGCAGGCGAGGAGCGCAGCACGTCGGGCGCGAAGGGCAAGAGCGACACGAGCGGCGCGAGGATGATCAGCGCATCGACGATGCGCCAGCGATTGAGCACGTACGCTCGCCGGTCCGGTGCCAGCGCGAGATGCACGAGGTACTCGAGCGCAAAGGCGCCGATGATCGCCCAGCCGGCGATATCCAGTGTTCGCGCAATCGCGGGCGGCAGCGCGAATAGCATCGGCGCGCCGCCGACGCACAGCGCGGCGAGCGCGAGAAAGCCCATCACCGGCTCGTTAAGGATGCGCGAGAGGCGGTGCAGCACGACGTGCGTCGTTGCATGTCTCGTGCCGCGCGTATGGGAACAAGTTTTGCTGCCTCTGTCTTCGCCCTAATCCGCAAGGAGACATGCCATGAGCAAACTCACGCTACTTTCCCTCGCCGCCCTGGCGGCACTGGCCGGCTGTGCTTCGGAGCACAAGGTCGCGCCCGCGCCGGCACCCGTCGTCGTGCAGCCGGCGCCGACCACTCCGCCCGCCGCCGTGGTGGTGCCGCAGGCAGGCATGGGCGCAGTCGTGGTGGCGCCGACCGCAGCGGCGCCGCTTCGCGCCGGCACCGGGCGCATCGACTCGATCATCGATCTGCCGCCGAGCGCCGCCGCCGGTTCGACCGTGCCGAATGCCAACAAGCGCGTCGGCATCCGCATGGACGACGGTACGCTGCAGTACCTCGACACAGCGGCGAGCGATCTTGCCGTGGGCGACCGCGTTTCGATCACAAGCGACGGCTACATGCGCCATCCGGCGCCGTAATGGCCCAGCGGTAGCGCGACCGCCGGCTGATCTGCTACAAGGCCGGCGGTCCACAGTGCTGGCGAGCCCGCCGCCCGATCTTCGCAAGCCGCATCCGCCGAGCTTAAGCTCGCGTGCGCTCACGATCGCGGGCTGGAGCGCGTTCCTCGTCGCCGGGCTGCTCTTCCTCGGGCTCGCCTGGAACGTCACCGCGCGCAGCGCGCTCGTCGCGCTCGACAGCCGCGTCGCTAACTTCCTGCATGCGCACGCCGGCGGCGCGGCGCTGACATTCTTCTTCGCCCTGACGCAGCTCCATTCGCCGCCGGCGCTTACCGCGCTGAGCCTCGCCTTCGCCGCCGTGCTCGCGCGCCTGCGGCAGTGGTACTGGATTCTCACGCTCGCCGCCGCGCTGGGCGGCGGGATGCTGGTCAATGTCGTCCTCAAGGCGAGCTACGAGCGGCTGCGGCCGCATTTCGAGGATCCGCTGCTCGTGCTGACGAGCTACAGCTTCCCGAGCGGCCACGCCGCGGGCGCGACGCTCTTCTACGGCGTTCTCGCCGCGTTCCTCGTCTCGCGCACCTATGACTGGCGCCAGCGCGCCGCTGCCGTGGCGGGCGCGATCGTCGCCGTTCTGCTCGTCGCCTTCTCGCGCATGTATCTCGGCGCGCACTACTTGAGCGACGTGCTCGCGGCGATCTGCGCGAGCACCGTGTGGCTCGTGCTCTGCCTCTCGGCGGGCCACGCCCTCGTGCGCGGGCGGCTCGATCTGCACTGGCTCGCCGCCGCCATCGTCATCGTGCTCGTCATTGCCGGCGCGGCGCTCGTGCCGGACGAATGGTGGAGCCGCTTCGAGGACGCGGTGCAGCAGATGAACCGGTTGGAGGCGCTGCTCGTCTTCGGCGGCGTGTACGCAGCGGCGCTGCTCTTACTGCTGCCGGCGTGGATCTTCCCGATCGCGGCCGGCGCGATCTTCGGGTTCGGCTGGGGTCTCGTCGCCGCGCTGCTCGCGGTCGGCGCCTCGGCGCTCGCCGGCTGGACGCTGTCGCGCTACGTACTGCGGCGCTGGATCGAGCCGCGGGCGCGCGCGAGCCGCACCTACAAGGCGGTGGACCGCGCGGTGGCCAAGGAGCCACGCAAGGTCGTGCTGCTCCTTCGCATGACCCCGGCGATCCCCTGCGGCCTGAAGAGCTATCTCCTCGGCCTCACGCGCGTGCGGCTCGATCACTACATGGCGGCGACGCTCGCCGGCGTGCTGCCCGATCTCGTGGTGAAGGTCTATCTCGGCGCCGCCGGGCGCGGCGCGCTCGCGCAGGGCGGCGCGCTCAACTGGACGCTCTTTGCGCTCGGCATCGCGGCATTCGCGACGCTGAGCTTCCTCGTCGGCCGCAAGGTGCGCGCGAAGCTCGCGCTCTAGCCGCCGAAGCCGTCCGCCACGCGCACGTCGACGAGCTGCGGCTTGCCGCTCGCGAACGCCTCGCGCAGCGCGGGCGCGATGTCCTGCGGCTCGGTCACGCGCCGCGCTTCGATGCCCATGGAATTCGCGAGCGCGACGAAGTCGAGCTCCGGCTCGCGCAGGTCCATGCCGGTGAACTGGTCGGTCTTGCGGAAGGACACCAGCCGCTCTTTGATGATGCGGTAGCCGCGGTTGTTGGTGATCACATAGGTGATCGGCAGGCCGAGGTGCGCCGCCGTCCACAGGCCCTGGATGCTGTACATCGCCGCGCCGTCGCCGACGATCGCCGCGATCGGCCGGCCGGGGAGAGCGAGGCTGATGCCCACCGCGCCAGGCACGGCGAAGCCGAGCCCGCCGCTCGCGAGGCCGTAATAGTCGCGCGGCCCTCGCAAATTTAATAACTTTGGCAGGCTGTACGTGCTGACCAAGCCTTCATCCACCACCACCGCGTCGCGCGGCAGCGCCTCGGTGAAGCGCAGCGCCAGGTACTGCGGATCGATCGGCTTCGTCTCGGCCGCGAGCATCGCATCCATGCGCGCCTTGTCGCGCTGCGCGCGCCAGTTGCGCGGTTGCAGCTCGGCGAGCCGGCGCTCAGTCGCCGCGCGATCCACCTTCAGCAGCGGCAGCAGCGCGCGCAACGTCTGCTTCACGTCCGCCTGCACTGCGACGTCGGTGCGATAGTTCTTGCCGAGCTCGTGCGCACGCTCGGAGACGTGGATTACGGTGAGCTCGGGCGGCAGCGGGTCCACCGGGCTGTACACCGACATGCGTAGCAGATCCGCCCCGAGCACGAGCAGCGCGTCGTGGGCCTCGAGCGTCGCGCGCACCTGCTTCTGCTGGCGCGTGAGCGCGCCCATGTAAGCCGGGTGCTCGCACGGAAACGGCGCCGTGTACGGAATCGAGGAGCCGTACACCGCCGCGCCGAGAAGCTCGGCGCACTGCGTCGCTTCGGCGAAGGCGTCGCGCAGCGCGAGCTCCTGCCCGGCGAGGATCGCCGGCCGCTTCGCGGCCAACAGCATTTTCGAAATTTGCTTTAAAACTTCGTCGCCGGGCCGTGCGGCGGTGTCGACGCGTACCGGGCGGCCCATGTCGATCTCGAGCGCTTCGTCGAGCACGTCGCCGGGGAGGCTGAGGAACACCGGCCCGGTGGGCGGCGTGAGCGCGATCTTCGCCGCGCGGTGCATGATGCGCGGCAGGTCCGCCGCGCGCGTGACTTCCACCGCCCACTTCACGAGCGGCTGCGCCACCGGCACCAGTGGTTCATAGAGCATCGGCTCGAGCAGCCCATGACCCTGCTCCTGCTGCCCCGCGGTGAGGATGATCGGCGAGCCGGAGAACTTGGCGTTGTAGAGCGCGCCCATCGCGTTACCGAGGCCCGGCATCACATGCACGTTCGCCGCGGCGAGCCGGCCCGAGGCGCGGCAGTAGCCGTCGGCCATGGCGACGACCGCCGCTTCCTGCAGCCCGAGCACGAACTTCAACCGCGGATACTGCGGCACCGCCTCCATGATCGCGAGCTCGGTGGTACCGGGATTGCCGAAGAGGTGCGTGACGCCTTCGTCGAGCAGGAGCTCGATGAACGCGTGCCGGCCGGTGGTGCTCTTCATCGCCGCTAGCGTAACCGAGAAGCTTCCGGCGGCTAACCGGCATCATTGATACCATCCGGGGGAATAGGGGGAAAGAACCATGGCCGGGATCCCAAGGCACGTGGTCGGGAGAACGAAGGAGTGAGCTCAGCGCGCGCGACCATCCTCGCGGTCGACGCCGCCGAGGGCGTACGGCGCCTCCTCGAGACGACGCTCGGAAAATCGCAGGTGGTGAAGACCGCACCCGACGCGCACTCCGCGCTCGCCTGGGCGCAGCTCGCCTCTCCGCCGGAGCTCGTCCTGCTCGATACCGAGCCGACGGGCATGAGCGGCTACGAGCTGTGCAAGGCGCTGCGAGCGATGCCGGGCTTCGCCGACGTGCCGGTGATCTTTCTCGCCGAGCGCCGCGACACGCAAGGGCTGGTGCAGGGGTTTTCGCTCGGCGCGCTCGACTTCCTGGTGAAGCCGCTCGCCGCGCCGGTGCTCCTGCAGCGCATCCGCGGGCATCTGGAGCAGCTCGCGCGCGAGCGGGCCGTGGGGCTGCAGGGCACCGAGCAGCGCATCGCCAGGCTGGTGCGTGCGATGCATTGGTACGAGCGCTCGCTGGGCGGCAACCGCGCGCAGCGTCTTGCGCAGTATGCGCGCGCGCTCGCGCTGGCGGCGGGCGCGCGCGAGGTGGCCGCCGAGCTCCTGGCAAAGGCGGCGCCGGTGCACGACGTCGGCAAGCTGGCCGTGCCCGCCGAGCTGCTGCGCAACGAGCGCACGCTGGCCGGGGCGGAGCGCGAGCAGTTCGAGCGGCACGCGGCGATCGGCGCCGAGATCATCGGCGAGCACGAGGATGCGTTGCTCAAGCTCGCGCGCACGCTCGCGCTCACGCACCACGAATACTGGGATGGCAGCGGCTACCCGGGGCGCCTGCAGGGCAACCAGATCCCGTGGGCCGGACGCGTGATGGCGATCGTCGATGCGTTCGAGAGCACAACCGCGGCGCAATATGGCGGCTCGCGCATGTCGACGGAGAAGGCGGTGGACGAGATCACCGCCGGCACGGGCACGCAGTACGATCCCGCGCTGATCGAAGCCTTGCGCAAGGCGGCGGCGGAATTTCGCAAGGTGCACGGCGCCTATCCGGAGCGCGCCGCCGACGCGGGCGATGACCTGGTGATCGGCGCGCCAACGCGGCCGGCGGCGCAGCCGGCCGAAGAGCCGGCCGCGCCGGCCGACGATCTGGTGCTCGGCGCGCCGGCACGCGATCCCACGGAGGATGCCGGCCTCACCATGATGGGCCCGCTGCGCCTGAACCCCGGTGCCGCCTCGACCGACAAGATCCGCGAGGCGATCCAGCGCGCGGCCGCCAGGGCGCAGGCCGGGCAGGCGGCCCGGCGCGCGCCGGAGGCCGAGCCGGTGCTCGACCTGCGGCTCGACGAGTCGGTGCCGCCGCCCATCGGGAAGCCCGATGAGCTCAAGCGCGCGCAGGACGCGCTGGCACAGGCGCGCATCGAGCTGCAGCAGGCTCGCTCCGAGCTCAATGCGCTGCATGCGCGGATGGCCGAGCTCGAAGCCGTGCGCGCGGCCGCGCAGGTCGTCGCTTCGCCGCCGCAAGCGGAGCTCGACGAGGCGCGTGGCGAACTGCAGATACGGACGAACGCGCTCGAAGCGACCAGAGCGGCACTGGCGCAGGCGCGTGCCGAGCTCGAGCAGGCGCGGGCGCAGCCGGTGGCCGAAGCGGCGCCGCCGCGCGCGGAGCTCGAAGCGCTCAATGCCCGGATCGCTACGCTCGTAGGCGAGCGCGCGGTCACCGAGACGGCGCTCGCGCAGGCGCGCGCCGAGCTGGACCGTGCTCACGGCGAGCTGGCGGAGCTGCGTAGCAGGCCGGTTGCAGCGGACCGGACCAATCAGCTCGAGGCTGAGCGCGCGGCTGCCGCGGCGCAGCTGTCCGAGGCGCTTGACGAGCTCGAGCGCGCGCGTGCGGATCTCCAGGCGCGGGTGCACGAGCTTGCCGGGACCACAGCAGCGCTGGTGGAGGCGCATGTGGAGCGCGAGCGCTCGCGCGCCGAGATCGAAGGTTTACGTAACCGCGTGAGCGAGCTCGAGCTCGGGCGCGTCTCGGCGGACGCGGCGCTCGACGAGCGGCAAAGGCGCCGTGAGGCGGCCGAGGGCGAGCTGACCGAGCTCCAGGCAAAGGCGCTCGCGGTGCCGCCCGCCGAGGCCATGGAGCCGGTGCGCGAGTCTCGGCCGATCGCGACGCTGCTCCTGGTCGCATTCCTGCTCGGCGCGCTCGCCATGGGCGTCACGTACCTCCTGTTCCATCCGTGAAGATCGCGATCCTCGACGACTACCACGACACCGTGCGCACGCTCGCGTGCTTCGGCAAGCTCGCCGCGCACGACGTCAAGGTATGGAACGATCACGTGCAGGACACCGACGCACTCGCGGCGCGCCTGCGCGGCGTCGAGGCGCTGGTGCTGATTCGCGAGCGCACCGAGATCCGCGCGCCGCTCCTCGAGCGGCTGCCGCAGCTCAAGCTCATCAGCCAGCGCAGCGTCTATCCGCACATCGACATCGACGCCTGCACGCGCCTCGGCATCGTCGTCTCCTCGAATATGCATCCAGGGACGCCGTCCTATTCGACCGCGGAGCTCACCTGGGCGCTGATCCTCGCCGCGGCGCGCGAGATCCCGCAGAACGTCGCTGGGCTCAAGGCGGGCAAATGGCAGACCGGAATCGGCAACACGCTGCGGGGCAACACGCTCGGCATCTACGGCTACGGCCGAATCGGCGGCGCGGTGGCGAAAGTCGGCGTCGCGATGTGCCTGAAGATCCTCGTGTGGGCGCGCGAAGCGTCGCGTGAGAAGGCGCGCGCGGATGGCTACGCCGTCGCGGCGAGCAAGGAAGCCTTCTTCGCCGAGTGCGACGTGCTGTCGCTGCACATGCGCCTGGTAGACGCGACGCGCGGTCTCGTCAAACGCGCGGACCTCGCGCGCATGAAGTCGACCGCGATCTTCGTCAATACCAGCCGCGCCGGCTTGGTGGAAGAAGGTGCGCTCGTCGAGGCGCTAAAGGCGGGGCGGCCGGGGAAGGCGGCGGTGGACGTCTACGAGCACGAGCCGGTGCTGAACGCCGATCATCCGCTGCTTGCGATGGAGAACGTCGTCTGCACGCCGCATCTCGGCTACGTCACGCGCGATGAGTGGGAGCTTCAGTTCGCCGACATCTTCGACCAGATCCTCGCCTTCGCGGCGGGCCGGCCGATCAACGTCGTGAATCCAGCAGTACTGTCGCATGCGCGCTCCGCACGCGAGGCGTGATAGATACGTTGTGGAGCACCGGCCGGCGCGACGCCAGCGCCGGGAGAATGAAGGGCAAGTAGTAGCTTCCCATGCGGTAATCATCGTAGAGCGGCGCCGGCGGCGTATAGGCCGCGGCCGCCATCAAGCGCTGGCGCTGCAGCCATTCCGCTTCGAGCGCCGCCAGCCGGCGATCGACCGCCGCTGTCTGCGCGAGGGAAGGCTCGGACGCGTAGACCGAAATGCGCTCTTCCACCGGCTGCGCCTTCACAGCTTGCGGCGGCGGCGTGTTCGAATAGTTGACCACGCCGCGCTCGTCCACCCATTTGTAGGTCTGCGCTTGCGCGAGCGGCGCCGCCGCAGCGAGAAGAACGAAGGCGAAGCGCACCATGCCCGACAGTCTAAGCCCGCGCGCCTGATAAAAGCTTTGCGTCATCGCTTGCGCCGCGCCTTGCGCGCGATCGCCACATCGAGCAGCACCTCCGCGGCTGCCCGCGCGGCGCGCGCTGCGCCCGGATCGCCGCGCACGAGCGAGGTGGCGAGCACGCCCTCGATGAGGAGCTGGAGCTGCGTGGCGAGCGCGTCCGGGTCCTTCACCTGCAGCCGCTCGAGGAGCGCGCGGTACCACTGCCGGCGCTGCTCCTTGAACTGCACGGCGAGGGCGATGGCGGCATGCTTGCGGTCGCCGATTTCGGTCACCGCGTTGACGAACGGGCAGCCACGGAAGCTGCCGTCCGCCACCATCGCCTCGATGCGCTCGAAGTAGGCGAGGATCTGCTCGCGCGCCGGCGCGTCGGACGGCGCGATGTGCTTGAAGCGCGCGGTGAGGTACGCGGCAATGAGGTCGTCCTTGGTCGGGTAGTAGTTGTACAGCGTGCGCTTGCTGACGCCGGCCTCGGCGGCGATGGTGTCGACACCGACCGCGCGGATGCCCTGCTCGTAGAAGAGCTTGTCGGCGGCGGCGAGGATGCGCTCGCCGGGGCGGGCGGCGGACTTATACACAGGTCGGTTTACTTTCCGGTTGACAAGAGTATAGACGGTCGCCGATCATAGGTAAACAGACCTGTTTACTTCGAGCCCTGCCATGACCGCCCAGCGCCGCGCGATGCTCCTCCTCGTGCTTCTCTCCGGCCTCATCATCTCGCTCTGCATGGGCTTGCGCCAGAGCCTCGGGCTCTTCATGCGGCCGATGACGCTGGAGCTCGGCATCTCGGCGGCCACGTTCGGTTTCTCGATCGCGCTGCAGAACATCGTCTGGGGGCTGTCGCAGCCCTTCGTCGGCGCGGCGGCGGACCGCTACGGGCCGCGGCCGGTGCTCGTCGCCACCGCCTTCACGTACGCGGCGGGGCTGCTGCTCATGATCTACGCGCGCTCCTTTCCCGGCGCGCTCGAGACCGCCGGCTTCCTGGCCGGCATCGGCACCGCCGGCACGGGCTTCGGCGTGCTGATCGGCACCGTGTCGCGCGCCACGCCGCCCGAAAAGCGCAGCCAGACGGTGGGCCTCGTCGCCGCCGCCGGCTCACTCGGCACGCTCTTTCTCGCGCCGCTCGGGCAGTGGCTGATCAACGGCTACGGCTGGAAGGCGGCGATGGTCGCCTTCGCCGCCATCGCCGCCTCGATGGCGGTGTTCGCGCTGGCGATCCGCGAGCAGGCGCCCCTGCTTGCTCCCACGGTAAAACAAAAGCTGGGCGACGCGGTGCGCGAGGCCATAGCGCATCGCGGCTACCTTTTCATGACGCTCGCCTTCTTCGCCTGCGGCTTCCAGCTCGTCTTCATCACCACGCATCTCCCCGCCTATCTGCAGCTCTGCGGGGTCGCGCCCGGCGTCGGCGCGAGCGCGCTCGCGCTCATCGGCCTCTTCAACACGGTGGGGACGTATAGCTTCGGCCTGCTCGGCGCGCGCTACAGCCAGAAGCACCTGCTCGCGCTCATCTACCTCCTGCGCACGCTCTTCATCGTGGTCTTCCTGCTGGTGCCGGTGAGCGCGGCCTCCACGCTCGTGTTCGCCGCGGCGATGGGATTGCTGTGGCTCGGCGTCGCGCCGCTCGTCACGGGGATCATCGGCCGCGTGTTCGGCCTCGTGCACTTCAACACGCTCTACGGCATCGTGTTCCTCTCCCACCAGGTCGGCTCGTTCTTCGGCGCCTGGATGGGCGGCATCGTCTACGACCGCACCGGCAGCTACAACGTCGCCTGGGGCGCGCTCATCGTCATCGGCGTCACGGCCTTTGCGCTGCAGTGGCTGATGGACGAGCGCCCGCCGCACGAACGCGTGCGCGCGCCGGCGCCGATGCCCGCTTAGCGGGAGTTTTTCTTGCACCGGCGGCTCCCACCGCACAGGAGGAAGCCATGCTGCAGAAATCCCCGATGTACGCCTACATTCCGGCGAAGGACGTCGCCCGGGCGAGGCAGTTCTACGAGCGCAAGCTCGGCTTCAAGCCGAAGCGGGAAGACGCGGGCGGCGTGGTCTACGAGTTCGGTGAACGCACGGCCTGTTTTCTCTACCCGACGCCCCATGCCGGGACGTCCCGGGCGAGTCAAGCGTTCTGGCAGGTCGACGACATCGCGCACGAGGTTTCCGAGCTCAAGGCGCGCGGCGTGACGTTCGAGGACTACGACATGCCCGGCATCAAGACCGTGAACAGCATCGCCACCGCCGGCGGCGCCAAGTCGGCCTGGTTCAGGGACACCGAAGGCAACATCATGGCCCTGATCCAGAGCCTCTAGATCCCGCGATTCGCGGCTACGCCGCGCCCTCGACCACTCGCATGTCACGCTCGGCGCCGTCGCCGAGCGCCTTAAGCGCCTGCTGGTAGTCGGGGCTGTCGTGCGCCGCGATCGCCTTCTGCACGCTGTCGAACTCCACGATGACGACGCGCTCCTTCACGCCCTGCTCGTAGGTCTGCGCGGGCGAGCCGCGCACGATGAAGCGCCCGCCCGCCTTCTGGATCGCGGGGCCGGCGAGCTTCGCGTACGCGGCCCATTTTTGCTGGTCGTTGATCTTCCGGTAGCAGGTGACGAGATAGCCCTTGGCCATGCGCTCCTCCCGGTGGTGGAAAAAATCGGTGCCTGTCCCCGATTTTGTCACCGCTCCTTGTCTTTGTTGGCGATGTTCTTGAGGTCGCCGACGCCTTTCTGCAGCTTGCCTTCGCCCTGGTTGGCGAGCCCTTTCGCCTGCTCCTTGCGGTTGCCGGTCAGCGATCCGAGCTTCTCGCGCACCTTGCCGGCGAGGTCCTTCATATGGCCTTTGGCCTGGTCCTTGTTCATAAGCGCTCCTGTCACGGACGAAAGTGTCCGCCCGCAGCCCGAGCAGGGCTCGTGCCTACGCCGGCCTGGGCGGCCCCTCGGGCTGGCCAGGGACCTGCCTAGCCGCCGGGTCGAGGTAGGACCAGGGCGGCGCGCTCTTCGTCCAGATGTGCGCGGTGATCCGCAGGCCGGACGAATCGTCGAGCGTGCCCGCACGCACGCCGATCACCTCCGGCATGTTTTCGCGGTAGCTATAGAGCGACGAGCCGCAGTCGCCGCAGAAGTAGCGAAAGAGCGTGCGGCCGCTGTCGGCCTTCTTGGCGTAGCGCTTCGCCGTGCCTTGCACGATCCGGAAGTGCTCGCGCCGCACGAACGCCACCACGGCGCCGTGCGCGCCGGAGGCGCGCTGGCAATCGATGCAGTGACAGGCACGCAGTTCCCTGAGCGGCGCATCGACCGCATAGCGGATGGCGCCGCACAGGCAGCCGCCGGTATGAGCCATGACTCCCTCCTCGTGCGTGGTGCGGCTACGATACGGCAATGCGGCGCCTTCTGGTGCTTCTCGTATTGGCGGCGACGAGCGCCTGGGCGCAGCCGTATCCGGCGAAGCCGGTGCGCCTGGTGGTCGGCTTCGCGCCGGGCGGCGGCACGGACATCATCGCGCGGCTGCTCGCGCAGAAACTCGGCGAGCGCTGGAGCCAGGCGATCGTCGTCGAGAACAAGCTCGGCGCCTCCGGCAATATCGCCGCCGAGGCGGTCGCGCGCAGCGCGCCGGACGGCTACACGCTCCTCATGACGTTCTCGTCACACGCGAGCAACGCCGCGGTCTCGAAGCTGCCCTTCGACATCAACAAGGACTTCAGCGCCATCACGCTCGTCGGTTCCGGCCCCGCGCTCATCCTCGCGAATCCCGCGCTGCCCGCGAAATCGCTGCGCGAGCTGATCGCGTATGCGAAGGCGCACCCCGGGGAGATCAAGTACGGCTCTTCCGGCGTCGGCGGGACAGTGCATCTCGCCGGCGAACTGATGCAGCAGCTCACCGGGATCGAAATGGTGCACGTGCCGTACAAGGGCATCGCACTTGCGATGACGGCGATCCTCGCCGGCGACATACAGATCACCTATGCGACGCCGATCTCCGCCTATCAGCACCTGAAGAACGGTCGGCTGATCGCACTGGCCGCGGCCGGACCCAGCCGCTATCCGACACTGCCCGATGTGCCCACGACCGCCGAAGCGGGACTGCCCGGCTACGAGATCGACTTCTGGTACGCGCTTCTCGGCCCGGCCGGTATGCCGCCGGCGCTCGTCGCTCGCATCCAGCGCGAGGTGGCCGCGGTGATCACCATGCCGGAGATGAAAGACCAGCTCCTCGCGCAAGGCTGCATCGCCATCGGCAGCCGGCCCGCGGAGCTCGACGCGCTGATCGCGCGCGAATACGCCCGCTGGGCGCAGGTGGTGAAGGCCGGCAATATCAAACTCGAATGAGGGAACGTCGGCGCTCCGCAACATTCAAACTTCTATGACCTACCGCGCTGACATCGCCGTCCTCTACGAGCACCCCGAGTGGCAGAAGCCGCTTTTCGCCGCGCTCGAGCGCCGTGGCGTGCGCTACGCCGCGGTCGATCTCAAGCGCGCCGCGTTTAGCGCCGATGATGCGCCGCTCGCGCCGCTCTACTTCAACCAGGCGAGCCCCTCGGCATACGTGCGCGGCAATACGCGTGCCGTGCCTTACGCGCTCGCCTACATGCGAGCGCTCGAGATCCGCGGCGTGCGTGTGCTGAACGGCGCCGCCGCGTTCGCGCTCGAGCTCAGCAAAACCGCTCAGGCGGCGCTGCTTCGCGAGCTCGATATCCCGGCGCCGCGCACCTGGACCTTCAATGACCTTGGAGCGCTGCGCGCGCGGGCGGAGGAGATTCCGTTTCCCGTGCTGCTCAAGCCGGAGCAGGGCGGCAGCGGCGCGCGCATAGTAATGGTGGAAACGTACGAACACCTGGTAGCGCTCCTCGCGCAGCAGCCGGAGCACTGGCTACCCGACAATCTGCTCCTCCTGCAGGAATACATCCCGTCGGACCCCGCGCGCGGCATCGTGCGCATGGAATTCCTCGGCGGCGAGCTG
>Ga0209577_10001355_pt1 | contig 24279 bp, 22 predicted proteins | sample GraSoiAngelo_109_FD_185874 | JGI IMG/M metagenome (GOLD analysis project Ga0209577, IMG submission 185874) | Grasslands soil microbial communities from the Angelo Coastal Reserve, California, USA - 14_0903_12_20cm (SPAdes) (version 2) | ecosystem: Environmental > Terrestrial > Soil > Grasslands...
TGGAGGCGATCTTCTTCCCCAACTCTCCGCTGCACGACGGCGCGGTCATCATCCGTGGCACCCAGATCCTGGCCGCGGGCTGCGTGCTGCCGCTGGCGGAGGAGGGGACGGTCCGGGAGCGGATGGGAACCCGCCACCGCGCCGGCCTGGGTCTCTCCATGCAGGCCGACGCCGTGGTGGTGATCCTGAGCGAGGAGCTGGGCCAGATCACGGTGGCGCACGAGGGCAAGCTGCTGCGCAACCTCGACCCGGACCGCCTGCGCCAGGTGCTCACCTCGCTGCTCCAGCCGCGCGCCGAGGTGCACCCGCCCCGGCTGGCCTGGAGGCGCTAGGCTAGGCCTGGAGGCGCTAGGCTAGTCCACGGTGGCACTCTTCTCCAACCTGCGACTCAAGCTGCTGGCGATCGCCTTCGCGCTGGCCATGTGGGGCGGCGTCGCCTACGCGGAGAATCCGACGACGCGCTCCACCTACAACCTGTCCATCGACCGGCCCAACACTCCCGCGGGGCTGGTCATCGTGGGCAGCCTCCCCATCATCCAGGTCGCCGTCGTGGGCAGCGCCCAGACCATGCGCAGCTTCGACCAGCGGAACCTGACGCTGACGGCCAGCTTCGCCGACGTCCACGTGGGCGCGAACCGGATCCCGATCCGGGTGACCAGCTCCGACCCTACCGTGACCGTGGAGCAGCCGAACCCGATCATCGTGCAGGTCGACCAGGTGGGCAGCGCCGACGTGCAGGTCACGGTCCAGAGGCTGCATCAGCTGCCTTCCGGGTTCCACGAGGTCTCGGCCACCGTCACCCCCAATCACGTGACGATCCATGGTCCGCAGAGCCAGCTGAGTGGAGTCCAGGCGGTGGTCCAGGTGGACCTGGCCGAACAGCAGGGGATCATCTCCCAGAACTTCGTGGTCCAGGTCCTCGACCCGGCGGGCAAGAAGGTCGACAAGGGTCTCTCGGACCCGACCAGCGTCAGCGTCCGGATCGACATCCAGCCCGATTCGGTCACTGAAACCAAGGCGGCCGGCGCCGCCGTGACCGGCCAGCCGGCCCCCGGATACTACATCTCCAACATCCAGGTGAACCCGCCAACCGTCAACGCCACCGGGCTCGCCGACGTTCTGGGGGCGCTCAAGCAGATCGCGTCGGACCCGGTCGACGTCGGCAACCAGAACGCCGACGTGGTCAAGACCGTGACCCTGCGGCCTCCGGCGGGGGTTACCGTCTCTCCGCGGACGGTCCAGGTGCACGTCTTCATCGCCAGGAACCCGCTCGCCTCACCCTCGCCAGGCGCCTAGCCCTCCGTAACCTCGATCCCCGAGCGCCCGTTCCAGTGGCAACGATCTCGGATCGCTCCCTGTCTTGCGCCCTTTCAGGGAAACTGGAAAGACTATGTGTGGGATCATCGGCTACCTGGGTGAGCGCGCCGCGGCCCCCATCATCATGGAGAGCCTGAAGCGCCTGGAGTACCGCGGCTACGACTCGGCCGGGGTCGCGATCTACAACGAGGACGCCGACAAGACCTCGGTCGTGAAGAGCGCGGCCAAAGTGGATACCCTGGTCGACCGGTTGACGGAGGATATGCCCGCCGGCCGGCTCGGCATCGGGCACACCCGCTGGGCCACCCACGGACGCCCCACGGTGATCAACGCCCACCCCCACACCGACTGCACCAACAGGATCATGGTGATCCACAACGGGATCATCGAGAACTTCGCCGAGCTGAAGCGGGGCCTGCAGAGCCGGGGCCACGTCTTCGTCTCGGAGACCGACACCGAGGTGGTCCCTCACCTGATCGAGGAGCACTTCAAGGGTGACCTGGTCGCAGCCGTGCGCGAGTCCCTGGTCCAGGTTCGGGGCGCCTACGCCATGGCCATCTTCTCGCAGCACGACCCGGACCTGCTGATCGGGGCCCGGCTCAACGCACCCCTGGTGGTGGGGATCGGCGAGAAGGAGTGGTTCATCGCCTCCGACATCACGGCCATCATTCCCTACACCAAGAAGGTGCTGCTGCTCGGCGAAGGCGAGATGGTCTCGATCAGCTCGCTCGGCCCGGAGGTCAGCACCCTGGACGGCTCCGCGGTCAAGCCGCGCATCATCGAGGTCAAGTGGGACATCAGCCAGGCGCAGAAGGGCGGCTATCCCCACTTCATGGCCAAGGAGATCAACGAGGGCGCCCAGGCGGTCTCCAACGCCCTCCGCGGGCGCCTCACCGAGGAAGGCGTGGTCGCCTTCGAGGAGTTCGGCCTCACCGACCGGCAGCTGCTCAAGGTCCGGGACATCAAGATGGTGGCGGCGGGCACCTCCTTCTACGCGGCCCTCCTGGGCAAGTACATCATCGAAGACCTGGCCCGGATCCCGGTCGAGGTCGAGCCCGCCTCCGAGTTCCGCTACCGGCAGCCGATCATCGACCGGGACACGCTGGTGGTGGGCGTCTCCCAGTCCGGCGAGACCGCCGACACCCTGGCCGCCATCCGCGAGGCGCGCCGCCGCGAGGCGCGCGTGATCTCGATCACCAACGTCGTCGGCAGCTCGATGGCGCTGGAGAGCGACGGTGTCATCTACCTGCACGCCGGTCCCGAGATCGGGGTCGCCTCGACCAAGACCTTCATCGCTCACGTGGTCTGCCTCTACCTGCTCGGAATCCGGCTGGCCGCGGTCCGGCACCGCCTACCGCCCGAGCGGCTGCGCGAGCTGGCGGCCGACCTGAAGCGGCTCCCTGACGCGGTGCACACGGTGCTGGAACGCGCCGAGACCCTGCAGGTAATGGCCCGCAAGTACGCCCGCTACCAGAACTTCATGTACATCGGGCGGGGCATCAACTACCCGGTCGCGCTGGAGGGCGCCCTCAAGCTCAAGGAGATCTCCTACCTGCATGCCGAGGGCTACGCCGCCGGCGAGCTCAAGCACGGGCCGATCGCCCTGCTGGACAAGAGCTTTCCCGTCTTCGCCATCGCGACCGCAGGAGCGACCACGGAAAAGATCGTGAGCAACATCCAGGAGGCGCTGGCCCGCGACGCGCCGGTGGTGGCCCTGGTCAGCCAGGGCGACCCGGTGCTGGACGAGATGACGTCCGACCGGATCGAGGTGCCCGCCGTGGCGGAATTCCTTTCCCCGATTCCCAACGTGGTGGCACTGCAGCTCTTCGCCTACTTCGTGGCCAGCGAGCGCGGCTGCGACGTCGACCAGCCCCGGAATCTCGCGAAATCGGTCACGGTTGAGTGACCGGGCTCGGCTCCGAGCTCAGAGACTTACCGGGCGAATTGCGGCTCGCGGACGGCCCGCGCGCGGCCCGGCCGCAGAATTCCAGTGCGGCCGGCGTGCCTGGCGCGGGCCTGCTCGCCGCCCGCCCTGGCTCGCCACCGCTGACGCGGCGTCTCGCTCCTCGCCCTTCGGGCTCGTAGCCCTTCTAAGCTGAGCACGATGATCCCGAGGGTGGGCGTCGACGTCACGGCGATCGAACGAATCGAGAAGGCATTCGCCCGTCACAAGGCCCGCTTCCTGCGGAAGTTCCTCACGGAGCGAGAGATCGAGTACTGCGGCGGCAGCGCGGAAAGCTGGGCCGGACGCTGGGCGGCGAAGGAAGCGATCGGCAAGGCGCTGCCCAGCGGGGTCGCGCGGCCGCGGATGGTCGACGTCGAGATCCTCCCCCGCCCTGACGGGCGCCCTCACGTCTGGGTCGGCCAGAAGACCAGCCTGGCCGGCCGGACGGTCGACGTCAGCATCGCCCACGACGGTCACTTCGCGATCGCGGTGGCGGTCATCCCGGACACCGGTCCCCGCCCGCGGCCGGCGGCGCTTCCACCCGGCTTCCGCCTGCCCGAACGCCCGCGTGACGGCCACAAGGGTACCTTCGGGACCGCGGTGGCCCTCGCCGGATCACAGGGCTTCACCGGCGCCGCCTACCTGACCAGCATGGGCGCGGCCCGCAGCGGGGCCGGCCTGGTCCGCCTGCTGGTCGGCCAGTCGATCTACCCCATCCTGGCCGAGAAGTGCACCGAGGTGATGGTCACGCCCCTGCCGGAGGTCGCGCCCGGGGTCGTCGGCCACGTCTCGGCCAGCGGTGTGCTGCGCGGCTTCAGCGGCGCCGACGCGGGCGTCATCGGTCCGGGCCTGGGCCGCGACGCCTCGACCCGCCGGCTTCTGGAGGACGTCATCCCGCGCATCCAGGCGCCCCTGGTCCTCGACGCCGATGCCCTGAACCTGCTGGCCGAGCAGCGTCCACTCCTGCCGCGGCTTCCGCAGGAGATCGTGCTCACGCCACACCCCGCCGAGTTCGGTCGCCTCTCCGGCCTGGAGGTCAGCGCCGTCCAGAGTGACCGCGAGGGTGTGGCCCGCCGCTTCGCGGCGGCGTGGAAGAAGGTGGTCGTGCTCAAGGGCGCGCGCACCGTGGTCGCCGCGGCGGACGGACGGTCCTGCGTCAACGACGCCGCGACTGCGGCGCTGGCCTCGGGCGGAACTGGTGACGTCCTGGCTGGCCTGATCGCCGGCCTGCTGGCCCAGGGACTCACCGCCTATGAGGCCGCCGTCACCGGGGTCCACCTGCACGGCCTGGCCGGCCTGCAGCTGGAGGCGGAGGTGGGGAGTGCCGGAGTCCTCGCCTCCGAGATACTCCCGGTGATCCCTCGCCTCATGGAACGGCTGCGCACCGGCTCCGCCTGATGCGCGACGGCGCCACCAAGTGGGCCGAGGTAGACCTCGACGCCATCGCTCACAACGCCCGCACCATCGGCGCGCTGATCGGTCCGGCGACGGCGCTGATGGCGGTGGTCAAGGCTAACGGCTACGGCCACGGCGCCGTCCCCTGCGCCCGGGCGGCCCTGCGCGGTGGCGCGGCCTGGCTCGGAGTCTCCTCGGCGGACGAGGGCCTCGAGCTGCGGCGGGCCGGGATCCAGGCGCCCACCCTGATCCTCGGCTACACGCCCGAGGCATCCCTGGCCGCGGCGGCGGAGGCCGGTCTCTCCATCACCCTCTACGAGGGGACCACGCTCGAGGCGCTGCGGCGGCTGCGGCCGGTCCGTCCTGTGCCGGTGCACGTCAAGGTGGACACCGGGATGCACCGGCTGGGGGCCCCCCCGAGCGACGCCATCGCCCTGGTCGAGGCGGTCCGGAGCACGTCGCATCTGCGCCTGGAGGGCCTGTTCACCCATTTCGCGGACGCGGACGGCGGCGATCCCGCCTTCACCAGGTCCCAGCTCGAGGCCCTCCTCGAGGTCCGGCGTCGGGCGCTGGAGGCGGGTGCATCTGGATTCCTCAGCCACGCGGCGAATTCCGCCGGCCTGCTCCGGTTTCCAGAGTCCCGCCTCGACCTGGCGCGGGCCGGCATCATCCTCTACGGCATCCCTCCCGCCACCCCCTGGCCCGCCTTCCCCGACCTGCGTCAAGCACTGCGCTGGGCCACGATCGTGACCAGCGTGCGCACCGTACCGGATGGCGAGACCGTGGGTTACGGCCGGCGCTTCACCGCCCGCGGCCCTCGGCGGGTCGCCACCCTGGCCGCGGGTTACGCGGACGGTCTCTTCCGCGTCCTCTCCAACCGCGGCTCTGTGGTCGTCCGCGGCCGGCGCGTGCCGATCGCGGGCACGGTCAGCATGGACCAGGCAGGCGTCGACGTCAGCGACGTCCCGGGCGTGACGGTCGGCGACGTGGCCTGGCTGATCGGGTCGGACGGCGCAGCCCGGGTCTCGGCGGAGGAGGTCGCCGCGGCCGCCGGCACGATTGCGTACGAGGTGCTCTGCGCCATCTCCTCGCGCGTGCCGCGCCGCTACCGCGGTGAGGCCTGAAAGGGCCTATCTATACTGCTCTCGTGTCGGGATCGATCTCGAACGGGCGTGCCGCGCGGCAGGCTCGACTGCGCGCCATGCGCCTCTACGTCATCACCACGGACGCCCCCGGCCCGGCCGAAACCGCGCGTGTGGTCGAGGCGGCCCTGCGCGGCGGCGCCGACGCCATCCAGCTGCGCAAGAAGGTGATGCCCAAGGGAGAGCAGTATCGCCTGGCCCTGGTCCTGCGGACCCTGACGCGGGCGCACGGCGCCCTGTTGATCGTCAACGACCATGCCGACCTGGCCCTGGCGGCTGACGCCGACGGCGTTCACCTGGGACAGGACGATCTCGAGCCCGCGGTGGTGCGCCGCCTGCCGGGATTCGAAGACCTGCTGATCGGCCGGTCGACTCACTCGCTCGAGCAGGCCCGGCAGGCCGCGGCTGACGGCGTCGACTATCTCGGCGTCGGCCCGGTCTACCCGACTCCGACCAAGCCGGGGCGGCCCGCCGTCGGCCTGGAGCTGGTGGGCGCGGTCGCGAGCGCCCTCTCCTTGCCCTTCGTGGCGATCGGCGGCCTCGACGCCGGCAATGCCGGCGAGGCGATCGATGCCGGGGCCCGGGCGGTCGCGGTGCTGCGCGCCGTCGGCGAGGCGCCCGATCCATGCCAGGCGGCGCGCGCCATCGTGAATCTGCTGATCGCCCGCCAGAAGGTGCCGGCGTGAGCCAGGTGACCGTCCGGCTCAACGGCAAGCCGCGGGCCGTGCAGGACGGGGTCACCCTCCTCCAGCTGCTCTCCCAGCTCGACGTCCAGCCGGGACGAGTGGTCATCGAGCACAACCGTGAGATCCGCCGCCTGGAGGACTTCGAGCGGACTCAGGTGCACGGCGGAGACGAGCTCGAGCTGGTCTACTTCGTGGGCGGGGGCTCGACCGGCGACGACGGGGAGGGCAATCCGCTATTGATCGGCGGCCGGACCATCGGCTCGCGGCTGATCCACGGCACCGGCAAGTTCCCGTCCAACGCCGTCCTCGCCCGCTGCCTGGAGGCGGCCGCCCCCTCCATGATCACGGCCGCGATCCGCCGTCTGGAGCTGGAGGGACGGCGCTCGGAGCTGGAGGGGATCGACCTGAGGCGCTACCTGCTCCTGCCCAACACGGCCGGCGCCACCACCGCGGAAGGCGCGGTCCGGCTGGCGCGTCTCGCCCGGGCGGCCGGCTTCTCCGATTTCATCAAGGTCGAGGTCTGGGGGGACGACGACACGCTGCTGCCGGATCCACGAGGAACGCTCGAGGCGACCGAGCAGCTGGTCAAGGAGGGCTTCGTGGTCATGCCCTACACCAGCGACGACGTGATGCAGGCGGTGCGTCTCTACGAAGCGGGCGCAGCCGCGGTGATGCCAGGCGCGGCGCCGATCGGCACCACCCTTGGACTGCAGAACGTCCTGAACCTCCAGCTGATCGTGCAGAAGGTGGGCGTGCCGGTGATAGTCGACGCCGGCCTGGGCGTACCCTCGGAGGCGGCGCGATGCCTGGAGCTGGGGGCTGCGGCGGTGCTGGTCAACACCGCGATCGCGCGGGCCCAGGATCCTCCCCAGATGGCCCGCGCCTTTCGCGAGGCGGTGGTCGCCGGCCGTCGCGCCTACCTGGCCGGACGTGCTCACATCGGCGTCAGGGCGGTGGCCAGCAGCCCGCGCGAGGGCATCCCCGTTTAGCCGCGCCCTGGCCGGCCTCGGCGAGCAAGGGATCCTGCGCGCGATTCGACCCTACCTCAGCCCGGCAAAGGGCGATCTCCTGCTCGGCGCTCGCGAAGACGACGACGCCGCGGTCTGGCGCAGCCCTGGCGGCGCCCTGGTCGCCACCGTGGACACGATGGTGGAGGGGCGGGATTTTCGCCTCGACTGGCCGGGCTTCGGCTTCCGCCTCCTGGGCCGCCGCCTGATGAGCGTCAACCTGAGCGACCTGGCCGCCATGGGTGCCGACCCCAGCCACGCGCTGGTCTCGCTCGCCCTGACGCCGCGGCTCGATAGAGACGACCTGCGCGCCCTCTATAGAGGCATCGCAGACCGGGCGCGCTCGGCCCGGTGCACCGTCGCAGGCGGTGACGTCAGCGCCACCAGCGGCCCCCTGGTGCTGACCGTGGCGCTGTTCGGGCACCTCCCGGACGGTCGCCGGCCGCTGACGCGCCGCGGGGCGCGGGCCGGCTGGACGGTGGCCGTCACGGGCGCCCTGGGCCGGGCCGCGGCTGGACTGCGCCTGCTGCTCGAGGGGCGCAGGCCGCGCACCGCGGCGGAGCGGCGATGGGTGCGGGCGCTCTTCGATCCCCAGCCGCGGCTTCTGGCGGCGCGGCAGCTGCAGGCTGCAGGGGTGAGGGTGGCCGGGGACATCAGCGATGGCATCTACCGCGAGCTGCAGCGGATCGCCGAACCCGCCGGCCTCGGGGTCCTGGTCGACGCCGACCGGCTGCCCCTGGACGCCGACCTGCGCCGGGAGGGCAAGCGCGCCTGGACCCAGGGCCTGATCGAGTCGGAGGACTACGAGCTGGTCTGCGCCGCGCCCGCCCGAGTCATCGCCACGGCCCAGCGGCGCCTGTGGAGCGGGTCGCGGCTGAGCCTGACCCCGATCGGCAGCCTGACGGCCGCCCCTGGCATCCGGGTCCGCAGCCAGGGCGCAACCGTGTCCATCCCGCAATCGCGGGCCGGCTATGACCACTTTGGTTGAGACGGCGTCGCCCGAGGAGACGATGGCGGTGGGCCGCTGCCTCGGCGCCGCGCTCAGGCCGGGGGACCTGGTGGCGCTGGAAGGTGATCTGGGGAGCGGAAAGACGGTGCTGGTCCGGGGGGTGGCGCAGGCGCTCCTGGTCGACGACCCGGTTCACAGCCCGACCTTCGTCCTCCATCACCGCTACCGGGGGCCGGTCCCGCTCGACCACTACGACCTCTATCGCCTGCAGGGCCTGGGCTGGGCCGATGCGGGCCTGGACGAACCGGCGCCGGACGCGGTCAGCGTGGTCGAGTGGCCGGACCGCGCCGCGCCGCTAGAGACCTGGGCCGGCATCCGGATCCGCCTGGAGATCGTGGATGCTTCCAGGCGGAGGCTGACCTGCCTGCACGGGACGGAGCCGGTGCGGGCCTGTTTCGATGGGCATCTGCCTCGCGCTTGACACCGCGGGGAGCGAGCACGCACTCGTGCTCCTGGAGTTCGACCGCGTGCTGGCCGAGGACAGCTGGCCGCGAACGCGCGGCGCCGGCGATCCACCCATCCTCAGCCGCGTGCAGTCGCTCCTGGACCGCGCCGGGCGCACCCGGGGCGACCTGGAGGCGGTCGCGGCCGGCCGCGGGCCTGGATCGTTCACCGGCTTGCGGGTGGGGCTGGCGATCGCCTCAGGGATCGCCTATGCGGGCGGCCTGCCGCTCTACCTGGTGGACAGCCTCGCGGTGCTCCGGGCCCAATCGCCGCTGACCGGGGCCGCGCTTCGCGACGCGGGTCGCGGCGAATGCTTCGCCTGGCGTCCGGGAATCGAGCCGGTGCGCGTCCCGGGCGCCGAGCTGCGTGGCTGGCTCCGACCCCAGGAGCGCGTGATCGTCGATCCGCCCGGCCGGCTGGCCGGATGGACCGGCGATCCTGCCCCCGAGATCCCGGCCACTGAACGCCTGCCGCTGCCCCGCGCGCTGGCGCAGGTCGCGATCGAGGCCCTCCGCTCGAAAAAACCGGTGCGATATCATGAAGTGCGGCCGCTCTACGTGCAGCCCGCGGCAGCCGAGGAGCGAAAGGCCAGCCAGTGATGCAACTGAAGTCCAGAGTCCTGGTCGATGGCATGCGGGAGGAAGACATCCCGCAGATCCAGGTCATCGAGCGGGAGATCTTTCCGACCCCCTGGCCGAAGAACGCCTATTACCGCGAGCTGCACCACAACCGCTCCGCCTACTACCTGGTGCTCCGGCTGGAAGAGACGATCGTCGGCTACGCCGGGCTCTGGAAGATGAGCGATGAGGCCCACATCACGACCGTCGGCGTGCGCGCCGGCGATCAGGGCAAGGGCTACGGCCACGCCCTGATGGCGGCCCTGATCCAGCGGGCCTATCAGCTGGGCTCGCGCTGGCTGACGCTCGAAGTCCGCCCCTCCAACGAGGTCGCAGTCCGCCTCTACGAGAAGTTCGGCTTCAAGGTGATCGGCCGGCGCCGCGGCTACTACACCGACAACAACGAGGACGCCATCGTGATGTGGTCCGATTCCATACACGCGCCTTCCTTCAAGCGGCGGTTCAAGGAGATCCTCGAATCGCTTGAGATCGAAGGCCTCGACCGCAGCGTCCCCGATTAGCCGGCGCACGATCCCGACCGGATGAGGCTGCTGGCGGTCGAGACTTCCTGCGACGAGACCGCCGCGGCGGTGGTGGAGAGCGGCCCGCGCCTGCTCGCCAACGTGATCCGCTCCCAGGAGGACCTCCATGCTCCCTACGGCGGCGTGGTCCCTGAGCTGGCGGCCCGCGCCCACCTGCAGGCCCTGGTTCCGGCGATCGAGCGGGCCCTAGCTCTCAGCGGCGCGGGCTGGGAGGCGGTCGACGGCCTGGCCGTCACCCAGGGACCGGGACTGGTGGGGACGCTGCTGGTCGGGGTCCATACGGCGCAGGCCATCGCCTGGGAGCGGGGCCTGCCGGTGATCGGGGTCAGTCATCTGGCCGGGCATCTGTACGCCGCTCTCTTCGAGCATCCGGGACTGCGCCCGCCGGCGCTGGGACTGATCGTCTCGGGCGGTCACAGCGACCTCATCCGCTGGACCGAGGAGGGCGCCATCGAGGTGCTGGGCCGGACGATCGACGACGCCGCCGGCGAGGCCTTCGACAAGGGAGCCAGGATCCTGGGCCTGCCCTTCCCGGGAGGGCCGGCGATCGACCGGCTCGCCGCCCAGGGCGATGCGCGCGCCGTCGATCTGCCCCGCCCCCGGGCCAGGGGGCTGGACTTCAGCTTCAGCGGCGTCAAGACCGCCCTCCTCTACGAGGTGCGGCGCCGGGGCCACCTGGACGAGCAGGCGCGGGCCGACCTGTCGGCCGCCTACCAGGAGGCGATCGTGGACGCGCTCCTGCAGCGGGTGGAGGCCGCCGTCGCCCGCGAGCCGGTGCCGGTGGTGGTCCTGGGCGGAGGGGTCGCCCGCAACCGCCGCCTGCGGGCCCAGGCCCAGGCGCGGCTGGGCGACCGGGTGCGGGTGGTCGTCCCCGAGCCCGACCTGTGCACCGACAACGCGGCCATGATCGGCGCCGCCGGGCTGATCGAGTGGCAGCGCCGCGGACCGAGCCGCGCCCCTTTCGACGCCGATCCCGGCCTGGGCTTCGGCTGAGGGCTGGCGGCGGGGACTCGATCTCGCGCCGGAAGGGGTCCTTGAAAGGGGCAGCCGAGATGGGCTACAATTAGCACTCGCAACTGGTGAGTGCTAAGGGTCCGCAGGCGGCAGGCGGCGGACCGGCGACAAGGAGGTAGGAGTATGCGACTGCGTCCACTCGGCGATCGCGTCGTGATCAAGCCGGTCGAGCGGGAGGAGAAGACCAAGAGCGGCATCGTCCTTCCGGACACGGCCAAGGAGAAGCCCCAAGAGGGCATGATCGAGGCCGTCGGCAACGGGCGTTTCATCGAGGCAACCGGCAAGCGCGAGCCCCTCGACGTCAAGGTCGGGGACCGCGTCGTCTATGCCAAGTACGCGGGGAGCGAGATCAAGCTCGACGAGACGGAGTACCTGATCGTCTCCGAGAAGGACATCCTCGCCGTCGTGGCCAACGGCAAGGCCTGATCCGAAGCCAGACCGTTCAGGAAGCCGGCGGCGAGCCGGCTTCCTTCGTTTTCGGCCGCGGGATCGTGGGCAGCCCCAGCACCGCCTCCTGCAGGGCCGTGTAATGGTCGTCGTCACGCACGTTGTAGGCCGGGTTGACCCAGCGCAGGTAGCCCCGGTAGTCGATCAGGAACATGGCCCGCCTGGCAACGCCCTCCTCCTCCCGGAGCACGCCGTAATCTCGCGCGGCCGCCTTGTGCCAGTCCGCGACCAGCGGAAAGGGAAGGTCACCCAGGCTGACCGAGTACGCTTTGTGCGACCAGATGTGGTCGACGCTGATGCCCAGGATCTGGACCGCTGACTTCTCGAAGAACTGGTGATCTTCTCTCAAGGAGGAGAACTCCTTGGTTCAGCCGGGGCTGAAGTCGAAGACGTAGAAGGCAAGTAGCACGTGACGGCTTCCCCGAAAGGAGGACAGCGTCAGCGGCTCGCCGTCGGGTGTTGCGGGAAGGGTGAAGTCGGGCGCCAGGTCGCCCACCCCCGGGACCCTCGATCCGTCCGCCATCGTGTAATTCTAGGGCAGGGAGTTCACATGCTCTTCAGGGATCGTGAGGATGCGGGCTGGCAGCTGTCGCGCCGCCTCGAGCGCTACCGGGCCGACCCGGATGCAGGAGTGCTGGGCATCCCGCGGGGCGGCATCGTGGTGGGCGCGGCCATCGCCCGCGAGCTGCACCGGCCGCTGGGCGTCTGCGCGGTCCACAAGCTGGGCGCGCCCGGCAACCCGGAGCTGGCGATCGGAGCCGTCGACGACGAGGGCGCCACCATCGTCGACTGGAGCCTGCTGCGGCGGCTCGAGGTCACCGACCAGGCGCTGGAGGTGGAGGTCGAACGCCAGCGCCGAGAGCTGCAGCGGTGGGTCGGCGACGTCGCCCAGGGACGGACGGCGCTGGTCCCGTCCACGGCGATCATCGTCGACGACGGGATCGCCACCGGCGCCACGGCCCGCGCCGCCGTCCAGGCCACCCGGCGCCGTGGAGCCCGCCGCCTGATCCTCGCCGTCCCGGTGGCACCCGCCGAGACGGCCAGGGCGTTGGAGGCGTTGGTGGACGAGTGGGTCTGCCTGGCCACCCCGGAGCCGTTCTTCGCGGTCGGCAATTTCTTCGAGGAGTGGCCGCAGGTGACCGACGAGGAGGTGCGCTCCTTACTGGAAGCAGCTGCACCCTGACGGCCATGCCGGGACCGGCCGCGAGCCGCAATCGCGCCCGGTAAGTCAAGGCTCGGTTACGGTGTTTACAGAGGTGTCACGCGTTCTTCGGCTGGGCGCGGAAGGTCCCGCCCTATAGTTGGGGGCGCATGAAGCTCTTCGCCAAGGGCAAGGGGGGTCCCAGCGTGCCGTCCGCGCCTGTGGCGGCCTTCCAGCCGATCGACCGGACCGGCCTGCTCGGACTGCTGGGCCAGGTGGTCAACACCGGCCAGTCGGGCGTGCTCGAGCTGCAGGAACCCCAGGGCGCCTGGGTCTATGCCTTCCAGGCCGGGGCGCTGACCCATGCCAGCGGCGGCCGGGTCAGGGGCGCCCGCCAGGCCTTCGACCTGCTCTGGGAGTTCCAGCAGGGGCAGTTCAAGTACGTCCCCGGCACCGGGCACGGCCTGGCCTCGAACCTGTACATCGACAGGGCCAGGCTGACGGACCTGCTGCGCCGGAGCCAGGCGGCCCTCCAGGGGCCGGCCTCACCCTACATCCCGGCCGGGCAGCAGCGCGCGATCCCCCAGTATCCGACGCCTCCTCCCGGCGCTCCGGCGCTGGGCTGGGCCCCGCCAGGCTACCCCCCCGGCCCGGCCGGTTATCCGCAACCGCCGCCCGTGCCCGCCGGTTATCCGCAACCGCCGCCCGCGCCCGGTTATCCGCCGGCGCCGGTCGCCTATCCGCAGGCGGCGCCCCCGGCCGCCTATCCGCAATCCGCGCCCTCGACAGCCGGCTATCCGCCCCCCGGCATCCCGGTTGCCCCACCGGGCTATCCCCAGCCCTTCCCCGCGCAGGGCTACCCGGGTCCTGTTCAATCTCCGCCCCGGCAGTCGAGCCCGCAGTCCTTCTCCGTCCCCCCCATGCCGATCCCCAGGAAGGCGCCGGTCAACCAGGCGCCACCCACGCCGCCGTCCCCCGCCCCGCCCGCCGCTCCCACGGAGGCGCCGAAGAGCGCTCAGGTCGACGACCTCAAGGCTCTGAGGGCGAGCCTGGTTGCGCAGGCCCCCGCGGCCGGTGCGGGAGCCCCCCCAGCCTGGAAGGTCCGTGCCGCCGAGGGTGCCCCAGCGCCGGCCGCCCCGGCCCCGCCGCCGAAGGCGGCGAAGGGGAGGAGGCCGGCCCAGGCCGGACCGCGGAAGAAACGGTCGCGGCTGCGGGGGGCCATCGACCTGCAGCTGATCAAGTTCCTCCTCTGGGCCTGCGAGCGGACCTACTCCGAGGACGACCACTGGACCCTGAAGGACGCCTTCGAGGTCTCGACGATGGAGCTGCGCGACCAGTTCGTCGGCGCCTTCTCGCAGTCCTTCAAGGCCAGTCCCAAGGCCGGCGCCGGCGACGAGGACGTCGACGAGATGGCCGCGGGCCGGATGCGCGGCCGCGCCAAGTCCCGCAAGCGCTGAGCCGGGCGGGCAGCGGCCCGCCGCATCAGTAAACTCGCAGGAGTCGTGACCATTGAGACTGCCGCGCCCTCGGGCGCCGTCCACGTCGACCTCCTGAGCAAGCTGAACCCGGAGCAGCGCGCCGCCGTCACCGCCGGCGACGGGCCGCTGCTGATCTTCGCCGGGGCGGGGACCGGTAAGACGCGGGTGCTCACCCATCGCATCGCCTGGCTGATCCAGCAGGGACGTGCCCAGCCGGGTGAGGTCCTGGCCGTCACCTTCACCAACAAGGCGGCCAGGGAGATGCGGGGACGAGTCGAGCAGCTTCTCAACCTGAGTGCGACCGCGGTCTGGATGGGCACCTTCCATGCCATCGCGGCCCGCATCCTGCGCCGGGACGGCAGCGCGGCCGGGATCGACCGCCGCTTCGTCATCTACGACGAGGGCGACCGGCTCAACTCGGTCAAGCGGGTGATGGGCGAGCTTCGGCTCGACGAGAAGCGCTACCCACCGGGGGCCTTCGTCCAGGCCATCTCCCACGCCAAGGACGAGCTGCAGGGCGCGTCGGAGTTCGCCCAGGCGGCGGGGACCCACATGGAGGAGCTGGCGGCGCAGGTCTACGCCCGCTACGAGGCCTTCCTCCAGGGCAACAACGCTCTGGACTTCGACGACCTCCTGCTGCGCACGGTGCGCCTCCTTCGGGAGCAGGGCGAGGTGCTCGAGAAGTACCAGCGGCGCTTCAAGTACGTGATGGTCGACGAGTACCAGGACACGAACCGGGCTCAGTACGTCATGGTGCAGCTGCTGGCCCAGTCGCATCGCAACCTGGCCGTCGTGGGTGACGACGACCAGTCCATCTACCAGTTCCGCGGAGCCGATGTGCGCAACATCCTGTCCTTCGAGCGCGATTACCCCGAGGCCCGGGTGGTCAAGCTGGAAAGGAACTACCGGTCGACGCAGACCATCCTGGATGCGGCCTACCACGTCATCCGGCACAATCCGAACCGCGCTGACAAGCGGCTCTGGACCGACCGCGGGGCCGGCGTCAGGGTGGTGGTCGCCCAGACCTACGACGAGCAGGAGGAGGCGCTCGCGGTCGCCCAGGAGGCGCTGCGGCTGGTGGCCCAGGGCGACGTCCGGCTGGCCGACGTCGCGGTGCTCTACCGCACCAACGCCCAGTCCCGGGCGCTGGAAGAGGTCCTGCTGCGCCGGGGCGTTCCCTACCGGCTGATCGGGGGTCCCCGCTTCTACGAGCGGCGCGAGGTCAGGGACGTCCTGGCCTATCTCCGCCTGACGGCGAATCCTCGGGACAGCCTGAGCTTCTCCCGGGTCATCAACGTCCCCCGGCGCAAGCTGGGGGAGAAGTCGCTGGCCCAGCTCGGGTTCTTCGCCGACGCCCACGGCCTGACGCCCTGGGAGGCGCTCTCCCGGGTATGGGAGATGACCGAGCTGGCATCCTCCGCGGCCCGCTCGCTCGAGGCCTTCCGCCAGCTGATCGAGGAGCTGCGCCAGGCGGCCTCCAGCCGGCGCCTGGTGGAGGTCATCGACCTTCTGCTCGGCCGGACCGGATACGAGAGGTACCTGACCGAGACCGGCAGCGACGCGCAGGAGCGCTGGGCCAACGTGCTCGAGCTGCGCGGGCTGGCCTCGGAATACGACGGCCTCCCTCCCGGGGAAGGCCTGCAGGCCTTCCTGGAGGAGGTCAGCCTGATGAGCGACGTCGACACCCTGGAGGAGCGTCCGCAGGGGCTGACGCTGATCACCCTGCACATGGTCAAAGGCCTCGAGTTCCCGGTGGTCTTCATGCTCGGGATGGAGGAGGGACTCTTCCCGCACAGCCGCAGCTTCGACTCGCCGACCGGCCTGGAGGAGGAGCGTCGGCTGGCCTACGTCGGCATGACCCGGGCCCGCGACCGCCTTTATCTCTTCCACGCCTTCCGGCGGCACCTGTGGGGCAACGCCCAGCTCAATCTGCCCTCCCGGTTCCTGGCCGACCTGCCTCCCGACCTGGTCGACGCTCCCGCCGGGATCCCCGCGGGCGTGCCGGCGAGCGACCAGGCGCCCGCCCAGGTGATCGAGGCGGCCCGCCCATCGATCGCGCTCAAGGTGACCCAGCGCTACCGGCAGGGAGACAACGTCGAGCACCGCAGCTGGGGGCGCGGCCGGGTCCTCAAGAGCACGCTGACGCGCACCGACGAGGAGCTGATCGTTAAGTTCGATACGGTCGGCGTCAAGATCCTGGCGGTGAGCCTGGCGCCGATCGTAAAGCTCTGATCCCGGTGCAGGCCCTGGAGGAGGCTCAGGAGCGGATCGAGGCGCTCCGCCGCCAGATCGAGCATCACAACCGGCAGTATCACGAGCTCGACCGCCCGCAGATCACCGACGCGGAGTACGATGCCCTCTTCCGCCAGCTGGTCGAGATGGAATCGCGGCATCCCGAGCTGCTGACCCCCGATTCTCCGACCCAGCGGGTCGGCAGCCCGCCGTCTCAGGCCTTCGCCAAGGTCACGCACCGAGTCCCCATGCTGTCGCTGGCCAACGCCTTCGAGCGGGAAGAGGTCCGGGAGTTCGACCGCCGTGTCCACCGAGTGCTGGGCTCCAGCCCGGTGGGCTACGTCACCGAGCTGAAGATCGACGGCCTGGCGATGAGCCTCCTCTACGAAGACGGCCGCTACCGTATCGGAGCCACTCGCGGAGACGGCTACGCCGGTGAGGACGTGACCCCCAACGTCAAGAGCATCGGCAGCGTGCCGCTGCGGGTGACGGTGCCTGGGGAGTTCCCGCGCAGTTTCGAGGTGAGAGGCGAGGTCTACATGCCCAGGCGCAGCTTCCAGCGCCTCAACGAGGAGCTGGCGGCGCAGGGCAAGCCGCTCTTCGCCAATCCGCGCAACGCCGCTGCGGGCGCGGTGCGGCAGCTCGATCCAAAAATCACTGCCGGCCGCCGGCTGGAAACCTTCATCTACGCGCTCGATCCCGCCGGCGGAGCGCGCAGCCAGGCCGAGATCCTGGCCAGGCTGGGGGAGATGGGCTTCCGGATCAACCCCAACTTCCGAGTCCACCCCGACATCGAGTCCGTTTTCGCCTTCCTCGACGAGTGGGAGGAGAAGCGCCACGGCCTCGACTACGAGACGGACGGAGTGGTGCTCAAGGTCGACGACCTCGGCCAGCAGGCGGAGCTGGGCTTCGTCTCCCGCAGCCCGCGCTGGGCGCTGGCGTTCAAATTTCCACCGGAACAGGCGGAGACCACGGTGGATGACATCAAGGTGTACGTGGGAAGGACGGGCGTGATCACTCCGGTCGCGTGGCTGGAGCCGGTGCTGGTCGGCGGGACCACCGTCAGCCGGGCCACGCTCCACAACGAGGACGAGGTGGCCCGCAAAGACGTCCGCGAGAGGGATCGGGTCGTCATCCAGCGCGCGGGCGACGTGATCCCGGAGGTGGTGCGGGTCATCTTGGAGAAGCGGCCGGCTGGAACCAGGCCCTGGCGCATGCCCGCCCACTGCCCCGAGTGCGGCACCTCGTTGGTGCGCGAGGAGGGCGAGGTCGCCACCCGCTGCATCAACCCGCTCTGCCCGGCCCAGGTGCGCGAACACCTCCGTCATTTCGTCGCGGCGATGGACGTCGAGGGCTTCGGCTACGCGACGCTCGAGCAGCTGATGGAAAGGGGATTGGTGCGCGACCCGTCGGACCTGTACCACCTGTCGAAGGAGCAGCTGCTCTCGCTCGACGGCTTCGCCGACAAATCGTCGCAGAACCTGCTCGACCGCATCGAGGCCAGCAAGGAGACCGATCTGACGAGGTTCCTGGCTGCTCTCGGGGTCCCGCACGTGGGCTGGAGCGGAGCCACGGCACTGGCCGAGCACTTCGGCTCGCTGGAGCCGCTGCGGCGAGCCTCGGTCGACGAGCTGCAGGCGGTCGGCGGCATCGGCCCGGTCGTCGCCGAGGGCGTGCAGGCCTACTTCGCCCGTCCCGAGGCCAACCGGCTGATCGACCGCCTGCTCGCCGCCGGCATCCGGTTGGCGAGCGCGGAACGCCCCCAGGGCCGGCTGAGCGGCAAGACCTTCGTCCTCACCGGCAGCCTGGGCTCGATGACCCGCCCACAGGCCGAGGAACGCATCCGCGCACTGGGCGGGGCCGCCGGGTCGAGCGTGTCCAGGAAGACCGACTACCTGGTGGTGGGCCAGGACCCCGGCTCAAAGCTGGAGAGGGCCCAGCGCCTCAAGGTGCCGATCCTGGACGAGAGGGCCTTCCAGAAGCTGCTCGAGGAGGAGTAGAAGCCGGGTCAGCCCCGGTCTAAGACAACGATGGGTTGCCTCTATAAGAATTTGTGACGACTTGTGACAGCTCCTTAACTTCTCTTTTATGCCCGGCGACGGATATTGACGGGCGTGTTGCATGGGCGATTACGGACTGCCCTGGCCGGGCGGCTGCGGATGCCACGACCGGGGCCTGCGGCCCCCAGCGAACTGGTCGAGCGGCTCCGGGACTCCGAACGCCGGCTGGCCGTCATCGCCGACACCTCGCCCGCCGCGGTCATCACAGCGGACCACGCCGGCGTCATCACCGGCTGGAACCGCAAGGCGGAGGAGATCTTCGGCTGGCCGGCGGATGAGGCCGTCGGCCAGACCATGGCTGACACGATCGTGCCCCGCCGCCACCGGAGGGCCCACGAGCGGGGCCTGGCGCGGCAGCGCGAGACCGGCGAGGCGAAGATCCTGGGCAAGGCGGTGCAGATGATGGCCCGCCACCGCGAAGGCCGGGAATTCCCCGTCGAGCTGGTGATTTCCGCCGGCTCCGAGTCCGGCGGCCGGCTCGGCTACGTTGCCTTCGTGACCGACATCACTTTGCGCCGGGAGAGTGAGCGCCTGCGCGCGGCGCAGTTCGCCGTCACCCGCCCGCTGGCGACCAGCACCACCTGGTCGGAGGCCGCGCCCCAGGTCATCCGCGGTATCTGCGACATCCTGGGCTGGGCCCGGGGCGAGTTCTGGGCGATCGACCGCGGCGGTGACCGGCTGCGCCTGGAGCACGGCTGGCACCGGCCGGCGCGCGATCTCGATGAATTCACCCGGCTGGTGGCGGACATCTCCCAGATCTGTGGGCGCGGGCTCCTGGGCCGGGTCGCCCAGAGCGGGCGCGCGCTGGCGATCGCCGACCTGGCCCAGGACCTCGACTCGCCCCACGCGGGTCCTGCGGGCCACGCCGGGCTGCACGCCGCGTTCGCCTTCGCCATCGACAACGGACGCCAGGTGACGGGCGTGCTGGCTTTCTATCGCCGCGAGGCCCGGTCCCTCGACCGTGCCACCCTGCGGGTGCTCAGCGACATGGGGTCTCAGATCGGCCAGTTCATCGAACGCCGGCGCGCCGAGGAGGCGTTGCGGCGCAGTGGCGAGCGGATGCGCGCCGTCCTGGACAACGTAGCCGACGGGATCATTACGGTCGACGAGCAGACGCTGATCCGCACCATCAATCCGGCGGCGCAGCGCCTCTTCGGCTGCGAGGCCGAGGACGTGGTCGGAACCGACGTGGTCATGCTGGTCGACGAGGAGCATCGGGTCGATCTGCGCGCCCGGCTGCGTTCCTATCTGGAGCGGGAGGGCTCGATGAGCCTGGCCTTTCACGAAACGGTCGGCCGCCGGCGCGACGGCAGCACCTTCGCCCTGGAGTTCGTGGCCTCCCGAATCGGGCCTGCGCGCCTGCTGATCGGAAGCCTGCGCGACATCTCGGACCGCAAGGCGGAGACCGAAGCTCTCCAGTACCAGGCGCTGCACGACCCGCTCACCGGGCTGGCCAATCGCACCTTCCTGCGCGATCGCCTGGAGCAGGCGGTCCGGGCGGGAGAGCGCGAGCTCAAGCCCCACGGTGTCCTCCTCCTCGACCTTGACGGCTTCAAGGCGATCAACGACGCCTTCGGCCACGCCTCGGGCGACATCGTGCTCAAGGAGGTGGCCAGGCGGATCCGGGGCGTGCTGCGCAAGGTCGACACCGTGGCCCGCCTGGGCGGCGACGAGTTCGCGGTCGTCCCCTTCGGCGCCACCGACGTGCCACGAGCGGTGGTGATCGCGGACAAGATCGGGCAGGCGCTGCGCGCCCCGATGCTCCTCGACGGGCAGCCGGTGGAGGTGACGGCCAGCATCGGGATCGCGGTCCACCCGCAGCATGGCGACGCCGCGGACGCCCTGCTCCGCCACGCCGACGTCGCCATGTACGCGGCCAAGCGGGCGCGCAGCGGCTACTGCATCTACCTGGAAGAGCAGGAGGAGAGCGCCGGCGCCCGCCAGCCCCTCATCGGCAAGCTGGGCCACGCCATTCAGCAGTTCGAGCTGCAAGCCCATTACCAGCCGCTGGTCGAGGTGCGCTCCCGGCGGGTGACCAAGGTCGAGGCGCTGATCCGCTGGGGCCATCCCCGCCACGGCCTGCTTCCACCCGACGACTTCATCCCGGCGGCGGAGCAGACCGACCTGATCAAGCCGCTCACGGCCTGGGTGCTGAACGAGGCCCTCGGCCAGCTCCACGCCTGGCGGCGCACGGGGCTCGAGCTCGGGATGTCGGTCAACCTCTCGGCCCGCAACCTGCTCGACGACGAGCTGCCCGACACCGTGGAGGAGCTGCTCGAGACCTGGCAGGTCGATCCGCGCTTGCTGACGCTCGAGATCACCGAGCGCAGCATCCTGGCGGCGGCGGCCGACGACACCGTCACCCGGCTTCGTGCCAGCGGGGTGAGGATCTCCGTCGACGACTTCGGGACCGGCTACTCGTCCTTCGCTTACCTGAAGCGCCTGCCACTGGACGAGATCAAGATCGACCGCTCCTTCCTGGCTGACGTCGTCTCCAACCGCGACGACGCCGCGATCGTGCGTTCCACCATCGACCTGGCCCACAACCTGGGCCTGGAGGTGGTCGGTGAAGGCGTCGAGAACGCGGAGACGTGGGGACTGCTGGCGCAGCACGGCTGCGACCTGGTCCAGGGCTACTACGTCAGCCCCGCCCTCCCCGCAGCCGGGCTGGTCGCCTGGCTGCGCGAGTGGCAGCGCGCGCCCGCGGCCGCCGCCGGCTGACCTCTTCGCGGCCGGTGATGAAGGAGAGCGCGCGGTCCGGGACGCCTTCGCGCCGCTGGCCAGCGGTCCGCCGCGGCCCTGTCGGAAGGTAGGCTGTCGACGTGATCGCCCGGATCTGGAAGGGCGCCGTCCGTAGGGCGGACGGTGACCGCTACGCTGCCTACATGCTCGAGACCGGCGTGGCCGGCTACGCCAGGACGCCCGGAAACCGCGGCGCCTGGATGCTCCGGCGGGATGCGGGCGACCGTACTGAGTTCCTGATGTTCACGCTCTGGGACTCCATCGAGGCGGTCAAGGCCTTCGCGGGCGAGGACTACGAAAAGGCGGTCTTCTACCCTGAGGACGACCGGTTCCTGGTAGAGCGCGACCTTGTCGCCACCCACTACCAGGTCGAAGCCTCGTCGCTACCATAGATGAGGTTTGCCCGAATCCCATGACACCCTCTCGACCGAGACCGTCGCGCACGTGGCGCGGCTGGCCCGGCTTGGGCTGCAGCCGGAGGAGGTCACGCGACTGCGCGACGAGCTGCGTCACATCCTGGCGGCGATCGACGCGCTGAAGCAGGCGGACACCTCACGCGTCCCGGCCACAGCCCATCCTCTCGAAGAACGGAACGTCATGCGCGAGGACCGGCGCGCGCCCTGCCTTCCTGCCGAGGAAGCGCTCCGTAACGCTCCGACCAGAGAGAACGGCTACTTCAAGGTCAAGGCGATCCAGGAATGAGCCTGTACCAGCACACGCTGCGCGAGCTGCGCCAGATGCTCGTCGACCGCGAGATATCCTCGGTCGAGCTGACCGAGGACGTCCTCCGGCACATCGACGCCGTTGGCGAGCAGACGAACGCCTACCTGCTGGTCACCCGCGATCTGGCCCTGCGCCAGGCCGCGGCTGCCGACGGCCGCCTGCGGGCAGGTGATGCCCGTCCCTTGACCGGTATCCCGATCGCGCTCAAAGACGTGCTCTGCGTCAAGGGCGTGGCGGCAACCGCGGGGTCGAAGATCCTGCGAGCTTTCGTCCCTCCCTACGACGCGACTGTCGTGGAGCGCCTCGCAGGAGAGGGGGCGGTCTTCCTGGGAAAGACCAACTGCGATGAGTTTGCGATGGGCTCCTCCAACGAAAACTCCGGGTACCGCCCCGTCCACAATCCCTTCGGGCTCGACCGCGTGCCCGGCGGCTCGAGCGGGGGATCGGCGGCCGCGGTCGCGGCCGGGGAGGCGATCGCGGCGGTCGGCAGCGACACCGGCGGTTCCGTCCGTCAGCCCGCCGCCCTGACCGGAATAGTGGGTATGAAGCCGACCTACGGGCGGGTCAGCCGCTACGGCTTGATCGCCTTCGCCTCCTCGCTCGACCAGATCGGGCCGATGAGCAAGGACGTGGCCGATTGCGCCGTCCTGCTCCAGGCCATCGCCGGCCACGATCCCAGGGACTCGACCAGCTCGGCGCAACCTGTCCCGGACTACCTGGAGCACCTCGCCGACGGTGTCCAGGGCCTGCGGCTGGGCGTCCCCCGCGAGTACTTCGTCGAAGGGATGGAGCCCAAGGTCGAGGCCGCGGTGCGGGCGGCGATCGACCTCTACCGGCAGCAGGGGGCCGAGATCGTCGATGTCAGCCTGCCCAACAGCGAGTACGCGCTGGCCGCCTACTACATCATCGCGCCGGCCGAGGCCAGCTCCAACCTCGCACGCTACGACGGAACCCGCTACGGGCTGCAGGTGGGCTCGGGCCGCACTCTGATCGAGGAGTACCAGGCCACACGCGCGGCGGGCTTCGGCCCCGAGGTGCGGCGCCGGATCATGCTCGGCACCTATGCGCTCAGCTCCGGCTACTACGACGCCTATTACCTGCAGGCCCAGAAGGTGAGGACGCTGATCATCGAGGACTTCGCGCGCGCCTTCCAGCAGGTCGACGCCCTGATCAGCGCGACCTCGCCCACCGTCGCCTTTCCCCTGGGAGCCAAGACCCAGGACCCGGTGGCCATGTACCTGAACGACATCCTGACCCTTCCCGCCAACCTGGGCAACGTGTGCGGCATCTCGGTCCCCTGCGGCCTGGCGGACAACCTCCCGGTCGGGCTGCAGGTGATCGCGCCCGGCTTTCGCGAGGACCTCGCCCTGCGGGTGGCCTACGCCTTCGAGACCGCCGCCGGCTTCAGCAGGCTGCGCTCGCCGCTGATGGAGGCGGCCGCGTAATGGCCATAGCGACGCGCTATGAGGTCGTGATCGGGCTCGAGGTGCACGCCCAGATCCTGACCGAGAGCAAGATGTTCTGCGGCTGCGCCACGAATTACCTGACGGCTCCTCCCAACTCCAACACCTGCCCGGTCTGCCTGGCCCTCCCGGGGTCGCTGCCGGTGATCAACCGGCGCGCCGTGGAGCAGACGATCCGGACCGGGCTGGCGCTCAGCTGCGAGATCCCGGAATTCACCAAGTTCGACCGTAAGAACTACTTCTACCCGGACCTACCCAAGGGCTATCAGATCTCTCAATACGACCTGCCGCTCAGCCGCAAGGGCTACCTCGAGTTCGAGGTCAATGGCGAGCCGCGGCGCTGCGGCATCACACGCGCCCATCTGGAGGAGGATACGGGCAAGCTGCTCCACGAGGGCGCCATCCACGAGGCGCAGAGCTCGCTCGTGGACCTCAACCGCGCCGGCGTGCCGCTGATGGAGATCGTGGGCGAACCCGAGCTTCGCAGCGCCGACGAGGCGCGCGAGTACGTGATGCGGCTGCGTACGATCCTGCAGTACCTGGGAATCAACCACGGTGACATGGAGTCGGGGCAGATCCGGTGCGATGCCAACGTCTCGCTGCGCGAGGCAGGCAGCACCGAGTTCGGCACCAAGGTCGAGATCAAGAACATGAACTCCTTCCGGGCCATCCACCGAGCCATCCAGTTCGAGGTCGAGCGCCAGACGCGGGTGCTGGAGGGCGGCGGAGCCCTGACTCAGGAGACGCGTGGCTGGAACGACGCGAAGGGTGAGACCGTCTCTCAGCGGAGCAAGGAGTACGCGCACGACTACCGCTACTTCCCGGAGCCCGATCTCCCGCCGCTGTCGGTCGATCGAGGCTGGGTGGACCAGCTG
>Ga0209577_10001357_pt1 | contig 24274 bp, 16 predicted proteins | sample GraSoiAngelo_109_FD_185874 | JGI IMG/M metagenome (GOLD analysis project Ga0209577, IMG submission 185874) | Grasslands soil microbial communities from the Angelo Coastal Reserve, California, USA - 14_0903_12_20cm (SPAdes) (version 2) | ecosystem: Environmental > Terrestrial > Soil > Grasslands...
CAGACTACCTGGGATAAGGAGGGCTATGCCATCCGCGACCCGGGTTCCTCCACGTACACGGGAGCGATCGAAACGGCAGAAGAATTTGGCCCACGCATGTATGCCGAAGCTTCCCGACGCGGATGGAGCCGCGCGCTGCTGAAGGTGGTTATGGGCGACGGCGCCGAGTGGATCTGGAATATTGCCGAGCTGCATTTTCCGGGTGCCATTGAGATCGTCGATCTCTACCACGCGCGCCAGCATCTCTGGTACGTAGCTCGCAAGCTGTACCCCAATGACCAAGCAAGACAAAAAGCCTGGATGAAGATGCACCAGAAGCTGCTGGATCGCGGCAAAATCGAAAAGTTGGTTGGCGCACTCCGCACGATCAAGTCCGAGAACGCCGAAATCGCAGAGAAGGTTCGCACCGAAGCAGACTATTTTGAGCGGAATCGAGAGCGCATGCGATATCCCAAGTTTCGTCGCCAACACCTCTTTGTTGGCTCAGGTGTGATCGAAGCTGGCTGCAGAACTGTAATCGCTGCGCGTCTCAAGAGATCAGGAATGTTTTGGACCGTTCGAGGGGCCAACGCAATCGTGGCCCTACGTTGCTGCCAGCTCAATGGCGAATTTGAAAACTATTGGGAGGCACGCCGGGCCGCTTAACTTTCCCTTTTACTATAAGTCGCACACCCCACAACGTTTTTGCTGCTTCCTATCTGACCTGCTGGATCACAAATGTATTCCAGACGTTGAAGTAGAGCGACGGGACCCTGTGACTGGTGACTCGTGATTGGTGATTTGTGACTAGTACCTAGCTTGCAGAGTGGCGCCCTGCCAGATCAATTGTGGTGTTTCCAAGCCTTTGGGTGACCACCTGTAGCCATCTCTCCGGATCGTTCTCTCTCACATTAAAATCCGCCCCGAAGACTTGTTGACCTGGCGGATTGATAGCAAGAATTTTGACCCCGGGGAACCGAGCTTTAAGCCAGTTCACCATTTCTCTCCTCGTTTCTTGGGGAGCCGCCTGTCCAACGATGAACAGATCGACGTCGTGGATCGTGCTCAAGGCAATTTCGGCTGCGTCGTTACCGATCGCCGAGAGCACGCCGTAGCCACGTGCTCTCAGGAGTTCTGCTCTTCGAAATCCTCGCTCCTCGTCGTACGCGATGTGAAAAATGTGCTTCATCGTTCGCCACTTTGGCCGAGGCACATTCCTCTGCATGACGATTTGGCGCGTTTTCGCATCGGCAGCAAAGCATTCATTGTTGGTGCGTTTCGCCAACCCCTGGAGGGCTAGTTTGGCAAACTCTAAGCCGGTAACAACGTTGACCTTCTGGGAGCAGCCATCGGGCAGAACTTCATAGATTTCGTATTTTCGGTACACAGGTCCGCCAATCTTTGGCGGTAGCCAACAAGGGGGAAATGCCGGCCTAGTGTGGGAGCGGCGGCTCGACTTTCCGAGTCGTAAACTCCAATTCAACCGCATAAGACATAGCCCTCAGGGCCTGACAATAGATAATCCGCACACTCACCCATTACCCTGCTGAGGGTTTGATCAGCACGCGAGTATCCGGTTTCCAGGGGCGTTCCGTTCGCACGCGCACGCCGTAAGAACTGATGTTCTCGAGCGAAGCTGGCCCGGCAGACAGCCGCTGTCCGCCGCTCGACAGCATCACTTCGAACTTCTGTTGGCTTCGCTTTTCTTTCCGGCCAATCATTGCCTAGCCTTCCGAAGAGCTGGCGGGATGGGGTGAGCTTCCAATGCGCAGGGAAGATCACCCCCCTAGGGGATATCAGGAGACACCCTGAGGTTACGCCCACGCGGGAACCGCACAATCAGGTAGACAATCGCAATTCCGTAATCTGATGCCTTATCACCTTCCCAGTACTTACCCGTGCTTTTCGGAAGCCGCCGAGGAGGCGCGGCGGTTCTGGCAGGGGCCGGAGGCGCAGGCAGCAGTCTGAACAAGAAATATCTTGGTGCGATGCCGGTTCGTTGGGCTTCGACCCGAAGGAATAGGACTCTTACTTGAGACTTAAAACTGGCTCTGCGGACATCCACGATCAAGCCTTGGCGAAAGCCAAAAAGCAGATCCTCACCTCGCGACCGTTTAACGTAAGAGGGCGCGGGATTCGGGATGACAGGCTTGCCCAGTTGCGCGCTCAAGGCAGGCGGTCAACAAAGCTAGTAGTTAAAATTTAAGACCTAGAATTGATTCCTTCCACAGCCCGGTAGCGTCACCGTCTATTTGATTTGAGCACGCGCGGCGTGCATGTTAACTTTGTTGTTCTGCCGGGCCCGGGTGGCGGAATGGCAGACGCTGAGGACTTAAAATCCTCCGGGGATTTTTCCTCATGTGGGTTCGACTCCCACCCCGGGCACCATTTGTTCTTTGAATTCAACCGCTTGTGCCTTATCGCTTTGCGACCGACCTTTGAAGGATATACTCCAACGATGGAGATGCTCCGCGGTTTTGTTAACGCCGACGTTGTTCCAGAGGTCCCAACAGCAGCTGCTACATTTGGATCTTGGGTCGGCTGTGCGCTCTGGGGGTGATGATCCATGTCCAGGTATTCCTAAACCCTAAAGAGGAATTCGAGTTGAATCTCCATGCGCCTCCGCTTCCCCATTTGCAACGAGGAAATTGACTCCACAGCGCCGCGCATGGAGTGGGGAGCCGGGCGGCTTTCGCTGTCCGTCACGTAAGGGGGCAGTTCGAGTTTCCCAACCGTATCGTACATTCAGCGCAATCCTATCGCTCCTGATCGCCAGCGGGACCACGCGCTTCCTCGCATATCCGTCAAGCATTAGTTCGAAGGTTTGCAGGGACCGGAAGAAATCCGGGAAGGATGAAGGCTCAAAAAGCCATGGCCAAGCTTCGGGCTCTCCCAACTTCTGCGTCGGACCAGACGCGGTCAGGACGACACGAGCTTCACCACTGATCTGGATTTCCGGTAAATCGTAGCGGTCGATCCCGATGAAAACCCTTTGAACGCCACGCTGGTCTCTACAATTCCTGCTTATTCACACGTCTTCGCTGCGGATAAGAACTGAGCCATCCGCTTTTCTGTGGCCAGCGAGATATTTTCGGCGCGCGATCTCTTCGATGACCAGCCGGTTGGCTCTGAATACCGCCACCTTGTCTTTGCCATCACCGCCAAAATGATCCTCCAGCGCTTCGTCGCTGATTTCGCAGCGCACTCGCGCTGTTCCGTCCTGTCCCCAAAAACAACGACCTCGCGGTCAAAAACTTATCTCTCCGCCGGCTCCGGAAATTCCAGTGCACGCCCGCGCAAAGCGCCCGTCTCGGAAAATACCCGCGACTGCCGCAGACGGCATCGCCAGCATTCACACCGACCCCTTTCAATGCTCCACAGCGGCCCACGCCTGTCGTGTTTCATGTTTCGCAGACGTTCGATAGCTGTTTGGGGGCTGACTCCCACCAACAGGCCCGCCATGCCTCGCGCCCAATATTCCAGGCGCGACTCATCATTGTACGAGGACCCAGGGAACTGAGTACCCTTCGCCTTCATCCCGAAGAATTCCCTCGCGTGCGCAAGAATGTAATCTGGTCCCGGGAAGCCAAAGACTTTGATCCTGCCATCCGGCAGTTTCTTATGGAACCGCGAGGAAAGCACGATCCGCAGCTGCCAATTTTCACAGGCTTCTTTGAGCGCCGGCACCGTGCGGGCCCGAATAAGCTCTTCCCGTGTTTCGCGCCGCTCGGACCGGGCGTCGCTTTCCTTTGGTCTGAGCCACTTTTCAAGCTCTGCGATTTCCCTCTGTCTCTCATTGGGAGTTCGACTCCCCCCCGGCACCAGTTTCCCGATGCAGAACGAATTACCTGTGCTTTCGCTTTGGGCCCACCGCCAATTCCTATAAATATAGTTGACAAGCCTCCATCGGATTCGCTACAGTGCCGCTGGTACGCTGTTATGGCAAAGAAGGCCAAACCAGGACGTTTCACGGAAGCCGAGCTCGAGTTGATGAACATCCTTTGGGAGCGCGGGCCATCGACAGTCCAAGGAGTGGTCGATTACTTGCCTCCCGGTCGTCCTCTCGCTTACACAACCGTTCAAACCGTTCTGAACGTTCTTCATCGCAAGGGCAGTGTCCGGCGGAAGTTGCGCGGCAGAGCCTACCATTACGAACCGGCGGTTTCCCGTTTAGACGCTGCATCCACTGCGCTGCGCGATCTTACTCGTAAACTGTTTGGAGGCTCTGCGGAAGAATTGATCCTAGCCATGGTGAAATCGCGGCAGTTATCTCGTCAAAAGCTTTCCGACTTGCGCAAACTCGTCGAAGATGCTGACGGTCGTATTCGGAAGTAGGTCCCCATGAGCGCCCTCGAACAAATCGTCTTGTGGTGGTTCCTGAACGCAATTTGGGAATTGCCCGTCTGCTTCGTCTGCTGCTGGTTGTTCCTCCGCTTCATCCCAAACCTGGCAGCAAAGATACGCCATGCACTGTGGTTGGCAGCGCTCACTCTGGCATTTCTTGGTCCGTTCGGAACGCTCCTCGGATTATGGGGCGACTCCAAAACAATGAGCAGCGATCTTGGGCTGGTAGTGACCGCCCGTGTGAATAGTTCGAGCGCCTCGCATTTGCTGCTGCTTCTCCTTATGCTGCCAGCTCTGTATCGCGCGTTTCTGCTGCTGCGAGGAGGAATCGCCGCGAGTCACTTAATAAGCCGGGCGACGTTTGTCGAGCCGGACACTCTGGAATCTGTCCTTCCGAAGGACCTGCTTCTGAGCATCAAGCGATATAAAGCGAAAATATTCTCAACGCCGTCGGCGACCTCGGAATGTGGCCCGTTTACCTGTGGTCTAACGTGCCCGTCCATCCTGATTCCCGCAAATTTATTCGTCTCGCCAAACCGGCAGACACTCGTCTCCGTGGTTGCGCATGAACTTGCCCACGTACAGCGCCGCGATATGTTATTGCACTTGCTATCCGAAATCATGTTAGTCCCGCTTGCTTTCCACCCATTTTCATACTGGCTTCGCAGTCGGCTTGCCGAAGCAAGAGAGATGGCCTGCGACGCTTGCGTAAGCGGCCTGATGCTTCCCCCAATCGACTATGCTCGTTGCCTTCTGGACGTGGCCGAAACCTTAAACGACAAACGGTCTCCTCTTCCTGCCTTGGGCATTTCCGAGAGTGCAACGCTTGAGCATCGCATCCAAGCTCTGGTTACCTTCTCTCCCTTGCTGTCCCGCACACTCACTGCTTGGAACAAGTCTTGCCTGGTCTTGACCGCCTCGGTGTTGCTCACCGTGCTATTGTCCTCGGGCCGCAAAACCTTTCTCTGGATGAGTGCGGTGCCGGAACCGCACGTACGGCAACAGATGTTGCGGGTTCCCCCGCCCCCACCTCCGCCTCCGCCTCCGCTGCCGCCCAGCCGGAGATAGTTCGAAACGAATTCAGTAAAAGTGAGGTTCTCATGACGAAACTACGATTAAGTCCTAGATATATAGTTCTAATTGCCTCGTTCCTCTTAAACCCCCACTTACTCGCGGCGGGAAGCCTGACAGGTGCCCAATCTTCGGCCTTCGCCTCGGATTCGGCTCAGCTCGCCGTGGAAGCGTACGAGCGAGGGGATTTCGGTCAAGCGGTCAAATTCTTCACCGAAGCGGTTCAACAATCGCCCGGCTCGATCATCCTTCAATTGCACTTGGCTAACGCGCAAGCCCGCTGGTCCATGCAAAGTCAGCGTGATCCCGATGCCCGGGCGCGGGCGGATGCGGCTGAGTCGACTCTTAGGAACATCCTCAGGGAATCGCCGCAAAATAGGCTTGCCCTCTGGGATTTGGCGATGCTTTACGAATATGCGGGACGTCACCGGGATTCCGAGCAGACTCTCGCGATTCTTCTTCGCGAAAATCCGAACGATAGCGATGCACTCGCTGCATCCGGCACCATCGCGACCATGCAAACCTACTTTGACGTGCAAAGCGAGAAGCGCAAGGCGGACATCCAGATGAAAGGCCCGGCGCGTATCGATGACCAAAAGCTCCGAGAGTCCCTGCGAAGCGAATTTGAGCCGCGAATCCAAGCCACGGAAGCAGCGCTCGATCGCGCAAGTCAAATAAACCCTCATGCGAGCCAGCCTTTGGTTATGCTGAATCTGCTCTATCGCTTGAAAGCCGAACTGGCGCCGACCGACCAGGAATTTGACGATCTTATCCGCAAGGCGGATGCATTCGTGGATCGAGCCGTGGCGCTAAACCCCGGGAAACCGTATCCGGCGACAGCGCAGGCGAAGCTCAACCCTCTTGAGCCTCCACCTCCTCTCCCTGGCCCGCCCCCGCCCCCGCCTCCGCCAAAACCACCGGGCTCGGAATGAATCACGCGAAATGGCGTAGGGGCACGGCATGCTGTGCCCCTGCGCGTCAAATTCGAGCGCGCGCGTCCTGTCTGCTAATTTGTTCTTCTGCCGATGTCCGGGTGGCGGAATGGCAGACACGGAGGGCTTAAAATGCCCCGGGGATTTTTCCTCCTGTGACACCCACCCCGGGCACCAATCTCTCCGATAGACAAACCCTAGAGAAGCCGGTATTCAGACCGATTTCCGGGCTCCTTCGACTTGAGTCTCGCCGTCGGACATGCACAGGCGCACACGCGGCACGCCGGAATGTTTCTCGATGCGGTCCGCCAAGGACTGCGAATGCGTGGTAATCCAAAGCTGTGTGTTTTTCGCGGCACGAACGATCAAGTGCGCCAGGGCATCCAGAATGTCCGGATGCAGGCTCGTCTCCGGTTCGTTGACCGCCAAGAGCGAGGGCGGACGAGGGCTCAGCAGCGCCGCACAAAGACATAAGAACCGCACTTGTCCGTCCGAGAATTCCTGCGCCTGCAAGGGACGGAGCAGCCCGGGTATTTTCATCTTGATACTGAACAAGGTGTCCATTGTTTCGATCGCAAGAGCCGCGCCGCCAAAGGCCTCCGCTACGATCTGGCGAAGGGCGCCGCCGTCGCCGATTTCCAGAATGGTTTGGAGAGCCGCTGCAAGGTCCGAGCCGTCATGACCCAGAACCGGGGTATAGACGCCAATTTGCGGCTGCCGCACCGGGGACTCCAGGTCTGTACGGAAATGGTGATAAAAACGCCAGCTCAAGATCTGCTGCCGTATCGCGGATATTTCCGGATAGAGGTGCGGATCAATGATCTGCGACAGGACGGACTCGTGTTTCGAAATCTTGAAGGGATAAGTGACCATCTTCCCTTCCGCGTTGCGCAACCACGCCGAAGGCTCGTCGCGTTTCAGCATGGCGACGCGACGTTTCGCATCATTCGCTTTATTCGCTTCGGGGGGCGAGATGTACCAGATCGATTCTTCTTTCACGCGAGGGTCGAGTTTAAACATGGTTTCCAGCGCATGCTCGTTCGCGGACGGGAGCCCGATTTGCAGCTCGTACCCGAACTTCTGGGCTTCAAAGCCAAGCACGACTCGTTTTGGAGGTTTCTTAACCTGATAGCGAACGCGCTCGCCTCCGGCCCAAAACACGCTAGGCGTGCCGCCTTCCTCAGCGATCGCTCGCGCCAATTGCCCTTGCGCCGCCCGCGCCATCAAGACCAGGGAGTTGTAAAGATTGGACTTTCCGCAACCGTTCGGGCCGGTGAGGACATTAATTCGCTTCAATTCCAGGTCGAGGTCCCGAACAGACCTATAGCCGCACACATGAATTTGCTTAATCATTTTTGTAGGGCGCGGCATGCTTGCGCCCGGGGTTTGGAAACCCTACCAGACTGAGGCTAACTCGCGTTCGTTTCTGTGTCCCCACCCTGTAGCTAAACATGTACCTCAATCCGTGAAAACGCGTCCCGTCTGGCGTTCTGGGCGCTGAGAATACGATAACTCACGTGCTATCAACAAGGGGTGTTGGACTCTCACCCGAAGACGTACCCCCCGCGCGCCACTTCTTCTTTGTACTCACAGGCTCTGGCAATGTAACGATGTTCTACTAGGATTCTGATGTCGATTTGACGGGCGTCCATTCGACGCTAAAGTAGAGACGGGGTTCGGCGGTCAATTCCTCCGGAGCCTGCTCCAAACCAAAATCAAGGGGTGGTACTTATGCGCTTCATGATTCTTGTAAAAGCCAGCAAAGACTCAGAGGCAGGCAAGATGCCGAGCGAAGAGCTGCTTTCCGCTATGGGCAAATACAATGAAGAGCTGATGAAGGCCGGTGTGCTGCTCGACCTCGCCGGGCTGCAACCCAGCTCCAAGGGCGCCCGCATCAAGTTTTCGGGCGGCCAGCGGAGGGTGCTGGATGGCCCCTTCCCCGAGTCGAAGGAACTCATCGCGGGCTACTGGATCATCCAGGTAAAGTCGCGGGAAGAGGCCATCGAATGGGCCAAGCGGGCCCCCAATCCCCAAGGGGAAGGCAAGGAGGGAGAAATCGAAATCCGCCAATTTTTCGAGTTAGACGACTTCGGCCCCAGTGAAGCGGTCGACCACGCCCGCGAGATGGGGAAGAAACTCTCCCAGAAAAGTGAATAAGGAGACAAGTGGTGATGCCTAGGAGAAATTTTCTTGCAGCTTCCGCTGCCGGAAGTATCCTTGCAGCATCGACCTAGGCGTTTGGGCAGCCTGGCGATTTTGCCCGGCGTAACGCACTACAACATCTTCGCCTCGCCGGCATTGGTACCTACAGTCATGCCATCGCTCGACGCGCCGATGCTGGAGCAAAGTGAATTTGCAAAAAACCGCATGTCGATTTTCCGGCGCGTCGTTCGTCGTCTAAGTAGAGCGGCATGCACAGCGGCTCTGAAGAACAGAAAAGTTTGCACTAAATTTGAAAATACAAGGAGAGAAACAGATGCGATTCCTGAGCATTTATAAGACGGCAGAAAGAACGGCTCCCCCCTCCCAGGAGGAAATGGCCACTATGGGGAAACTCGTGGAAGAGGGCTTCAAGGCGGGTTGGTTGGTCGCCACGGAAGGCTGCCTGCCGAGCAAACTTGGAGCCCGCGTTCGCTCCTCCAGCGGCAAGCAGACTGTGACCGACGGCCCCTTCACCGAATCCAAAGAACTTGTCGCCGGTTTCGCCATTTTAAAAGTGAACTCCAAGGAAGAGGCTATCGAATTGACCAGAAAGTTTCTGCAAGTTGCGGGTGATGGCGAGTGTGAGCTCCGCCAAATTTATGAGGTGGACACCTGCGCTTCGGCGGCTGCGAAGGCGTGATCTGACCGGTGTGCCGCAAGGACAATTTCAAGCCCGCGACCCAGCCCCTACGGCGGGATTTCACCTCCAACCTGTGTGTCTTCAAACGGACACCGGAAGGCTTGAAATCGAAAAGAGTGATGGAAGCCCTGCTCAAGATGAAGGACATTGCGGGTTTGCAAAAGGCTTACGCTCGACATTGACCGAACCCAGCGCCTGGATCCTTCGTCCTCGCCGGCTTGCGCGGACAAATTGAAGATGTTGTGATGGATAGCCGTGTCAACTGCCGATACTCATCGTGTCATCGAGGCGGTCTGGAGGATCGAGTCGGCCAGGCTCATTGCGGGCCTTGCTCGCATGGTACGCGATGTCGGCCTGGCCGAAGAGCTCGCGCAGGACGCCCTCGTTATCGCACTCGAACGCTGGCAAGAGACTGACATTCCGGACAACCCCGGCGCCTGGCTGATGGCCACCGCCAAGCATCGCGCCATCGACCTTTTCCGCCGCAACAAGCTCCTCGAGCGCAAGCACGAGGAGCTTAGCCGCGAGCTCAAGACGCAACAAGACATGGCCATGGCGAATTTCGAGATTCCCGAGGACCACGAGATTGACGACGACTTGCTCCGTCTCGTGTTCGTTTCCTGTCACCCTGTTCTTTCTACCGAGGCGCGCGTCGCTCTTACGCTTCGGCTGCTTGGCGGCCTCACCACCCAAGAAATCGCGCGCGCTTTTCTGGTGCCCGAGCCAACCGTCGCGCAACGCATCGTTCGCGCCAAGCGCACTCTCAGCGAAGCGCGCGTTCCCTTCGAAGTGCCTCGCGGCAAGGATCTCGCGGCTCGTTTGTCGTCCGTCCTCGAAGTCATCTACCTGATCTTCAACGAAGGTTACTCGGCCACCGCTGGGGAAGACTGGATGCGCCCGGCGCTCTGCGAGGATGCCCTCCGCCTTGGCAGAATTCTTGCCGAACTCGCGCCTCAGGAACCTGAAGTGCACGGCCTTGTCGCGCTGATGGAGATTCAGGCCTCACGCTTGCGCGCGCGCGTCGGGCCGAATGGCGAACCAGTTTTGTTGCTCGATCAAGACCGCACGCGCTGGGATCAGCTGCTCATCCGCCGCGGTCTCGCCGCTCTCGAGCGCGCCGAGAAGCTAGGCGGAGCACTTGGCCCGTACGCTTTGCAGGCCGCAATAGCGGCGTGTCATGCCCGCGCGCGCATTGCGGCAGAAACGGATTGGCGGCGAGTCGTCGCGCTTTACGATGGGCTTGCACAACTTACTCCCTCGCCCGTCGTCGAGTTGAATCGCGCGGTTGCCGTCGCGATGGCCTTTGGCCCAGCTGCAGGTCTCGAGATTGTCGATCGCCTTACTTCAGAACCCACTCTGAAGGCCTATCACCTCTTGCCCAGCGTTCGAGGCGACTTTCTCTTCAAGCTCGGCCGATTCACCGAGGCTCAGTCGGAGTTCGAACGCGCTGCAAAGCTCACGCAAAATGCCCGCGAGCGCGAACTGCTTCTCACTCGTGCGGCCGCATGCCCGCAGAATTAGTCTTCTTTATGCCGAAAGAAAAGCCTTGAATCTGGACTATACTCCAGGGTGGAGCCTCAGCGAGTTATTCTCAAAATTGGAGCCCCTCACAAAATCGTCGGCGGCCACGAAGATGACCGAGAGCGTTGGAGCCTGTTGCACCTCACCGGCGGCAATTTGCTATTGGTTCGCCGCTTCGTTGATTGCGTGGGGAATCTTGGGTGTAGCGGGCATCTATTGGCATGCGCTGCATTGGTACGCCGCCTCCACCATTCTTTTTGCAGCAGGGTTCGGTTGCATGGCCAACTGGCTGAAAAATCGCTCGTTTCACTGCGTGATGAGCGGACCGCTTTTCCTCATCGCCGCGATTCTCTTCCTGCTCGGCAGCTTGGGCATTGCTCACGTGAACGTCAGTTTGGTATGGGCACTGCTCTTCGTCGGAATCTGCGTCGCGTTCTGTTTGGAATGGAGATACGCGAAGCGTTCCGCTTCTCAAGCTTCGTGACCTTGCCCGGCCGTCTCTTATTCGGCCGCGACCTTGGTTTTTTCCGCTGCCGGCGCGATGGCCTCAATGTTGTTCTTCTTGATCAAATCATTCAGAGCTACGAGATCTTTCGATTGAATCTCACGCCAAGCCGCTAATTGCGTCTCCAATCTTCCGTTCAATTCGTCGAAGACTACGTACGACTGCGCCGTAGGCGCGGCATCCGCGCTTTCCACCGTGTCCTGCAAGTCCGCAAGTTGGTTCGCCACCTGGATCGGATAATTAAGCGGGTCTTCTCCGCTCTTGGATTTTGGCTGGATGATCTTCTCTTCCACCGCGTCGATCTTCTTTTTCAGCGCGTCGGCGGAATCCAGCACCGCTTTTGCTCCTGTATCTCCGCTCAAGCGCTTCTTCAGCCCGTCAAGCTGCTCGATCACACTGCGCAACTGGTTCACTGCTTCGTTTCCAGCGTTGACGCAGTCGCGAATCCGCGTGGCCAGCTCGTATTGCTTCTCCAAATCGGCTTGCAAAACGTTCACGCGAGGATCCTTTTCAATCTCCGCAGAAGCCGTTAGCGTCCTGCCGCCCACGGTCAGCTTGATCTGGTAAGCTCCCGGCACCACCAGAACCCCAGCGGAACGCCCGCCCCAATTAACGGTTCCGGGCACGCGTGTCGCCGGTTCGCCGCGCATGTTCCAAACAAAGCGGTTAAGCCCTTCCTCTGCCGGCAATTTCTCCCCCGGCCGCGAAATGCCGAATTCTTCTTCCTCCGGCGAAGCTCCGTCCGCGGCTTTTTTGCTTGAAAGTTTCCGCACCACCTCGCCTTTGGCGTCGAGAATCTCCAGATCCACCGCGTCTTTGGGCTTGGTCTTCAGAAAATAATCAATGATGACTCCGGTCGGCGGGTTCGCTCCGACGGGAACAGTCGCAGGCAAGGAGAATCCCGGACCGCGATAGCGAACCGCACTGGCTGGCTGATAAAGGTACGCGTCCTCACTCATCGTTGAAGCGTTCATCTGTCGCAGCGGCGAAATGTCATCCAGAATCCAGAATGCCCGCCCGTGTGTGGCCACGATCAGGTCATCGTTCTTTACCGTCAAATCATGAATCGGCGTTGTGGGCAGATTCAGCTTCAACGACTGCCAATGTCCTCCATCATCAAACGAAACATAAATGCCATTCTCGGTGCCCGCGAACAGTAGCCCTTTCCGCTTGGAATCTTCCCTCACCGCGTGCACGTAGCTGTTTTCGGGCAAGCCCGTCGTAATTTTGGTCCAGCTTTTCCCGTAATCGGTGGTCTTAAACGCATACGGCTTGTCATCATCGAGCTTATGCCGGTCAATGGCCACATATGCGGTGCCTGCGGAGTGTGGCGATGCCTCAATCAGGCTCACCAGACTCCACTCTCCAAATTCTTTCGACGTGACGTTCGTCCAGTGCTGTCCTCCGTCGCGCGTGACCTGCACCAGCCCATCATCTGTGCCAGCCCAGATCACTCCCTTCTCCACGGGAGACTCCGAGATCGCAAACACCGTGTCGTAGTATTCGACGCTCGTGTTGTCTTGCGTCAGCGGTCCTCCCGAAGACTGCTGCTTGGTTTTGTCGTTACGCGTCAAGTCTCCGCTGATGGGTGTCCAGCTCATTCCCCCGTCTGTTGTTTTGAAAACAGCTTCTCCGCCGTGGTACAGAGTGTTGGGATCGTTCGGAGAAATCAAAATCGGAGCCGTCCACTGGAAGCGATGCTTCAACTCCGCAGCGCCCGCTCCCATCGGATTCAGCGGCCAGGAAGAAATGTCCTGTTCCTGCCCATTCGACTTGTCGAAGCGTGTAATCAGTCCATCGTAAGAACCGGCATATACGATATTCGAATTGCGCGGATCGGGAACCACGTATCCGGATTCGCCTCCGCCGACGTCGTACCAGTCCGGCCGGTCAATCGCGAAGCCGTCGCTTCGCGTAGCGATCGCCACCGTCGAATTGTCCTGTTGCGCGCCGTACACTTTGTAAGGCACGGAGTTGTCTGCAGCCACATGATAGAACTGCGCCGTTGGCTGGTTGGCCTCGGTTGTCCAGCTCTTTCCAGCATCGTGTGAAACCGTGGCTCCGCCGTCATTCGAAAGGATCATCCACTGCGGATGGGTAGGATCGATCCACAAACCATGATTGTCACCGTGCGGCGCACGAATGGTCTCGAAGCTCTTCCCGCCGTCTGTCGAGCGCGAAATTCCGGTGTTCAGCACGTACACGGTATCGGCGCTCTTCGGGTCCGCAAAAATGTGATGAAAATACCAGGCACGTTGCGTGAAACGATGATCCGGATTAATCAGATGCCAGCTTTCGCCGCCATCGTCGCTCCGGTAGATTCCGCCTTTCTCCGCCTCGATAATTGCATACACCCGATTGCCATCCGCGCCGGAGACCGATACGCCGATGCGCCCCAGCACACCGCTCGGCAGCCCGTGCCCTTCGAGCCGCTTCCAGGTCGCGCCGTCGTCCCCCGAACGATACAGCCCGCTCCCGGGACCACCGCTAATCAAACTCCACGGCGTGCGTTGCGCTTCCCAAAGCGCCGCAAACAAAATGTGCGGATTATTCGGATCGAACACTAGATCAATCGCGCCGGTCTTGTTGTCCTTGTACAGCAGTTTCTGCCACGTCTTGCCGCCGTCATTCGAGCGAAACACGCCGCGCGCTTCATTCGGTCCATACGCGTGTCCCAGTGCCGCCACGTACACGATGTCCGGATTCTGCGGATGCACCACGATCTTCGCGATGTGTTGCGTATCCTCCAGCCCGATCTGTGACCACGTCTTTCCGCCATCCACGGACTTGTACATCCCGTCGCCATAAGAAATATTTCCGCGAATGCACGACTCGCCGGTGCCAACGTAAATCACGTTTGGATCGGACGGCGCCACGGCGATTGCGCCGATGGACATGATTCCGGTTTTGTCCGTCATGGGCGTCCAGGTCATCCCGCCGTTTTCGGTCTTCCATACGCCTCCGGCCACGGCCCCGAAATAATACGTTTCCGGATCCCCTGCCACGCCAGCCACGGCCAGCGCGCGCCCGCCGCGAAACGGCCCAATTTGCCGCCATTTCATGCCCTTGAGCGCTTTCTCATCCAACGTCTGCGCCTGAATCGTTTGCCGAGCCCCCACAAACCCCATTGCCAGCAAAAACGCAGAGCAAACCGCAAATCTTTTCCCACTACTCATTGCTTCTCTCCCCCGAAAATTGATTTGAAGAATGGAAGACCACAACCGGCCCGGTCCGTCATTCGCAAACTGACAGACGCCACGCCACTGCAAACCGTTTCGCGCTACTTTCGCACCTTGGGCGCAGGGGCGACGCTTTGCCTCGTTCCACCTCAGGGCGGACTATACCACCGTCCTATGTTTTTCCAGCATTCGGAAAGTTCAACAGAAGGAGTTTATTCGTACCGCAAGGCCACCATCGGATCGACCCGCATCGCTCTCCGCGCAGGCACGTAACACGCCGCAAGACCGACAGTCAAAACCACGATTGGCGCTGGAGCCAGAACCCATAGGCTGTGGAATCTGAAGTTGTCAAACGACGCCGCAACCAGCTTTGGAAGTGCCAGCGAGAATAGCACTCCAATTCCCGTACCAACGCCGACAATCGCCATGCCCTTGCGGATCACAAAACGCAGTAATCCGGCAGGCTCGGCGCCCAAAGCCAAGCGAATTCCCATTTCCTGCGTGCGTTGTTCCACCAAATACGACAGCACGCCAAAAATTCCGATCGAAGCCATCACTAAGGCGAGCAATGCAAACCCACCCATCATTTCCGCCATCAGGTTATCTCCCGAAGCAGAGTCCTCGATCACCCGGTCCATCGTCCGGATTTCGGTCACAGCCTGGTCCGGGTCAACAGCCCACACGGCGTGGCGCAGAGAATCCGACAGGCTCGTCGGCTCTGTTCTCGTTCGCACTATGAACCTCATCAACTGGCTGGGATGCGCGGCGAACGGAACAAAGATTTGTGGCCGCGGTTTCACCTGTCCGAGGAACTCTTTCACATTCCCCACAATACCGACGACTTCGCTCCATGAGTTTTCCTTGTGGTCATCCAGGTCGAGCCGGATATGGCGGCCAATTGGGTTTTCTCCGCCAAAGAAGCTCTTGGCAAAAGCTTTGTTGACGATCGCCACGGGAGGCACATCCGCAGTGTCCGAGGGCGTGAACTCACGTCCTTGCAATAGCGGAACTTGCAGTGTCTCAAGATATCCGGGGCTTACGGCGAACCAGGCGCATTTTGGCTGATCGTCCGGCTTGGTCCCAGGATGCCCCTCAACCGTGAAGGACACATCACCTGGAAAATTGTACGGAAGATCAGTGGCCCCGGCCGCCGACTGGACTCCAGGGAGATTTGTGAGATGCTGCAGAACGTTTTCAAAAAATTGCCTCTGGCGCTGCGAGTCAAGGTACTTGAGGTCGCGAGGCCACACCGTTGCCGTCAGCAAATGATGTGAATTAAATCCTACGCTCGCTCGGATTTCCTCTAAGAAGCCTTCCACAAACAGCCCCGCGCCAACCAACAAGAACAAAGATAGAGCCAGCTGCCCAACGACGAGCATCCTTTGAAGGCGCTGGCGCTCGGGACCCGCTGTCGTGCCGCGGCCCCCTTCCTTCAAGCCGTCGCTTGCACTCCTTCGCGCAATCTGAATTGTCGGCACCAAGCCAAATAAAATACCCGCGCCCAAAGAGACCGCAAGCGTGAAGAACAGCGCTCGGCCATCAACGTAAACCTCCTTTGCCATCGCTTGTGCGTACTCATTCCAATTGAACTGCACGCGAAGCGCGCGCACTCCCCAAAATGCGCCCAGGGCTCCCAAGGCGCCACCCCCAAAGGAAAGGAGCAGGCATTCGGTAAACAGTTGGCGCGCGAGCCGAAAACGCCCGGCCCCCAGCGCCGAGCGGATGGTAAATTCGCGATGCCGCGCCGAATTGCGCGCCAGCATCAGGTTCGCCAAATTCGTGCAAGCAATCAGGAGCACGAATCCCACCGCCGCCATAAGAAACGTCGTGGCTGTCTCCGAGTTCGAGTCCGCTGTGCTGTAGCGTTGAAGAGACTTCACGCTCGCTCCCCACGCTTCGTTTGTATCTTTATGCTCCTGCGCGAGCCGTTGCGCGATGGTCTGCATTTCCGCGGCGGAGCGGCGTTCGTCCATACCGGGCTTCAATCGCGCAAAAACGCGCAAGAGCCTCGAGGACCGGGAACGCGGGCGCAAATCATCTGATGAAAATGTCAGGGGAACCCAAAGTTGTGCCTCGAAGTCCCAGAGGTGAAACGTGCCTGGCATGATTCCGACAACGTTATAGTTCTGGCCGTTGACCTTAATGAGGCGGCCAAGAATCTGCGAATCACCGCCAAATCGTTCCTTCCAGAGCTCGTCACTCAAAACAACGGAGTGATCGTGTCCCCACTCGTTCTCTTCGGGCAAGAACGCTTGCCCTCTTGCAGGAGCAACGCCCATAATTTGAAAGAAGGAGCTTGAGACCCTAGCGCCCGCCACGCGCTGTGGTGCAAGGCCGCCGCTGAGCGTGAAATCCTCAAAATCGGCCGCTGCCATGGCGCTAAAAGAATGGCTCTGGGCTTGCCAATCGAGAAAGTCTAGCGCCGACACAGGAGTTCGATCTGGCGCGTAGGCATCCTTCGCAGGATTGACGCTGCTGACGACCATCACGCGGTCAGGATCGCGAACCGGCGGCTTTCGCAAAAGAAAAGCGTTCACCACGCTGAAGATCGTCGTGTTGGCCGCAATTCCCAGTGCCAGCGTCAGAATGGCAACCGTTGTGAATCCTGGCGATTTGCGCAGCACGCGCATCCCATAGCGCACGTCCTGAAACAAGTTCTCGAGCAATCGCAAGCCCCGCGCGTCGCGGCACTCCTCTTTCGCCAGTTCGAGCCCTCCGAACTCGACGCTCGCCCGCCGCTGGGCCTCTCCCCTGCTCAACCCTCCCTGCTCACATTTCTCAACCTGCCGCTCCAAATGAAAACGCAGTTCCTCGTCCAATTCCGTTTCAACCGACCGACGCCGGAGTAATGCCCGCACGCGAAACCACAAATCCCTAAGCATGGCCTATTTCCTTTTTCTCTCTTTTTCTTGCTCCTTTATTTCCTTTACCTCCTCAACCTCCTATACCTCGTTTCCTCACTCGTACCTCAGCGCCACCAACGGATCCACTCTCATCGCCCTCCTTGCGGGAAGCCAGCCTGCAAACAGCGCCACAGCGGCCAGCAGCAGCGAGACTCCTGCAAAGGAAATAGCATCCATGGGATTCAGGCCAAAAAGCAGCGCCGAAAGCAGCCGCGAAATCGCAGCCGACAAGGCGATTCCTATTGCAGTTCCGAGCAGCGTCGGCCGCGTGCACTCTCGCAACACCAGCCCGAGTACCTGCGGCGGTCGCGCGCCAAGTGCCATCCGAATACCGATTTCGTGTGTTCTCTGTACCACGCTGTAACCCACCACCCCATAGACACCCAGGCAAGCCAGAATCAAGCCGAGCACACCGACAATGCTGGAGAGAATGCCCCCGATGCGCGAGATCACGAAGTAAGGGTCAAGCGAAACCATCCAGTCGAGGGGCGCGACAACGACAAACCAATTCGGGTCGACGCGCCGCACTGCGCTTCTGAATGTAGGGAGCAGACCGGATGCGGCGTCCTCTGTGCGTACCAGCAACATGCTAGTCCAATGGCGCGTCTGCGAGAGCGGCAAATAGAGATACGACTCGTCCACTTTGCCCAGAAAGAGGCTGTGCGCATCTCGAACCACGCCAATCACCTCGCTGCCCGGAGAATACGGAGCCGTCTCGCCGGGGTAAGGAGCCGGCCCCTTCACCGATCCGATCACCAAGCGCTTGCCGAGGGGATTTTGACCACGCCAGAAACGCCGCGCCGTGGCCTCGCTGATGACCACGATGGGAGCTTCTGTATCAGCTTCTTGCTTTGTGAAAGTCCGCCCCTCAACGATAGGGATGCCAAGGGTCTTGAAATAATTCGGCAGAACATAGCTGTAGCCTGCCGTCGGTCGCTTGTCTTCGCTCCCGTTATTCGATGGTGGCTCCGCATTGTCAATCCCGACCGGCACAAACCGGTTGCCGCCAGAGATCGGCGCACGAGAAGCCTGAGTAACCGCGATGACGCCAGGAAGACTACCAACCTCATCCATCAGTTGCCCCTTCAGCTGAAACAACCGCTCTTGGCTGTAGCCTGTCTGTGGCCCATTCATTTCTAAGGACAAGTGCGCAAGATGCTTGCTATCAAATCCTGGATCGACGTGAAGCGCTCGCTCTGATCCTCGCAGCAGGAGCGTCGAATTGATAAGCAACACGAGACAAGCAGCGACCTGGGCAACGATAAGCAGGTCGCGAAGCCGCGACTTGCTCAGTCGCTCTCCCAGCATGCTGCCGCTATCTTTGAGCGCCGAGTTGACGTCAGTCCTCAATGCTTGCAAAGCCGGAGTCAACCCAAACGCCACTCCTGTCAGCAAAGAGATGAGCACGGTATAGCCGAAAATACGGATGTCCGGACTGACTTGCAATGCGATGGCGCCCCAATACGAAGGAATCGCGGAAGTAATTTTCACGACAAGCAGATGTAGCGTCCACGACGCCAGCGGAAGGCCCACGGCGCCGGCCAAAAGAGCGATCAACGTGCTCTCGATCAGCAGCTGTTGCAGCAGCCGTCGCCGGCCGGCTCCGAGCGAAAGCCGCACGCCGATTTCACGGCGGCGCGTCGCCGCGCGTCCCAACAAAAGACTGGCCACGTTCGCACAGGCAATCAACAACAGCAGCGCCACCGCGCCCATCGTGGCGGCTACGATGGGCCATGCTTCCGAGTCAATTTCACCAAAGGTTCGCTCGCTGATGATCCTGACGCCGGTATTTCGTTCAACGTCTGGATATCCTGCGCGCAACTGCGCAGCCAGAACCTTCCATTCCGCTTCTGCATCAGGCAAGGAAATGCCAGCCTTCAGGTGTCCATACACAATCCCGGATGGCACATTGCGGTTTGTCAGGGTCTCGCGCGTGCCGTCTCCAAGCAGAGGCCGTGCAGCGGTCGGCGCCCACAGAACGGGCATCCTCGAAAGAGTGCCAAGGTAGTCCACGGGCGTCACACCAACGATGGTGAAAGCCACGTGGTCGAGGCGAATCGTGGCCCCTACGATGTCAGGGTTCGAGTGGAGCTGGGTCTGCCAGAAATTTCCGCTCAAAACAGCTACCGGCGGCGCGCCTAGTTGATCGTCCTCGGGCAAAAACAAACGGCCGGCCGCGGGCTGCGCTCCGAGCAACTGAAAGTAGTTGCCCGAAACAAAGATACAGGTCAGCCGTTGTACGCCTCCCTTCAGCAATTGCGGCATATGAAAGCCGAGCGCCCCCGCGACTCGCGGCAGGTTTTCCGTGCTGGCAACGGAAAGGTCCGGAGTGGTTACGTTCGTTTCCCCGCTCCACATCGCCAAGTCAGAAAGGGTTTTGGTATGGTCGCGGTAATAAATGTAATCAGGGTAAGAAAATGCGCCGTAACTTTCTCCCTGGGCCGTGCGGTAAACGCCTACGAGGTGGTCCGGGTCCTTCACCTGTCGCGGCCGCAACGCGATGGCGTCAAACGCCGTGAACACTGTTGTGTTCACCCCAATGCCGACCGCCAGGGCAACGACGGCGGTGGCCGTAAATCCCGGGCTCTTGCGCAGCATGCGCAACCCGAAGCGCAAGTCTTGCCACAGGCTTTCGAGATACCTTACGCCCCGTGCGTCTCGACATTCTTCTTTCGCGAGTTCGACACCGCCAAACTCCACCCTCGCCCGCTGCTGCGATTCTTCGCGGCTCAATCCGTTCTGCACATATTTCTCAACCTGCCGCTCCAAGTGAAACCGCAGTTCCTCATCCAATTCCGTCTCGACCGACCTACGCCAGAACAGCGCCCTTACGCGAAACCACAAATCCCTAAGCATGGCTATTTCCTCTGCCTCTCTACCGTCACTTGTCTTTTTCTTGCTCCTTTATTTCCTTTACCGCCTCAACCTCCTGTACCTCGTTTCCTCACTCATACCTCAGCGCCACCATCGGATCCACTCGCACAGCCCGCCTTGCCGGCAAATAGCCGGCGAGCGCGCCAACCGCCAGCAGCGTTGCCACCACCAAGAGCAACGTTGCCGGATCATGCGGCGATAACCCAAACAGCAAGTTGGCAATAACACGGGAGGCAACCATGGCACACGGCACGCCAATCGCTATCCCGATCAACGTCAGGATGAGCGTCTCGCGCAGGACCATCCACCGCACGTCTCCTCGGGACGCCCCGAGCGCTAGGCGAATGCCAATTTCCTGCGTTCGCTGCGTGACGTTGTAAGCCATCAAGCCGTATAGTCCGATGGCCCCGAGCAGCAACGCCAGCACACCGAAGAAAATCGAAAGCAATGCTTCCACGCGTTCCTGCAAAACGGATTTGTCAATGAGCTGGCGGATCGCCTTGATGGAAAACACGTATTCATGTCCGAAGGAATTCACCGCTTGCTGCACGGCATCCCACAATGCCGTTGGCGAGGCTTTCGTCTGAAGGATCAGGTCGGGGTAGCCCATAAAATCGCCATGCTGCGTGCCGGGAACGTAGACCGTGAATTGCGGTGGCTTGCGGATGTTGTAGTAACTCGCGTTACTCACAATGCCTACGATTTTGAGGCTCTGCCACTTCGGCTCGGTGCTAACGTCGAGGGGGCCGCCAATCGCGTTGCCTCCAGGGAAAAGTCTTTGGGCCAAGTTCTGACTCACGATCGCAACTTTGCCTGCGTGCTCGTCATCATTCCATGTGAAGGTTCGCCCCCGAAGCAAACTTATGTTCAGTGGATGAAACGAACCCGGCATCAGCAGCACGCAATCGGAGGTGACTTCCTCAGCTTGCGCGCCAGTCACGCGCACCTTTTCCGTCCATTCGCCCACGCTTCCTGGCGTCATTTCCACGATTCCTGCCGCTTCCACGCCAGGCAGACTTGAAACCTTTGCCAGTAGCTCGCGATCGTAATTTGTCCAGTTCAGGTCTTTGTAGCCGTTCGGGCGGGGAAACAACCCGACCGCCAAAAGCTGCCCCTTGCGAAATCCCGGTTCCACCGCCTGCAGTTTCAACAAGCTGCGGATAAATAAACCGGATGCCGCCAGCAACAGCAGCGAAAGCGAAATTTGTGTGACGATGAGCCCGCGGCCTAGCCGCCCGGTTCCGCCGGAAAGCGTGCGCGCATTCTGTTGCAGTACCGCGTTCAAATTCCCCTGCGCAGCACGCCAGGCTGGAGCAACGCCAAAGAGCATCCCGGTAAGAACTGCCGCAGCCGCTGTAAATCCCAAAATGTGCGTGTCCGGCGAGAGGTTCAGCTCCGCGGGCATCGTGGAGCTCTGTGTCAGAATGAAATCCGCCAGCAGCCGGCTGCCCCAGTAGGCAACGACGAATGCCGCCAGACCTCCGGCGACAGAAAGTGTGAGGCTCTCCGTGAGCATTTGCCGAACCAACCGCAACTTGCTCGCTCCCAGCGCCACACGCAGTCCCGTCTCATGGGCCCGCGCCGCCGCACGCGCGAGCATGAGGCTCGCCAGGTTCACGCAGGCCAATAGCAACACGGTTCCCGCTATGCCCAGCAGAATGTAAAGCGGCTTCAGGAAGCGGCTGCGGAGATACGAGTCGCCCTTCGAGCCTGGCGCGACTCTCATGTGAAGCGCCAGGAACCTATTCCGCCGCCCCGGGTCCTGCGCCGCCGGGAGCATAGCCTGCCGCACAGGCGGCCAAAGCGATTCGAGCTGTGCACGAGCTTGTTCCGACGGGATGCCGGCTTTCAGCCGGCCCGCCGCCGCTAACCAAAGCGCGTCTCGTCGCTGCAGATGCTTCTGAACGTCTGTATCACCCAAAAGCATTGGCTCCGCTGTTAGAGGCACACAGACATCAAGACCGCCTTCTGCGCTGGTTCCCGTAAATCCTCTGGGCGCAACGCCGATGATGGTGAAAGGAATTCCTTCAATTTTCAGCGTTTTGCCAACAGCCTCTCGCGAACCACCGTACTGTCGCTGCCAAAATCCGTAACCGAGCACAGCCACACGCGTAACCGTACTGGCATTCAAATCCACATCGTCGGGCTCGAGCAAGCGGCCAATTTCAGGTCGCGCGCCGAGTTCGGAATAAAAGTTTCCCGTCACCGCCCAAATGCTTGCCCGCGTGAGCGTCTCGTTGACTTCTACATTCATCACCGCGCCGCCCCACCAGGCAAACGTCCCCGAAAACACCTGTTGATCCCGCGAGAGTTCCTGAAACATGGGGAGCGAAAGTGCCGTGTAGGGGTCATTGGGAAATCGATCATCGGGTGAGTAAGCGCCGAACCACACCAATTCTTCAGGGTGGGGCACAGACAAATCGCGAAGCGCCAAAGCATTGAGCAGTGAAAAAATGGCCGTGTTCGCGCCGATGCCAAGCGCCAAGGTCAAAATGGCGACTGCCGTAAACCCCAGGCTCTTCCGCAGCATGCGCAACGCGTAGCGAATATCTTGCAGCGTCGTTTCGAGGAGATGAACGCCGCGCACTTCGCGGCATTCTTCCTTGGTCTGCTCGACGCCGCCTAGGGCCAATCGCGCACGACGCACAGCTTCTTCCTGCGGCACGCCGGCTCTGACGTATTTCTCGGTTTCCCGCAGGACATGCCCTCGCAATTCGTCATCTAATTCCGTCTCGAGCGCTTCTCGCCGAAGCAATGCACGCAGGCGAAGCCAGAAGTCACTGAACATCTCTCGCTCCTACCCCAACATCACCAACCGCCCGGTGTCCCCTTCCTTCTTTCTTTTCTTCCTTCGCTTCCTTTACTTCCTTTACCTCGGTCTCATTCGTAACGCAGCGCCACCATCGGATCCACTCGCATCGCCCGCCGCGCAGGAACGTAACAAGCGAGAAGCGAGGTTGCCCCGAGAATGAGAGTTACCACGGCAAAGGTCGTCGGATCGGTGCCGCGGACGCCGTATAGCAGGTCCGCCATCAGCCGGGTTAGCGCCAGCGCGGCGGCAATTCCCGCCCCTATCCCGAAAAGCGCCAATGTAGCCCCGCCGCCGACTACCAGCTTCAGCACGCTTCCTTGCTCGGCTCCCAGGGCCATGCGCAAACCGATTTCTCGCGTCCTCTGAGCAATCGCATACGAAAGCACGCTGTAAATTCCCAATGTCGACAAAACCAGCGCGAGGCCCGCAAACGACAACAGAAGCGTCATCACCAGGCGCTCCTGTGCCAGCGGTGCCGCCGCATACTGCTCCAGGGTCACGGTGTCCGCCACCGGCTGGTCTTTATCGAGACGATGAATCTCCCGCACGACGGCGTGTACCAGGCTCTCCGGTTTTGCCGCAGCAGAAGTTCGCACGAGCAAATGCTTTGGTCCGCCAAGCAGCCAGGGATACTGTTGGTAGGGAACATAAATCTCCGCGTGAGCGCGGTCGGCGGGCCCTTGGCTCAGGACATTTTCTGCGACTCCGACCACGGTAAGCCATGGCCCCTGGCCGCCGACTCTCAACTGTTTACCCAGCGGATCCTCGCCCGGCCAGTAGGTTCGTGCCAGCATCTCATTCACAATCGCAACTCGCTCGCTGCTCTGCGTATCCTGATCGCTGAAGCTCCGCCCTTTTCGCATGGGAATCCGCAGTACGCGGAAATAGTTGGGACTAACAATGATGTAATTCGCGTCCGGCACGTGCCCTGCCGGCGGATTGGGATCATCTGCGGTAGTAAAGAACTGGCCGTTCCATCCGTAGATCGGCAGGCCGCGAGAGACGCTCGCGGACTCCACATTGCGTAACGATTCAACTGCGGAGAGCAGTCGTTCCCAGAATTGCACACGGGCTTGAGGTTCCGTGTACCGTTCCCCGGAGAGGGGCACGCGCAACGTGAGAACATTGGATGGATTGAACCCCAGGTTCACCCGGCTAAGCTGCGCTAGGGTTCGCACCATAAGCCCCGCCCCAATCAACAGCACCATGGCCAGGGCGATCTCAGAAACAACCAGAGCATTGCGAAAGCGCCGGCTGCGGGGACTCTGCGACGAACTGCGGCCGGTTTCCTTAAGTGTTTCCGTGGAATGCG
>Ga0209577_10001362_pt1 | contig 24238 bp, 20 predicted proteins | sample GraSoiAngelo_109_FD_185874 | JGI IMG/M metagenome (GOLD analysis project Ga0209577, IMG submission 185874) | Grasslands soil microbial communities from the Angelo Coastal Reserve, California, USA - 14_0903_12_20cm (SPAdes) (version 2) | ecosystem: Environmental > Terrestrial > Soil > Grasslands...
AGACAGTCGTTGACTTTTCGGCCCGAGCGCCGTTCCGCCTCGTCCGCCGCGCGCTGGCCGAAGCCGAGTACCGGGGCATTCTGAACGTCGACGAGATCGAGGCCGCGATCGGCAAAGGCCGCCCGGGGAGCAAGCGCCTTCGCCTTGCCCTCGAGCGCCACCGACCGGAGCTCGCACACACAAAGAGCCACCTCGAGCGCCTGTTCTTCGAGATCTGCGAAGACCAGGGGTGGCCATTGCCCGAACCCAACGTCTACGTCGGCGACTGGGAGGTCGACGCCCTGTGGCGCGAGGAGCGGATCGCCGTCGAGCTCGACGGCCACGGCAATCATCACACCCCGGCGCAGCGGCGGCGAGACCGTCGGAAGGACATGGCGCTCAGAAAGGCGGGCTTGACCCCGGTCCGCTACTCAGAGGAGCAGCTGGAGGAGCGCACCGACGTCATCGCGGACGTCCGCCGGCTCCGAAGCGCCTAAACCCCCGTCTTGTGCAGCTCCCGGTACAGCCTCCCCGCGAGCTTCCCGGACAACCCCGGCACCGCCTCGAGCTCCTCGCGCGAGGCGGCGAGGATCGCGTCCGGGGACCCGAAGTGCGTCAGCAGCGCCCGCTTCCGCGCCGGGCCCACCCCCGGCAGCTCGTCCAGGATCGACGCGGTCATCTCGCGGTCGCGCCTCACCCGGTGGTGCGTGATCGCGAACCGGTGCGCCTCGTCCCGGACCCGCTGGAGCAGCTGGAGCTCCGGCGTGTCGTGCGCTAGCGCCAACGGTGCCGGCCGCCCGGGGATGAACACCTCCTCGATCCGCTTCGCCAGCGACACCACCACCACGCCGCGCTCGCGGAAGCCCTGGAGGGCGCGCAGGCCCGCGGACAGCTGGCCGCGACCCCCGTCGATCACCACCAGGTTCGGCAGCGCGGCGAACGAAGGGTCGTACGCCTTGTCGTGCGGGGAGACCTCGCGCTGACGCTCCCATTGAGCCATTCGCCGGCCCAGCACCTCCTCCATGGCCGCGAAGTCGTCGGGGACCGCGATCGCGCCGTCCCCGTTGCCGGAGCCCCCGATCTTGAACCGCCGGTAGTCGGACTTCTTGGGCGCCCCGCCCTCGAACACCACCATCGACGCGACGGTGTTTGTCCCCATCAGCGTCGAGATGTCGAAGCACTCGATCCGCAACGGGATCGTGTCCAGGCCCAGCGCCTGCTGGAGCCCGTCCAGCGCCTCGACCCGCTGCTGCCGCCGGCGCTCGGAGCGGAGCTTCTCCTGGTCCAAAGCGAGCCGCGCGTTGCGCTCCGCCAGCTCCAGGATCCGCCGCTTGTCCCCTCGCTCCGCCGCCCGGATCTGGACCGAACCCCCTCGCCGCTCAGCAAGCGCCTCCGCCAGCGCGGGCGCGGGCCCCAGCTCGCGCTGCACGACCAGCAACGGCGGCACCATCATCGCGCTCGCGTAGTACTGGAGGATGAACGCCTCGGCGACGTCGGCGACGTCGCCGCCCGCCGCGTTGTCCAGGTAGAAGCTCTGGCGGTCGGACAGCACGCCGTCACGGACCTGGAACACCTGAGCGTTCGCCTCCCCGTCGGACACCGCCACGGCGATCGCGTCCAACGTCCCCGCCTCGTGGGCCACGCGCTGGCGCTCCAACAGCGATCGCACCGCGCGCAGCCGGTTGCGCTCGCGCGCGGCGTCCTCGAACCGCTGCTCGTCGGCCGCGACTCGCATCGACTCCTCGAGCTCGCGCTCGATCTCCCGGTAGCGCCCCGACAGGAAGTCGATCACCCCGTCGATCGACTTCCGGTAGTCCTGGGCGCTGACGTACCCGACGCAGGGCGCCTCGCAGCGCTTGATGTAGTAGTCGAGGCAGGGCGATCCCGAGCGCCGCCCCGGTTCCGGGCCCTCGCACGAGCGGAACATGAACACCTTGCCCAGCACCTCGAGCGTCGCCCGCACCCGCTTGGCGTTCGAGTAGGGACCGAAGTACGCCCGGTCGCGGCGGTGGCGCTCGCGCGTGAAGTAGACCCGCGGGAACTTCTCGTCCAGTGAGATGGCGATGTAGGGGTAGCTCTTGTCGTCGCGGAGCCGGATGTTGAAGCGCGGCTTGTACTGCTTGATGAAGTTCTGCTCGGCGAGCAGCGCCTCGGCCTCCGTGTGGACGACGAGCGCCTCGACATGGTCGATCAGGTCGACCAGGTCCTTGCCGCCGCGGGTCGAGGGGTTGGAGAAATGGGAGGCGACCCGCTTGCGGATCGACTTCGCCTTGCCGACGTACAGCACCTTTCCCCGCGCGTCGCGGAACAGGTACACGCCGGGCTCATCCGGGAGCTCGCGCCGCTTGTCGGCCGGGGTTATCGACATCGCTTCCGAGGATAGGCGGCGCTACTCGGCGATCTGAGACAGCCCAACCCCGACGAGCGCCACGATCAACCCCAGCAGCGCCACCGTTTCGCCTACCCCCGCTGCGGCGGAGATCGGGGCGTACTGCGGGACCAGCGTCCCCGGATTCACCAGCCGCACGCCGTTGGTCGGCGGCGAGCTCAGCGCGTGGAGCACGAACGCCAGCGCCGCGGCGACGAACGGCACCAGCACCAGCCGGAACCGCCGCCCCCCTACCAGGGCCGCGAGCCCTAGCGCCAGCGCGAGCGCGGCCAGCGCCACGTCGGTGACGCTGTACACCTGCCAGCCCGTGGGGTCGGGCAACACGCCCTGCAGCGCGACGCGCGCCCCCGGGACCTGGAGCAGGCCCGGAGAGAACTGGTGGCTCCAGGTGAGGAACAGCGACGCGAACAGGCCGATCGCGCCAAGCACGACCAGCCAGTCGGCGAGGAGGCCCGCGCGCCGGCTCATCATTACTCCTCAGGTAGTCGATCCACCCGGGTCCGAACAGTAGTGTTCTCCGTGGTCATGTCGGCGACCGGGAACGGCCATCGCACCGCATACCGCACGTGCCCTCTGTGTGAGGCCACGTGTGGACTGGAGATCCAGCTCGACGGCGACCAGGTCACGTCGATCCGCGGCGACAAAGACGACGTCTTCAGCCACGGCTTCATCTGCCCCAAGGGCTACGCGCTCAAGGAGCTGCACGCCGACCCCGATCGCGTCCGTACGCCGCTGATCCGCCAGGCCGACGGGAGCTTCACCGCAGCGACGTGGGACGAGGCGTTTGCGCTGATCGACGAGCGCCTGAAGCCGATCCTGGCCGAGGACCGGAACGGGGTCGCGGTGTACCTCGGCAACCCCAATGCCCACAACCTCTCGAACCAGCTCTACGGTCGCGTGCTCCTGAAAGCGCTCGGCACGCGGAACCTCTACTCCGCCAGCACCGTCGACCAGTACCCCAAGCAGATGGCGAGCGCCCTGATGTTCGGGACGGGCACGACCGTCCCGGTGCCGGATCTGGACCGCACCCAGTACCTGCTGATGCTCGGCGCCAACCCCCTGCAGTCGAACGGCAGCCTCATGACCTCGCCAGACGTGCGCGGACGACTCAGGGCGATCCGGGCCCGCGGCGGCAAGCTGGTCGTGGTCGACCCGCGGCGGACGCGAACCGCCGAGGAGGCCGACGAGCATCACTTCATCCGCCCCGGCACCGATGCGCACCTCCTGTTCGCGCTCGTTCACGTGCTCTTCGACGAAGGCCTCGCCCGCCCGGGCGAGCGCCTGGAGGCGATGAGCGCGGGCCTGGAGGAGGTGCAGCGGCTGGCTCAGCCGTTCACCCCCGAGGCCGCGGCCACGGCGACCGGCATCGACGCCGGCGAGATCCGCCGCGTCGCCCGGGAGCTGGCCGCCGCTCCGAGAGCCGCGGTCTACGGGCGGATCGGCACGTGCACGCAGGAATTCGGGACGCTCGCGAGCTGGCTGGTCGACGTGCTCAACTTCCTGACCGGGAACCTCGACCGCGAGGGCGGCGCGATGTTCCCGCTCGGCGCCGCAGGCCACTCGAACGCCTCCGGCACGCCTGGCAAGGGCCGCGGGGCGCGCTTCGGCCGCTGGCAGAGCCGCGTCCGCGGCTTGAACGAGATCTTCGGCGAGCTCCCGGTGGCATGTCTGGCCGAGGAGATCGACACCCCCGGGGAGGGCCGCGTCCGAGCGCTGATCACGATCAGCGGCAACCCCGTCGTCTCGACACCGAACAGCAGCCGGCTCGACGCCGCTCTGGACCAGCTCGACTTCATGGTCTCGCTCGACGTCTACGTCAACGAGACCACCCGGCACGCCGACGTGATCCTGCCGGCGCCCTCTCCGCTGCGCCGCTCGCACTACGACCTCGCGCTGTATCTGTTGGCGGTGCGCAACGTCGCCAACTACTCGCCGCCGGTGCTGCCGCCCGAGCCGGACCTCCCCGACGAGTGGATCGCGTTGCTCCGGCTCACCGGAATCGCCGCCGGGCTGGGGCCCGACGTCGACGTGTCAGCACTCGACGAACAGGTGGCGCGCGTGGCGATCCAGCGGGAGACGAACACCGACGGCTCGCCGATGAACGGGCGCCCGGTCGACGAGGTCCTCGCCGAGCTCGAGCCGCGCACCGGACCCGAGCGGCTCCTGGACCTGATGCTCCGCGCCGGCCCTTACCGCTTGTCGCTCGAGCAGCTCGAGAACGCGCCTCACGGGATCGACCTCGGCCCGCTCAAGCCGCGCCTGCCGGACGCCCTCCGGACCACGAGCGGGAGGATCGAGCTCGCGCCCGAGCCGATCGTCGCCGACGTGGAGCGCCTGTGTGCCTCGCTCGAACGCCCGCGAAACGGCGGCATGGTGCTCGTCGGCCGCCGCCAGCTCCGATCGAACAACTCGTGGATGCACAACCTGCCGGTGCTGGTGAAGGGCAAGGACCGGTGCACGCTCCAGGTCCACCCCGACGATGCCGAGCGCCAGGGCCTGACCGACGGCGAGCCGGCCGAGCTCCGCTCCCGCGCCGGGTCGGTGACCGCGCAGGTCGAGGTCACCGACACGGTGATGCCGGGCGTCTGCAGCCTGCCCCACGGCTGGGGCCACGACGTGGCGGGAACCGAGCAGCGCGTCGCATCGGCGCACGCGGGGGCCAACAGCAACCTGGTGGCAGACGAGCTGCTCCTCGACGCGGTGTCGGGGAACGCCGTGCTCAACGGCATCCCGGTCGAGCTCGCGCCGGTCCGCGAGCCCGTCCCCGCCTAGTACTTCCGGGCGCTCCAGACGATCGCGGCGACGGCGTAGACCGCCCCGGCGATCAGCACCAGCCACACGACGGAGCCCGCGCCCGTGTGCCACAGCTTCGAGGTGCCGGTGAGCGTCACGGCCGCCACGACGAGCGCGGCGTACACGATCGCGCGGCGCCGGTCCCCCAGCGAGTACAGGGTGGTCCGGTGCTGACGGTACATGGTCATTGCGAACCACCCCAGCGTGGCCAGGAACACCAGGTACAGGGCCTGGAGCGCAACGTTCGCGCCCGTGCCACCGCCCGGCAGCAGCACGACGAGCGCCGCGATTCCGAGGATGATCAGGATGTTCCGGGCGGTGGCCAGCGACATCGACAGTGAAGGTTACGCCGCGATGGCCGGGACCATGGCGGGAAACCGCACCTCGACCGAGAGCCCGCCCTCCGAAGCGGGGGCCACCGCGAGCTCCGCCCCGTGTGCGCTCGCGATCGCCGCGACGATCGACAGCCCGAGCCCGACCCCCCGGCCGTCGGTGCGGCTGCCGTTCAACCGCCGGAACGGCTCGGTCAGCGCGGGCGCCTCCTCCGCGGACACGGCCGGGCCGCTGTTGGCGACCCGCAGGGTGGCCCGACCGTCGCGAACTCCGGTCCGAACCGCGACCCAGCCGCCTCGCTCGAGGTTGTAGCGCAGCGCGTTCTCGACCAGGTTCCCCACCAGCCGCTCGAGCAGCGCACCGTCGCCGGTGGTCGGCGCCGGCTCGAGCTCGGCCTCGACCCGCACGCCTTCCGGGCGGATCGACCGCAGCACCTCCGCGGCCACCGCGTCGAGGCGCAGCGCCTGTCGGGACTCGGTCCCGCGCTGGCTGCGCGCGAGCGTCAGCAGCGCCTCGATCGTCCGCTCCTGCTCCTCGCTGGCGGCGAGCACTCGGCGGCACGCTCCCCGCAGCGACTCCTCGTCGGCACCGGGGTCCGCGAGCGCCACCTCGACCAGCGTGCGCTCGAGGGTGATCGGAGTCCGCAGCTCGTGCGAGGCATTGGCGACGAACTGGCGCTGGGACTCGAACGCGGACTCCAACCGCGCGAGCAGCTCGTCGAACGTGTCGCCCAGCTCCTTGAGCTCGTCATCGGGACCGTCGAGCCCGAGCCGCTCGTGCAGGTTGCGCTCCGAGATGCCCCTGGCACGCACGCTCATCGTCCGGACGGGACGCAGCGCGCGCCCCGCCATCAGCCACCCCAGGCCGATCGACACGATCGCCATGATCCCCAGCGCGATCCCGGAGCGCGTCACCAGCGCGTCGAGCTGGGAGGACTGTTGCTGGTGTAGGACGAACTTGTACGGCGGATTGTTCCTGGCGGCGGGCGTCGTACTGCTCAGTGTGGCGGATGAGGATCGCGCGCCCCCGGTTACGTGGCGGTAACAGCAGCTGTTCCGCTGCTGTTATCCCCGCTCCCGTAAACCTCGCGGCATGCGCTCATCACGAATCCTCCTGGCCGCCCCGGCTCTGGTCGCGGCGGCCGGCGCTCTCGTCGCGTGCGGCTCGTCCAACCCCGCTCAGAGCGCCGCCAAGCCTGGGCAGACCCTCGCGTTCGCCCAGTGCATGCGCACCCACGGCGTTTCCAACTTCCCCGATCCCGGAAACAACGGCAACGGCGGCATTCAGATCCAGGCCAGCCGGCGCGCCGGCTCGGGAGCTTCGATGACCGTCAACGGGGTCAGCGTTAACGCGCCCGCGTTCCAGTCGGCGATGCAGGCGTGCCGCTCGAAGCTCCCCAATGGCGGTCACCCGCCGCCGCTCTCGGCCGCCCGCAAGCAGGCGATGCTGAAGTTCTCTCAGTGCATGCGCGCGCACGGGCTGGCGAACTTCCCCGATCCGACGTTCGGGTCGAACGGACGGCTCGGACTCCTGTTCCACGCCAGCAGCGGGCTGGACCCCAACTCGCAGGCGTTCAAGCAGGCGCAGGCGGCGTGCGCGCAGTATCAGGGCGGCGCGTTCAAGACGCAGGACGCTAGCCCGTGACCTGCTCGAGCCGCTCGTAGAGCTCCTCGACCGCCCGCCGCGCCTGCTCGTGGCGGGCGGTCGAGCGCGCGCTCGCCTCCGCGCCGGACCACGCGGCCGGGTCCGACAGCTCCTCCTCCACTGCCCGGAGCGCCGCCTCGGCCGCCTCGATCTGCCGCTCGAGATCTTCCTGGGAGGGAGGGACCTTCGGCGCCCTCACCCGCCGCGGCGGCTTCGGGGGCCTCGCCGGTTTGGAGACCGCCGGCTTGGCCGCCCGCTCCTCGCGCACGCGCACATATTCGGGCCACCCGCCCACGTAGCTGCGCAACGTTTCATCCTCCACCGCGACCGTCCGGTTCCCCACCGCATCGAGCAGCGCCCGGTCGTGGGAGACGAGCAGGATCGCGCCCTGGAACTCCGACAGCGCCTGCTCCAGCGCCTCCCGGCTATCCAGGTCCAAGTGGTTGGTGGGCTCGTCGAGGATCAGCACGTTGGCGCCGGCGTTCACCAGGATCGCCAGCGACAGCCGCCGGCGCTCCCCGCCCGACAGGACCGAAAGCGGCTTCTCGGCGTCCTCGCCGGAGAACAGGAACCGGCCGAGCAGCGCGCGTGCCTTCCCGGGCGTCAGCTTCGTGGCTCGTTGCACCGCCTCAACCACGGTCCGAGCGGTTCCGGTCGAGAGCTCCTCCGCGTGCTGGGACAGGTACCCGATCTTCACGTTGTGCCCGGTCAGCAGCTTGCCGGCCGCGAGCTCCCGGCGCCGCGCCAGCGCGTCGATCAGCGTCGTCTTCCCGGAGCCGTTCGGGCCGACCAGCGAAACGTGCTCGCCGCGCTCCAGCCACAGCTCGGCGTCATCCAACAGCTCCCGCGCACCCACCGAGATCGTTGCACCCGTCAGCTCGAACACCACCCGGCCGGTGCGCTCGGGCGGCTTGAACGCGAACTCGAGCGTCGCCCCGTCCGACGCCCCCCGCGAGACCCGCTCCATCTTCGCCAGCCGCTTGGCGCGCGACTGGGCCTGGCGGGCGCGAGTCCCCGCCCGGAACCGGGTCACGAACCGCTCGAGCCGCTCGATCTCAGCTTCCTGGCGCTCGATCTCGCGGCCTAGCGCCAGCTCCCGCGCCGCCACGCGTGCCACGGCCCGGGGAAGAACCGGCCGCGCCCGCCCTCGAGCTCGAGCACGGACGTTCCCACAGCCTCCAGGAACCACCGGTCGTGCGCCACGAGCACCACCGCGGCGTCGAGCGACACGAGATGCTGCTCGAGCCACTCGAGCGACTCGATGTCCAGGTGGTTGGTCGGCTCGTCGAGCAACAGCAGGTCGGGGTGGCCGGCCAGCGCGCGCCCCAGCGACGCTCGGGTCAGCTCGCCTCCCGAGAATGAGCTCAGCGAGCGGTCCAGATCGGCGTCGTCGCGGAATCCGAGCCCGCGCAGGGTCGCGAGTGCGCGCTCGCGCCACCGGTAACCGCCCGCGTGCTCGAGCCGGGCCTGGGCCTCCGCGTACCGGTTGAGCGTCGCCTCGTCGTGCGCCCCGCCCGCCATCGCCGCCTCCAACGAGGCCAGCTCGGCCTCGATCGCCACCAGCTCCCGCGCCCCCGACAGCACGTAATCCCGGAGCGACATAGCCCGCTGGCGCGGCGGGCGCTGGTCGTGGAGGGCGACCTTCACGCCCTTGGCCAGCACGAGCTCGCCGGAGTCGACCGACGCCTCGCCCGCGAGCATCCGAAGCAGGGTGGTCTTTCCGGCGCCGTTGCGCCCGGACAGCGTCATCCGGTCGCGGCGTTCGAGCTTGAACGAGATCCCGCGCAGCAGGGGCTCGCCCGCGATGTCCTTGCCTACGTCGGATGCGATTACGACCGCCATGTCGCGGTCCATGGTAGGAGTGGCCCGTGCTTCCCCGCGGGTAGGATGACGGCCTCGTGCGCGTACCCTGGCGCCTCCCGACCGCTCGGCATCCGGCCTCGCTTAATCGGTCGGGGCGCCAGTCATCCGGCTGGACGCCGATCCCGCCGTTCGAGATGCCGCCCGCGCGAACGCTGCGGGTACCCGGCCACGGCGAGCTGTTCCTGCGCGACACGGGCGGCGACGGTCCCCCGGTCATGCTCCTGCACGGATGGATGGCCAGCGCTGACCTCAACTGGTGCGGCGCCTACGCCGACCTCGCGGGCGCTGGATACCGCGTGCTCGCGATCGATCACCGTGGCCACGGCCGTGGGTTGCGCCCGCTGGTCCCGTTCCGGCTCGCCGACTGCGCCGCGGACGCGGCGGCCGCGCTCAGGACCCTGGACGCGGCGCCCGCGCTGATCGTCGGGTACTCGATGGGCGGCGCGATCGCGCAGCTGGTCGCCCGCGACCATCCCGAGGTGGCCTCAGGGGTCGTGCTGAGCGGCACCGCCCAGCACTGGCAGGACCCCGAGACCCGGCGGACCTGGCGCGCGATGGGGATCCTCGGCCTGGCTCTATCGCTGGCCCCGCGCCAGTTCTGGAGCTGGGGCTTTCGCCGCACGGGAATGCCGGTGAACGAGCGGACCGTGTGGGTCCAGTCCGAGCTCATGCGGAGCTCGGCCCGCGACATCGCGGAGGCCGGTCGCGAGCTCGGGCGGTTCGACTCGCGGGCCTGGCTGCCCACGGTGAGCCCGCCGATCGCGGTTGTGATCACCACGCGGGACGAGGCTGTCGCGCCCCGGAAGCAGCGCGAGCTCGCGGCTGCGGCGGGCGGGCCTGTGTTCGAGGTCCCGATCCGCCACCTGGACGTCGTCACCCACGCCTCAACGTACAACCCCGTGCTGCTGGAGGCGCTCGCCGCGGTGCGCTCGACGGAGCAGGCCCAGGCGGCCTGACGGTAACCTTCAAAGCGCATGCGCCGCACCCGGTTGATCGCCGCTCTGATCTCCTTCGGAGTCGTCCTGCTGGCGTTTGCCCCGACCGCGCTCGCCCGCGCCTACGGTGGCGAGGGCTGGTACGGCGAGAGCAGCGACAAGACGATCACGTACGCGATGTACCTCGTGATCATCTTCTTCCCGACGATCATCGTCGTGTTCTCGGTGATCCAGTGGCGGCTCGACCGGCGCAAGCACGCGAAGATGCGCGCCGCCAAGCGCCACGCCGCGAACGTCGACTGGCGCGGCGGCTGGTAGCCCGCGTTGGCGTACTCGAGGATCGGGCGTAACCTTCCGATGGAGTGATCGGCAACCTGGCGTTGTCATGCTGGGGCGTGCGCCCGCCACACCACGGAGAGGACTAGAGCATGGCCAAGACTGCGGTCTCCAAGCAGGCACCCACCGAGCTGTCCGGTTCGGCCGGGGGCGGCAGCGGAGCGACCGCGTCCGGCAACGGCCGTGCGCGCAATGGCCGTCAGATCGACGAGGAGTCGCTCGCCAGGGTCGAGCAGGCGCTGCGGGCAGTCGCGGCTGGAGACTTCAGCATTCGCCTGCCCGGCCGGCGCCGGGACACGCTCGGCCGGCTCGAATCCGCCTATAACCAGCTCGCCGCGCGGAACGCCGCGCTCGAGGCCGAGCTGATCCGCGTCGGGCGGATCATCGGCCGCGAGGGCCGGATGACCGAGCGGGCGCGGCTGCACGGCGCACGGGGCGCCTGGCGCAGCTCGATCGACTCGCTGAACGGGCTGATCGACGACCTCGTCCGTCCCACCACGGAGGTGGCGCGGGTGATCGAGGCGGTCGCAGAGGGCGACCTCAATCAGAAGATGGCGCTCGAGATCGAGGGCCGGCCGGTGAAGGGCGAGTTCGCCCGGATCGGGACGACCGTGAACTCGATGGTCGACCAGCTATCGGCGTTCGCCGACGAGGTGACCCGGGTTGCCCGCGAGGTCGGCACCGAGGGCAACCTCGGCGGCCAGGCCGAGGTGGCCGGCGTGTCCGGCACCTGGAAGGACCTGACCGACTCGGTGAACTTCATGGCCCGCAACCTCACCGACCAGGTCCGCAACATCGCCCAGGTCACAACGTCGGTGGCGAACGGCGATCTCAGCAGGAAGATCACCGTGGACGTGAAGGGCGAGATCCTCGAGCTCAAGGACACCATCAACACGATGGTCGACCAGCTCCGGTCGTTCGCCGACGAGGTGACGCGAGTAGCCCGCGAGGTCGGCACCGAGGGCATCCTCGGCGGCCAGGCCGAGGTCCCGGGCGTAGCCGGCACGTGGAAGGACCTGACCGACAACGTCAACTTCATGGCTCGCAACCTCACCGACCAGGTCCGCAACATCGCCCAGGTCACGACCGCGGTCGCGCATGGCGACCTCTCCCAGAAGATCACGGTGGACGTCCGCGGCGAGGTGCTCGAGCTCAAGGACACCGTCAACACGATGGTCGATCAGCTGTCGGCGTTCGCGGACGAGGTGACGCGAGTCGCCCGCGAAGTCGGCACGGAGGGCAAGCTGGGCGGCCAGGCCGAGGTCGCGGGCGTGTCCGGGACGTGGAAGGACCTGACCGAGAACGTGAACGGGATGGCTTCGAACCTGACCTCCCAGGTGCGGAACATCGCCCAGGTGACCACCGCGGTCGCCCAGGGCGACCTCTCGAAGAAGATCACCGTCGACGCCCGCGGGGAGATCCTCGAGCTCAAGGACACGATCAACACGATGGTCGACCAGCTGCGGTCGTTCGCCGCCGAGGTGACCCGCGTGGCCCGCGAGGTCGGCACCGAGGGCATCCTCGGCGGCCAGGCCGAGGTCGAGGGGGTGTCGGGCACGTGGAAGGGCCTGACCGAGAACGTGAACCTGATGGCGTCGAACCTCACCACCCAGGTGCGGTCGATCGCCGGCGTGACCACCGCGGTCGCCCACGGCGACCTCTCACAGAAGATCACCGTCGACGCCAAGGGCGAGGTCGCGGCACTGGCCGAGACGATCAACCGGATGGTCGACCAGCTGCGGTCGTTCGCCGCCGAGGTAACGCGCGTGGCCCGCGAGGTCGGCACCGAGGGCATCCTCGGCGGCCAGGCGCAGGTGCCGGGGGTCGCCGGTACGTGGAAGGACCTGACCGACAACGTCAACTTCATGGCCCGCAACCTGACCGACCAGGTGCGGAACATCGCCCAGGTCGCGACCGCGGTGGCCAACGGCGACCTGACCCAGACGATCACCGTAGACGCCCGCGGGGAGATCCTCGAGCTCAAGCAGACGCTCAACCGCATGGTCGCCCAGCTCTCGAGCTTCGCCGCCGAGGTGACGCGCGTGGCCCGCGAGGTGGGAACCGAGGGCAAGCTCGGCGGTCAGGCCGAGGTGGAGGGCGTGTCGGGCACGTGGCGGCGGCTGACCGAGAACGTCAATCAGCTGGCCGGCAACCTCACCACTCAGGTGCGAGCGATCGCGGAGGTGTCCACCGCCGTGACCCAGGGCGACCTGACGCGGTCGATCTCGGTCGAGGCCCAGGGCGAGGTGGCCGAGCTGAAGGACAACATCAACCAGATGATCGCCAACCTGCGCGAGACCACCCAGCGCAACGCCGAGCAGGACTGGCTGAAGACGAACCTCGCGAGCATCTCCGGGATGCTCCAGGGCCAGCGCGACCTGGCCGCGGTCACGCAGCTGATCATGAGCGAGGTCACCCCGACCGTGAACGCCCAGTACGGCGCGTTCTTCGTCGCCGAGCCCGGGGAGGATGGAACCACCGAGCTCGTGCTGGCCGCGTCCTACGGATACACCCCGCAGCGCAGCGAGGCACCTGGTCGCTTCAAGTTCCGGCAAGGGCTAGTCGGGCAGGCCGCGTTCGAGCGCAAGACGATCGGGCTCAGTCACCTCCCGGACGGCTACATCAAGGTCGGCTCCGGCCTCGGGGACGCCCCGCCGCAGGGGCTGCTGGTAATGCCGGTGCTGTTCGAGGACCAGGTCCTGGGTGTGATCGAGCTCGCCTCGATCCGGCCGTTCTCGGACGTCAACCGCGACTTCCTCGACCGGATCGCCGAGACGATCGGCGTGGTGCTCAGCACGATCCGCGCAAACATGCGCACCGAGGAGCTCTTGACGCAGTCGCAGGGGCTCACCCAGGAGCTCCAGAAGCAGTCCGAGGAGCTTCGCAACACCAACGACGAGCTCGAGGAGAAGGCGCGTCTGCTGTCCGAGCAGAACCGCGACATCGAGATCAAGAACGAGGAGATCGAGCTCGCGCGGCGCGGCCTGGAGGACAAGGCCGCCCAGCTTGCGCTGTCATCCAAGTACAAGTCCGAGTTCCTGGCCAACATGTCGCACGAGCTGCGGACCCCGCTCAACTCGATGCTGATCCTCAGCCGCCTGCTGGCCTCCAACGAGGACGGGTCGCTGACCGACCAGCAGGTGGAGTTCGCGCAGACGATCCACTCGGCGGGCAACGACCTGTTGTCGCTGATCAACGACATCCTCGACCTCTCGAAGGTGGAGGCGGGCCGAATGGAGGTCGACATGGCGCCGGTGGCGCTGGCGGACATCTACGAGGACGCCGAGCGCGCCTTCCGCCAGATCGCCGAGCAGAAGGGGCTCGAGTTCAAGGTCGAGATCGACCCGACGCTGCCCCCGTCGATCGTCTCCGACGAGCAGCGGCTGGGCCAGATACTCAAGAACCTGCTCTCGAACGCGTTCAAGTTCACGCACGAGGGCAGCGTCACCCTGTCGATCGGGCCGGGCCAGGATGGCCAGGTGTTCGGCAACGAGGCGCTCGCGCAGGCAGAGAGCGTCATCCAGTTCGCCGTCGTCGACACCGGCGTGGGGATCCCCGACGACAAGCTGATGGCCATCTTCGAGGCGTTCCAGCAGGCGGACGGGACCACCTCGCGCAAGTACGGCGGCACTGGACTGGGGCTGTCGATCTCCCGGGAGATCGCCCGGCTGCTCGGGGGCGAGATCATGGTCTCCTCCGAGGTCGGAGTGGGAAGCCGCTTCTCGCTGTTCCTGCCGATGAGCGAGCGGCCGGTCGACGCACTGCCCGAGCAGGTCGGCGCCCCGGGCGAGCTGACCGTGAGCGGATCGAATGGCTCCGAGACCGCCACCGTGGCGCCCGTCGGCGACGACAGCGCGATGCTCGACCACGACGACCGCGTCGTCCTCGTGATCGCCTCCCGCCCCGATCGAGCCCGGATGCTGGTCGAGCACGTCCACGCTCGCGGCGTCAAGGCGGTCCTCGCACGGCGCGCCGGCGCCAGCCTGGGCCTTGCGCGCGAGCATCGCCCCGAAGCCGTGCTGCTCGCCGGAGAGGAGCCGCGCGCCGAGTCGGTGCTCGGACAGCTCAAGAATCACCCGGACACGCGCCACCTCCCGGTCGTCCTGATCGGGGACCCCAGCACCCGCGTCGACAGCCTCCGTGCCGGCGCTGCGGCCTTCCTCGACGAGCCGGTCGACGAGGACGAGCTGGACGGCGTGCTCGGCCGGCTGGAGCGGATCTCCGAGTCGCGGGACCGGCGGATCGCGCTGGTCGCCACCAAGGACGAGGTCGACGAGCAGATGTGTGCGCTGCTGGCCGGAGGCGACCGCGTGAAGCTCGAGCTGGTCGAGCCCGAGGGCGCGCTGTCGGCGCTGCGCGACGCGGCGCTGCACGATCAACCCTTCGACCTCGGCGTGGTCGTGGTCGGGCGCCGGAAGGGCGAGTCGGCGCGGGTGGAGCTGCTGCGCGACGTGGCGACCGACGAGGTCCTCCGTGAGCGCCCGCTGATCGCCTATGTGCCGGGCAGACTCGCCAAGCACGAGCGAGCCAGGCTCGACGCGCTGGCGAAGGGGGCGGTCATCACGGTGGCCGACTCGCCCGAGCGGCTTGCCGATCGGGCGGCGCTGTTCCTGCACCGGGTCGAGGCGACCCTGCCCAGCCCGACGCGGAAATTGCTGGGCCGCCTGCGAACCGGCGACGCGCCGCTTCAGGGCAAGAAGGTGCTCGTGATCGACGACGACATCCGTAACGTGTTCGCGCTCACCTCGACGCTCGAGCAGCGTGGGATGAAGGTGGTCTACGCGGAGAACGGGCGCGAGGGCATCGAGCGCCTCCACCAGCACCCGAACACCGACCTGATCCTGCTCGACATCATGATGCCCGAGATGGACGGCTACGAGACGGCACGCGCGATCCGCGCGATGCCCCGGTTCGAGGACCTTCCGATCATCTCGCTGACCGCGAAGGCGATGAAGGGCGACCGCGAGAAGGCCATCGAGGCCGGCGCCTCCGACTACATCACCAAGCCGGTTGACGTCGCCCAGCTGGTGTCGATGATGCGCGTGTGGCTCGACGCGTAGAAGAACAAGCGAAGTCCAGCGAGCTGGAGCGCCTCGGCGCCGTCGGCACGCCCGATCTCCTACCGATCCTGCTGGTGGACGACCGGCCGGAGAACCTGCAGACGCTGCAGGCCGTGCTCGCGCCGCTCGGCTTCCCGCTGGTGACTGCCAGCTCCGGCACCCACGCGCTCCGACTCCTGCTCGAGCGCGACTTCGCGCTGATCCTCCTCGACGTGCGGATGCCGGGACTCGACGGTCTGGAGACCGCGCGGCTGATCAAGGGCCGGGAGCGCTCGAGCGATGTTCCGATCGTGTTCCTCACCGCCGCTCGCGACGAGGTTCGGGACATCATCCGCGGCTACGGGATCGGCGCGGTCGACTACGTGCTCAAGCCGTTCGACCCCGAGCTGCTCCGCTCGAAGGTCGCCGTGTTCGCGGAGCTGGAGACCAGCCGCCGCGCGCTGAAGCGCTCGGAGGCGCTGCTGCGAGGGGCGTTCGAAGCCGCGCCGATCGGCAAGACGCTGCTGGACTCCGACGGCAGGATCATCCGCTCGAACCCGGCGTTCGCGCGGCTCGTGGGGCACACCCCCGAGGAGGTCCAGGGGATGGCGGTGTCCGACCTGTGCGACCCCGAGGACGCAGCGGGGCTGTGGGCGATGCTGGACCGCGCGCATGAGGCGAGTCCGGAGCTCGAAGGCGACGAGCGCCAGAGCGTCGACCTGCGCCTGAAGTCGGGAGCGGGCGCCGAGGTGTGGGTGGGCGCGGTGGCATCCTTGATCGAGCCCACCGAGCTCGCGGAGCAACTGCTGATGGTCCAGTGGGTCGATCTCACCACGCGCCGGCGGGCCGAGCGGGCCCGCGCCGAGCTGCTGCTCGAGCAGGCTGCCCGGGCGCAAGCGGAGGCGATGGCCAACCGCCTGGGACGGTTGCAGGAGCTCTCGAGCGCGCTCGAGTCGCTGTCGCTCGAGCAGCTGCTGCCCGAGCTGGCGCTCCGTCTGGCCTCGATGCACGCCGTGCCGACCGCCGAGGTGGAGATCGGGGACGGACCGGAGGCGATCGTCTTCCGCGCCCACGATGACGAGATCGCCCAGCTCCGGCCAGGCGAGCAACCTGAGCGCGCGGGCCGGTGGGAGGTGGTTCCGCTCCAGATCGAGCGCACCCGGCTTGGGAGCATCCGGCTCGAGCTGCAGGGGGAGCAATCGTTCGACGAGGAGGAGAGCGCACTGCTACGCCAGGCGGCCGACCGGGTCGCTCTCTCGATTCGCCGCGCCCAGCTGCACGAGGAGGAGCACCGGATCGCGGTGGAGCTGCAGCGAGGGTTGATTCCGGCGAGCCTGCCGACGGTCGAAGGAGTCGAGCTGGCGGCCCACTATCAGGCAGCCGGCCTCGGCGCCGAGGTCGGAGGCGACTGGTACGACGCGTTTGTCCTTCCCTCCGGACGCCTCGGCGTGGTGCTCGGCGACGTCGCCGGAAGCGGCATCCGGGCGGCCTCGACGATGGGGCAGCTGCGGAGCGTGACGCGCGCGTTCGCCCTCGCCGACGAGGCGGCCCGCACCCCCGGCGAGGTTCTCACCCGCCTGAACAGCTACCGCGTCGCGCTGGACGAACATCAGCTGTTCACGGTCATGTACGTGATCGTCGATCCGGCCGCCCGTACCGTCGAGTGGGCGGGCGCCGGACACCCCCCGCCGCTGAGGGCCGGCGCCGGCGACGCCGGCTATCTGGAGGCCGGAGATGGGCTGATGGGAGTCGAGCAGAAGCCCTACAAGACCCTGCGGGCCGAGCTCGCCCCTGGAGACCTCCTGGTGCTCTACACCGACGGGCTGGTGGAGCGCCGCGGCGAGCCTCTGGACGCGGGGCTGGAGCGGCTGGCTCGAGTCGTCCTGGCCGGTCCCGACTCTCCCGACGAGCTGCGTGCGCACGTGCTCGAGCAGCTTGTCGGCTCCGGGGAGCCAGCCGACGACGTCACGGCCGTCGTCCTGAAGATCGCCTGACTGCCGCCCCGGTTCAGATCCTGAACACCGGCAGCAACCGCTGCTCGTGCTCGGCGTCGATCCGGGCGATCACCTCGATGTGCTCCTCGAGCCCGGAGCCGCGGAGCTTCGTCGCCAGCAGCTCGTCCACCTGGAAGATGCCGGCGCTGTTCGACATCGAGATCTCGACCCTCACCGCGCGGTCGCGCCCGGGCGAGATCTTCACCTCCTCGATCGCGTATGCCGACAGCGAGTGGATGTTCTGGTGGCCGGTCTCGAACGGCACCCGGGAGCGCCCGCGGGCCATGTCGAGCGCGTCCGCGACCCGGACCACCCCCGCCTCCACGGTCAGCGGCGCTCCCTTGCGCCGGTGGCCGTTGATCGCATGCAGCGCCTCGGAGGAGATGATCGTCCGCTCCGGCTCGTCGTAGCTCGAGGCGAGAAGCTCGCCCAGCTTGTCCGCGGTCAGGAACAGGCTGAAGCGCTCGTGGTCTTCGCGGTGGATCGCCATTCCTACACAGTGGAACAGGCATCCCGCGGCGATCACCACCTCCGCGTCGCGCTCCCCCATCCCGTAGTCGACGGTGATGCTGGGCTGAACGCCCCGGCGGAACAGCAGCCGACCCAGCCGGAGCCCGATGTTCAGCACGATCTGGATGTGCACCCAGGAGTGGTCGCTCATCCCGAGCCGGCGGGTCGCGTTCACCGCGGACACGTGCCACCACGCCTTGACCTGCTCGTCGGAGTTGACCGCGTCAAGCAGCGCCTCCAGCCGGCGGTTGCCGCGCGTCGGCGCGCGGACCCGTACCTCGGCCAACGCCTCTCGTGGCGGGATCGCCGGCTCGCGCGGAGCCACCGGCCCGTCCCGGCTAGGCACTGGCGACCTCGAGCAGCAGCCCCTCGCGGATCCCGCCGATCCCCACCCGCAGCGGCGCGGCGAAGCGCTCCGCGGCCGCCTGCAGGATCAGCAAGCCGGCCGGCAGCAGCCGCACGCGCTCGATGTGTAGCTCGAACCGCCGCGCGATCACCCGCGCGGGCTCGGCCGCGAGCAGCCGCAGCGCCTTGGCGAACGCCTCCGCGTCGAGCCGGGGTCCGGCCAGACGGGGCAGCGAGGCGGCGCTTCCGCCGACCGCAACCGCCTCGGCGGGATGAGGCACGTCGAGCCCGCGCAGCGCCCGGTCGATCTCGCTCCGGGCTTCCGCAAGCTCCGCCTCCGACGGCGGGTCCGAGTGCAGGCGACTGTCGGTGAGATCGCCCGACCCGAGACCGAACGAGGCCGACCACCTCACCCGGTCCGGCGGGGTCCCGACCACCATTTCCGAGGAGCCCCCGCCCACGTCGACGACTCCCAGCTCCCCGTCGGGCACGTGGTCGAGCGTGCGCACGGCGCCGAGGAACGCGAGCCGCGCCTCCCGATCGCCGGTGAGGATCTCTATCTCTAGCCCGCACGCCTCGTGGATCGAGGCCGCCAGCTCTGCCCCGTTGGAGGACTCACGGATCGCGGCAGTGGCGATGCCGAGAATGTGGCCGGCTCCGAGCTCTCGCGCCGTCTCCATCTGGGCGGCGACGACGCCGGTCACCTCCTCGAGCTTGTGGCGAGTGATCGTCCCGTCGGCCAGCCGGCCGCGCCGGAGGTGGGTGAACGCCCGCTCCTGGTGGACCGCGACAAGCTCTCCAGCCCCGCAATCGGCGACCAGCAGCCGCGTCGTGTTCGAGCCGATGTCGATGCAGGCGCGGCGCACGGGGCGGCGCTCAGCCTTCCGTGGGCAGCGGCCTTGCCGGCGGCCCCGGGCCGAGACGGCTCGCAGCCGGGATCCCGAGGAGCACGCAGACGGCGCAGCTGATCAGAAGCGCGCTGTGGACAGTCGAGCCGGTCACCCCCGCCGCGAGCGCGGCGCCCGCCAGCCCCGCCCCCACGGCGGCACCCAGCAGGCGGCCGATCGACAGCAGCGCGGAGGTCCTGCCGTGGGAAGCCGACGGGGTGGCGTTCAGAGCGGCGCGAGACGTGGGCACGAACAGCATCCCGAGGCCGAGGCCGACCGGGATGAGCGGCAGGATCGTGACCGGGCTGTCGAGCGGCATGCCCGGTACGCCGAGCACCAGGAGCCCGACGGCGGCGGCAAGGAACCCGGCCACCGCGGGCAATCGCTCGCCGTACTGGTCGACCAGCCGCCCGGCGACCGGGGCGGCGGCTCCGACCAGCAGCGCGACGATGACAAGCACCGAGGAGGCGCCCAGCGCCGAGAACCCGGCGGCCCGCTGGAGGTATTGCTCCGCCAGGTAGAAGCACCCGATCATGATCGCGAACGTGAGCGCAGCGACCGAGGAGGCGACCACCACGGTGCGGTTCAGCACGGGATGGGTGGTGTCCTCGCCGCGCACGGTCGGAGGCACGAACCGAACGATCCCCGCCGCCGCCAGCAGCGTGAGCGGAACCAGCGCCCACCAGTCCGCGCGCCAGCCGAGGGCGACCGTCAACACGCCGCCGAGCACCGGGCCGAGCAGGTTCGAGATGCCGGCGCTCGCCCCCCAGATCCCGAGCGCGCTGCCGCGCCGCTCAGGCGGGAAGCCGCTCACCGCCCCCGCCAGCGCGGCCGGGCTCACCAGGCCCGCTCCGATCCCCTGGATCACCCGGGTCGCCACCAGCGCCCCAATGCTCGACACGAGCGCCCCGGCGGCGGCTCCCAGCCCGAACACCGCGAGTCCCACCAGCGCCAGCCTGCGCGCGTCGAAGCGGTCGACCAGCGAGCCGCCGGGCAGCAATGCGATCGCGTAGGCCAGGAAGTAGGCGCTCAGCACGATCGCGGTGGAGCCGCTCGAGACGCGAAGGCTGTGCGCCACCGATGGAAGCGCGACGGTGATCAGCGTGCCGTCCAGCTGCAGCAACGCGGCGGCGGCCGTGCACGCCGCCAGCCTCCGCCATGCCTCGGGGGGAAGTGGCTCGCGCTTCGGGCGGGCGGTGCGCTTCTGGTGAGAGCCGAATCGACGGCGCTTGCCGGCGAGCGCGGGCAAGCGAGAGGTGACGGGCATCGCAGTTGAGGACGATAGTGGTCCGAGGGCGCCCGGAGACCGCCCGCGAGGTGATATGAAACGCCCCATGGCCCCGCTCGCGCTGATCTACGACGTGCACGGGAACCTGCCGGCGCTCGAGGCGGTGCTGGCCGATGCGTGGGACGCTGGAGCCGACCGGCTCGTCCTGGGAGGCGACTATGCGCTGTTCGGCCCGTTCCCCGCTGAGACCGTCTCGGCGCTCGAGGACGTCCAGGGTGCCACCTGGATCCGCGGCAACGTCGATCGCTGGACCGCGCATCCCGAGCAGGCGCCCGACGACGAGTTCGTGCCGGCCGCGATTGAGGCCTGCCGGGAGGCGCTGAGCGCGGAGAGCGTGGTGCAGCTCGACGCGCTCCCGGAGCAGCTCGTGATCGAGGGAACCCGCTACTGCCACGCGTCGCCGGTCTCAGACATGCGCTCGTTCTTCCCGGAGCCCACCGACGACGAGGACGAGCTCCTCGACGGGATCGACGACCGGCGGGTCGTATTCGGTCACACGCACCTCCAGTTCAGGCGCGTCCGGCCCGACGGAGTCGAGCTGATCAACCCGGGCAGCGTGGGCATGCCGCTCGACGGCGACACCCGCGCCGCCTACGCGCTGATCGACGACGACGACGCGATCGAGCTTCGCCGCGTGGGATACGACAACGCGGCCGTCGCCGACGCGATGCTCGAGCGCTTCGAGCCCGAGCCCTGGGTGACCCGCACGGTCGAGCGGCTGCGCACCGGGCGCGCCTGAGGTACCGTCCCCCGCCGTGAAGAAGCTCGCCGAGCATGTCTACCTGCTGCGCGGCTTTCCACCCAACGCGATCAACGTCTACCTGGTGGGCGACGTGCTCGTGGACGCGGCGACCCGCCACGCCAGCCGGCGCATCCTCGGCGAGCTGACCGGGCACACGGTGACGGCCCACGCGCTGACCCACGCGCACCCCGACCATCAGGGCGCGAGCCACGCGGTCTGCGAGCGGCTCGGAATCCCGCTGTGGTGCGGCGAGCTCGATGCCGAGGCGGTCGAGACCGGCCAGGTGGCCGCCACCGGCAGCGGCCTGGGCAGTCTGTCCGGGCGGCTGTGGGCGGGCCCGCCCCACCCGGTCGCGCAGCGCCTGAAGGAGGGCGACGCCGTCGCGGGGTTCACCGTGCTCGACACGCCCGGCCATTCCGCGGGCCACGTGTCCTACTGGCGGGAGGCCGACCGCACCCTGATCTGTGGCGACGTGTTCTTCAACCTGAACATGTTCACCGGGATCCCCGGCCTGCACGAGCCGCCGCCCCAGTTCACCCCCGATATCCCGCGAAACCGCGAGTCGATGCGGCGACTGGCGGCGCTCGAGCCCGATCTCGTGTGCTTCGGCCACGGTCCCCCGCTGCGCGATCCGGCCAAGCTGCGGGCGTTCGCGAGTACCCTGCCGGGGTGACTCGCTCCCGGGGCTGGCACCGCACAAACAGCTTCCACCACTCGGAGTTCCCACCGGAATGGCTCGCCGAGCGCAGATCGGAAACCGTCTCGATCTGCCTGCCGGCGCGCGATGAAGCCCGCACGATCGGGCCGATCCTCGAGCGGCTGATCCCGCTCCGGCAGCGCGGCGCGGTCGATCAGATCGTCGTCCTCGACCACTCGACGGATGGGACCGGGGAGATCGCCAGGCGCCTCGGCGCCGAGGTGCACCGTGCCGCCGACCTGATGCCCGAGTTCGGGCCCGTGCTCGGCAAGGGAGACCAGCTCTGGCGCGCGCTACCGGTGCTCCACGGCGAGATCATCTGCTTCCTCGACGCCGACTCCGAGCTGTTCGGCGCGCATTTCGCGTGCGGGCTCATCGGCCCGCTGCTCGTGAGGACCGAGCTGGCGTTGGTGAAGGGCTACTACCGCCGGCCGTTCCGCGTCGGCTCGACCACGCTCCCGGACGGCGGCGGGCGCGTGACGGAGCTCACCGCGCGGCCGCTCATCAACCTGTTCTATCCCGACCTGGCGGGAGTCGAGCAGCCGCTTGCCGGCGAGCTGGCGGCCAGGCGCGAGCTGCTCGAGCAGCTGCCGTTCGTAACCGGCTACGGCGTCGACATCGCGCTGCTGCTCGACGCCTACGCCGCGGTCGGGCTCGACGGACTCGCCCAGGTGGATCTCGACGTCCGCCAGAACGCGCATCAGCCGCTGCGCGACCTCGGGCCGATGGCCGCGGCGGTCCTCGGGGCGGTCGCCGTCCGCCTCCGGCGTGAGGGGCGCCTCCAGGGTCCCGTCGCCGCCGAGCAGATCGAGCGACCGCCGCATGTCAGCCTGCGCGCCGCGGCCTGACGTGTGCTGAACTGCGCGCCATGCGGATCCTCCGGTCGGTGGCCGCGGTGGCGACGGTGCTCGGCCTGGTCGCGTGCGGCTCGAGCTCGTCGTCCCCGTCGAAGGGGAGCACCACCGTCGACTCGCTCGGGCTACGCGCCCACCCGCAGGTGGTTCAGCCCGAGGCCGGATCCGCTGCACAGTACGAGGCCAGCGGTGCCCCGGTCGGCGATCCCAACGCCCGTGCCCCGTCGCTGGCCGAGGTGCGCCGTGAGCTCAAGATCGAGCAGAAGATCGCACAGACGCTGAACGCGCTGGAGCCGGGGCAGGGGTTCGTGTTCCCGATCCAGCCGATCTCGGTGGCCGCGCCTCCCAGCACCTGGTCACCCGACATGGGCGTCGACATCTCGACGGTCGGCGGCGCGTGCGGCCCCGCGGCGGTGGAGGTTGCCGTCACCGACGGCGTGATCGTGCAGGAGGGGATCTCCGGCTTCGGGCCCTACGCCCCGGTGCTCCGCGTGGTCGGCGGGGCGCTCCACGGCCGCTACATCTACTACGGCCACGCCGCGCCCGCGCTGGTGCCGGTCGGAGCGGTGGTCCGCGCGGGACAGCCGATCGCCGAGGTCGGCTGCGGGATCGTCGGGATCTCGACGGGGCCGCATCTGGAGATCGGGATCAGCGCGGTCAACGGACCCACCTGCTGTCCCGGCTTCCAGGTGACCTCGCCCGCGATGATGGGGCTGCTGCGGCGTCTGTACCCCGGGCATTAAGGTTCGGCGATCGACTACCTCGACCTGGCAGATCACCTCTGGCCGTTGCTAGGCCCTCTGATGCGCGGCCATGCCGCGATCTACCGGGCCACGGGCGGGCGGATCGGCGGCAGCATCCCGGGCGTCCCGCCGATGCTGCTGCTCGACCACGTCGGAGCGCGGAGCGGTCAGCGGCGCACGACGCCGCTCGTGTACATGCCCGACGCCGATCGCATGGTGATCGTCGCCTCGAAGGGCGGCTATCCGAAGGACCCCGCGTGGCTTCACAACCTCCGGGCGCACCCCGAGACGACGGTCCAGATCGGGCGGGACACGCGCCCCGTCCGCGCCCGCGAGGCGACCGGCGAGCAGCGCCGGGCGCTGTGGCCGAAGGCGGTGAAGTTCAACCCGATGTGGGGCCGCTACCAGGAGCGCACCGAGCGGGAGATCCCGGTGGTGGTGCTGGAGCCGCGGTAGGCCCGGCGCCGCGCTCAGCCGCCGACCGAGCCGGCGGCGACGCCGCCGCCCCGCACCCGCACGAGCAGCGGCTTCTCGAACTCCCGCCCGTACTGCTCGCCGACATTGCCCTGCTGCCCGGGTAGCAGCACCATCCGCTGGTCCGAGACGATCTCGTCTATCGGTACCTCCTGGCGGGCGTTGTCCGACTCGAGCTGGAACAGCAGGTGCAGCCCATGGGTGCCGATGTCGCCCTGGAAGTACTGCTGGTCGCCGGGCGCCGGGACCCCGTCCGCTGGTGTCCAGCACTTGCGCGGCAGGGTGGCTCCGGTGCTCGGGTCGACGTACGTGCGCGGCTCGTTCGAGGAGCCAGGGGCGACTCGCGGTCCGGGGTCTGATCCGGTGCCGTCGTCGAAACACGAGTCGTCTCGG
>Ga0209577_10001363_pt1 | contig 24236 bp, 31 predicted proteins | sample GraSoiAngelo_109_FD_185874 | JGI IMG/M metagenome (GOLD analysis project Ga0209577, IMG submission 185874) | Grasslands soil microbial communities from the Angelo Coastal Reserve, California, USA - 14_0903_12_20cm (SPAdes) (version 2) | ecosystem: Environmental > Terrestrial > Soil > Grasslands...
CGGCGCCCGCAAGGGTCTGGCCGACACCGCGCTCCGCACCGCCGACTCCGGGTACCTGACCCGGCGGCTGGTGGACGTGGCCCAGGACGTGATAGTGCGTATCGAGGACTGCGCGACCACCTCGGGCGTCTGGGTGACGGACATCTCCGAGGAGCGCGCGCTCACCGAACCGCTGTTCGAGCGGATCGCGGGCCGCGTGGCGGCGGCCGAGGTGCGCCACCCCGAGACTCAGGAGTCGCTGATCAAGGAGGGCGCCGAGATCACCGATCTCCAGGCGCGGGCCCTGATCCAGGCCGGGGTTACCCAGGCCAAGGTGCGCTCCGTGCTCACCTGCCAGGCCCGGGAGGGCGTCTGCCGCCTCTGCTACGGTCGCAACCTGGCCACCGGCAAGCTGGTCGAGATCGGGGAGGCGGTGGGCGTCATCGCCGCCCAGTCGATCGGCGAGCCGGGCACCCAGCTGACGATGCGCACGTTCCATACCGGCGGCGTCGCCGGGACGGACATCACCCAGGGCCTGCCCCGGGTCGAGGAGCTCTTCGAAGCCCGCATTCCCAAGGGCAAGGCGATCATCTCGGAGATCGACGGCGAGGTCGAGATCGTCCGCACCGAGACCGCGCGCCGGGTCAAGGTGACCTCGCGCGACGTGTACGACGTCCCCTACGTGCTCACCGGCAAGATGCAGCCGATGGTCGAGTCCGGCACCGCCGTGCAGGAGGGCCAGGAGCTGGCCAAGGGTCCGGGCGACGACGGCCAGGAGCAGGTGCTCCGGTCACGCGCCTCGGGCGTGGCGCGGGTGGAGCGCAACCAGATCGTGATCCGATCCACCGACGAGGAGTGGCGCGAGTACCTGATCCCGCACGGCTCGCGGATCAACGTGACGAGCGGCCAGCGGATCAAGGCCGGCCAGCAGATCACCGAAGGCTCGATCAGCCCGCAGGAGCTGCTCCACATCCTGGGCCGCGAGGCGGTCCAGACCTACCTGGTCGAAGAGGTCCAGAAGGTCTACCGCTCGCAGGGCGTCGACATCAACGACAAGCACATCGAGGTGATCATCCGGCAGATGATGCGCAAGGTCCGCATCGATTCCGCCGGCGACACCGACCTCCTTCCGGGCGAGATCGTCTCGCAGTGGGAGTACGAGGAGGCAAACGCCCGGGTGCTGGCCGAGGGTGGCGATCCGGCGGTGGCCCAGACCGTGCTGCTGGGGCTGATCAAGGCCGCGCTCAACACGGCCAGCTGGTTGTCGGCCGCCTCCTTCCAGGAGACGACGCGGGTCCTCACCGAGGCCGCCATCTCGGGCAAGGTAGACCGCCTGCGCGGTCTCAAGGAGAACGTGATCATCGGCAAGCTGATCCCGGCGGGCACCGGGCTGGACTACTACCAGAAGCTGCGCGAGGAGTCCTTCAGGCTCTTCGCCGAGCTGCCCAGCGCGGTCCCGGCGACCCCGGCCGGCTAGCCGCCGCCTTCTGCATACCGCGAAGAGGCCGCCCCGGAGGCGGCCTCTTCGCGTGAGGCCGCGACGTCGATGTGTGACGTGAACCAGTCCAGGAGTGCATGCAGGCGGATCACGCGCGAGCGCGGATGCCCGTTGCGGGACAGGTCATGGGTCTGGCCTTCGAAGCGCAGGTACTTGACCTCGCGGCCCAGGTATTTCAGCGCCGCGTACATCTGCTCCGCCTCGCTGACCGGGCAGCGAAGGTCATTGTCGCTGTGCAGGATAAGCAGCGGGGTCTTGATGTTCTCGACGTAGCTGATGGGTGAGCGGGCCATCAGCTCGTCCAGGTCCTTCCAGGGCAGCAGCCCGCCCATGGATTCGACGGTCAGGTACCAGCCCAGGTCGCCGGTGCCGAAGTGGCTCGCGAAGTTGGCGACGCAGCGCATCGTGGCGGCGGCCTTGAAGCGGTCGGTGTGGCCGACCGCCCAGTTGGTCATGTAGCCGCCGTAGCTGCCGCCCGCGATCCCCAGCCGATCGGGGTCGATGCCGCCGGCCGCGATCGCCGCGTCGAGCCCGGCCAGGACGTCCTGGTAGTCCTTGCCGCCCCAGTCACGGTTGACCGCCTCGGAGAAAGCCCGCCCGTAGCCGGTCGAGCCTCGAGGGTTGGTGTAGACGACGGTGTAGCCGCGACTGCACAGCAGCTGGAACTCGAGGAAGAAGCTCCAGCCGTACATGGCCTCGGGTCCGCCGTGGACTTCGAGGATCGCCGGCCGGAGGGAGCCGGCGTCGCCGTCCCCCGGGTGCATGACCCAGCCCTCCAACCCCCACCCGTCCGCGCCGCGAAAGGCGATCCGGGAGGGGTGAGCCAGGGTGACCTCTTTGAGCAGATCCGCGTTGAGCTCCGTCAGGCGCCGGGCCGGGCCGTCGACGGGCTGGACGAAGAGGTCGCCCGGCGTCGACGGATCGGAGCTGGCGAAGGCAAAGATGCGGCGGGCGGCGTCGGCGCTGACCTCGTAGACCCGGCGCTCTCCGCTGGTCACGGCCCGCGGCGTGCCGCCCTCCGCCGGGACCGCGTACAGATGGGTGCTGCCGCGGCCCGACGCGACCAGGTAGACGTCTTCACCGTCCGCGGACCAGACTGGATGGGCCACCCCGTGGCCGGCGCGCAGGTCGTCCAGCGCCGAGTCCGCGAAGGTCGGCCCGAAATCGCGCGTCAGCGGCTGCGCCTTGCCCCCGGCAGCAGGCACCACGAACAGGTCGGAGTAGCCATCGTAGTCGCGACGCTTCTCGGCCGTGAAGGCGATCCGTTTTCCGTCGGGCGAGAAGGCAGGAGCGTAGCAGAACCATCGCTCGTCGGTCAGGCGGCGCAGCGCCCGGGTGCGCAGGTCGAGTGTGTATACGTCCGCGCCGAGCCAGGTCCAGCGGTCCTCCATCCGCCCCGAGGTGAACGCCAGCTGCCTGCCGTCGGGCGAGAAGGCAGGCATTTCGTCGTCCCAGTCGCCGTCGGTCAGCTGGACCGGATCGCCGCCGTCGCGCCCGATGCTGAAGAGGTGGGTCCGCCGTTCATAGATCCAACCCTTGCCGTCGAGCCGGTGGAAGAGGCGGTCGATGGTCCGGACCCTGGGCACCCGCCTGTCGTGCAGCGTTGCGTCCTCGGCCTCGGGATCGTCGGGCGATCCCGTCTCGGCGACAAAGACCAGGCTCTCGCCGTCCGGCGCCCACACCGGGTCGCCTGCTCCATCGCGCAGGAAGGTCAGCTGGCGCCCCTCACCGCCGTCCGAGGGCATGACCCAGACCTGGCCCTTGCCCACGCCGCGATCGCGCTCCCGCTCGTCCTTTGGTTTGACCTCGCCAGCCGGGGACCGCACGAAGGCCAGCCAGCGCCCGTCGGGCGACCAGCGGGGGGAGGTGTCGTTGCCGCCGCCGCTGAAGCGGCGGGGCGGCGTCCCGGCGCCGGTCGACGCCATCCAGATCGCTCGGCGGTACTCGTACGCCTCGCGGTCGATCTCCATCAGTACGAAGGCGACCTGACTGCCGTCGGGGGAGATCCGGGGGTCTTCGACGAGCTTGATGGAGTAGAGGTCCTCGGGCTCCAGGCGACGAGTCATGTGCGCTCCTTTGTGATGACCGGCGGCCTCCCGCCCTCTGACGGTAGCGCATCGCGGCGCCGGATGTAGGACCTGAGCGGCGTTGTAGGGAGGTGGCCTCGGCGGTCGACGCCCGGCCGGCCCGTCCGGCAGGCGCACCACTCAACGCCCCCGCCGACCTCCTGGTACTGGTCCTGCTGGCGATCCCGGCCGCGCTGATCGGCTGGCAGATCGCCTCGGTCTGGTCCTGGCCGGTCACATGGCGCGTGGCCTGGGCCGCGCTCAGCACCGGGCTGGTACTGGCGGCGGTCCTCCGACCTGCGGTCCGCGAGCTGGCGAGCGCGGCGGCCGTGGCGTCCCTCTACGCCGTCCCGGTGGTGGGCGGCATAGTCCGCTGGCACCTGCAGAGCGCGGGCACTGCGCTGATCGGGGACGGAGCGCTGCAGACGCAGCTGGCCGGGTCCTTCCTGCTCCAGGGCATCGATCCCTACGGGGCCGATTACGCGGCGGCGGGCCTGGGACGGGCGCCGTGGAGCGAGCCGTTCCCGAGCCCGGCCCTTCATCACCTGGTCACCTGGCCCGGGCAGTTCCTCCTTCCCCTCCCGGTCCAGGCGGCGGCCAGCGCAGCCCTGGGCTGGTGGGACGAACGGTGGTTCCTGCTGCTGGCCGCGGTCGCGATCTGGATCCTGCTGCGCCGGCTCCTGCCCGCAATCCCGGGCAGGCTGGCCGCGGTCGCCCTCTTCCTCCTGCCCGCGCACAACCTCGTCGCCGTCCTCGGGGACAATGACCTGCCCGCCGTCGCCCTCATCCTGGCCGCCCTCCTCGCGGCCGACCGCCGGCGCTTCATCTGGATGGGCGCGCTCCTGGGCCTGGCTGTGGCGACCAAGCAGCACGCCCTGCTGGCGGTACCGATCGTGCTGGCCTGGGCCTCCGTCAAGGGTGCGCCGCGCCGGGTCCTCGGTCTCGCAGCCGCGGCAGGCGCAGCGGTGACAGCAGCTCTCGTGCTGCCCTTCCTTATCTGGAACCCGTCCACCTTCGTCCAGGACACCGTCACCTTCCTGATCGGCAGCGGTGCCCAGGCCTATCCCATCAACGGCATGGGGCTGTCGGCGATGCTGCTCGAGGCCGGGATCATCCACGGGGCGCGCGACGCGTTTCCCTTCGCCGTTCTCGAGGTCGGGATGGCGGCGTCGGTCTGGATCGCCGCCTGGCGCTGGCTGCGCCGCCGGCGCCAGCTGGCGGACGTCCTGACCTGGTGCGGGATCGCCTTCCTCCTGGTGCTCTTCATCAGCCGGTATTTCCACGACACCCACCTCCTCCTCGGCGGCGAGCTGATCGCCGCCGGGGTCTTCGCCCGCTGGCGGGCGAGGCCGGGCGCCGCTGAGGTCGGGCGCCTTCGGAGCGCGGCGTGAGCGCCATCCGGCGCGTTTCAAGCCGGGTCCGGCGCCTTTACCGGCGCGCGCTCCTCCGCCCGCTACCCGCGCTCCTCCTCTTCGGGTCTCTGACGGCCGTCTCCAACTGGCTCTGGTACGGCGGCGGCCCCTTCCTGGCTCGAGGCGTCGGTACGGCCTTGATGCTCGCCTTCGCGCTGGCCGCGGCCGCGGTGCTGCTGGCGCTCGGGCGGGGGCGGGGCCAGCTGCGAGCCATGACGCTGCTGGTGGTCGCCGCGGTGGCGCTCCCCGCTGTGGCCCTGATCGCGTATCGCTTGCGGAGCGGGGCACCGCTCCTGATGCACGACGGCGCCTACCAGACGGAGGAGGCGATCCGCTTCCTGCTCTCGGGCCGGGACCCCTACGGCCAGGACTACGCCCTGACGAGCATGCGGCTCTGGCACTGGTACGTCAATCAACCGATTGACCCAGCCCTCTTCCACTACGTCTACTATCCGCTGACCTTCCTCCTGCCGCTTCCGTTCGCCCTCGCGGCCGCGGCGCTGCATCTGCCGTTCGACGTCCGCCTGGTCTCAGTCGCGGCCATAGCGGCCACCGCCGGCGCCCTGCTGGCGATGCCCTGGCGCTGGGAATGGCGCTGGGTCGCGCTCTGCGCCCTCTTCCTCGATCCGTTCTTCTTCATGGCCCAGGGGCGAAACGACGTGCTCTGGCTCGGGGCGCTGACCCTGGGCGTCCTGGCGACGGCCCGCGGCCGCACGCTCCTGGCGTCGCTCGCGATTGGCGTCGCCTTCGCCTTCAAGCCCTTCGCCATCTTCTTCCTGGCCCTCCAGGCGATCGCCCTGCTCCGGACCCCCGGCCGCGCCCGCCCTGCCCTGACCGCTGCGGCCCTGGCCCTGCTGGCCCTCTCCGCCCTGGTCACGATCACGCCCTTCTGGCTCTGGAACCCGCACGCCTTCTGGGCCGACACCGTGGCCTTCGTCGCAGGCACCGACCCCCACAGCTACCCGATGGGCGGCTGGGGTCTAGCGGGGATCCTCCTTGCCCTGCACCTCGTCCCCAATCCCCACGCTAGCGTCCCGCTCGGAATGGTCCAGGCGGCGGTGTGCCTTCCGGCGCTGGCCTGGGCTGGCCGCCGGGTCTGGGAGCGCCCGACGATGCCACGGGTACTCGCGGGCGGCACTCTGGTCCTGGCCCTCTTCCTCTTCTGCGGGCGCTTCCTCAACGACAACTATCTCGCCGGCCTCCTCTACCTGGCCGTTCTCAGCGGCGCGGCCCGCCGCGGGACGACGTCTGCGGCCCGGATCGCTGGCGCCACTGCCGGCGCCCCGGCCGATCGGCCGGTCGCCGCCTAGCGAAGCAGGGATCAAGGGAAGCCGTGGCAATGCCGGCGGCGTCCGCTGTAGCCTCATGGTTGCATCGGAGCAACAAGGGGTGCGGGGGCGTGGCCAAGGCACGGAGCGAGATCGATGTCTACGGGATGATCGCGGACGCCGTCCGCAACAAGCGGCAGGTCCTGGCGATCTACCACGGACTGCGGCGTGAGATGTGCCCCCACGTGCTGGGAAGGGGGCCCGACGGGCAGGTCCAGGCGCTCTTCTACCAGTTCGGCGGCGAGAGCAGTAAGGGCCTGCCACCGGAGGGGGAATGGCGCTGCCTGCGGCTGACGGAGCTCCAGGACGTGACCGTCCGCGACGGCCCCTGGCACGCCGGTCCGCGCCGCTTCACCCAGGCCTGCGTCCAGGAAGTCCATTTGCAGGCGGCGTATTAGGTAGTGAGTCGTGGGAGCAAACTGACCCACTACCCGACGTGACGGCCATTTGACAGCGGCGTGCCCTCGGCCGTAGACTACTCGTTCGCGCTCAAAGAGGCGCGACTGTAAAAGCATGCCCACCATAGCTCAGCTGATCCGCTACGGCCGCAAGCCGGTGGTCAAGAAGACCAAGGCCCCGGCGCTGCAGGGCTCCCCGCAGAGGCGGGGGGTCTGCGTGCGCGTCTACACCACCACGCCCAAGAAGCCGAACTCCGCTCTGCGCAAGATCGCCCGGGTCCGCCTCACCTCCCGCCAGGAGGTGACCGCCTACATCCCGGGGATCGGGCACAACCTGCAGGAGCACTCGGTGGTCCTGATCCGGGGCGGGCGCGTCCCCGACCTCCCCGGCGTCCGGTACCACATCGTCCGAGGCACCCTGGACACCGCGGGCGCCAAGAACCGCAAGCAGGGGCGCTCCAAGTACGGCGCCAAGCGAGAGAAGACAGCCAAGGCGGCCCGCTGATGCCCCGCCGGCCCAGGATCCACAAGCGCGCCCCCATGGTCGACCCGGTGTACACACACGAGGGCGTAGCCAAATTCATAAGCGTGGTCATGCAGCGGGGCAAGAAGAGCGTGGCCGAGCACATCGTCTACGAGTCCCTGGAGCGGATCCGCCGGGTGGCCAAGAAGGACCCGATCGAGGTCTTCGACAGCGCCCTCAAGAACGTGACCCCGGTGCTGGAGGTCAAGCCCCGCCGGATCGGCGGTGCCACCTACCAGGTGCCGGTCGAGATCCGGCCCGACCGCCGCTCCGCCCTGGCCCGGCGCTGGATCGTGCGTTTCGCCCGGGCCCGATCCGGGAAATCTATGGAGGAGAAGCTGGCGGCCGAGCTGATGGACGCCGCCAACGGCGTGGGCGCCTCGATCAAGCGCCGCGAGGAGACCCACAAGATGGCCGAAAGCAACAAGGCTTTCAGCCATTTCCGGTACTGAACCCAAAGGAAAACAGGTAATCACGCATTTCAATGTCTGATAAGAAGATGGCCCGTGCGTATCCGCTCGACAAGGTCCGAAACATCGGCATCATGGCCCACATCGATGCCGGTAAGACGACCACGACCGAGCGCGTCCTCTTCTACACCGGGCGCATCCACAAGATGGGCGAGGTCCACGAAGGCGCCGCCACCATGGACTGGATGGTCCAGGAGCAGGAGCGGGGCATCACCATCACCTCGGCCGCCACGGCGGCCAACTGGCGCGGCCACCGTATCAACATCATCGACACACCCGGCCACGTAGACTTTACCGTCGAGGTCGAGCGCAGCCTGCGCGTCCTGGACGGAGCGGTGGCCGTCTTCGACGCGGTCGCCGGGGTCGAGCCCCAGTCCGAGACCGTCTGGCGCCAGGCCGACCGCTACGACGTGCCCCGGATCGCCTTCATCAACAAGATGGACCGGGTGGGGGCCGACTTCTTCGCCGCCTGGCGCTCCATCCGGGAGCGGCTGGGCGCGAACGCGGTCCCGATCCAGCTGCCGATCGGCTCCGAGGCCGACTTCGAGGGGGTGGTCGACTTGATCAACAACGTGGCCATCACCTACACCGACGACCTGGGCACCACCATGGAGACGGAGCAGATCCCACCCGCCATGAGAGACCAGGTAGCGGCCTACCACAAGCAGCTGATCGAAGCGGTGGCCGAGTTCGACGACGAGCTGATGGCCAGCTACCTCGACGACCGGCCCATCACCGGGGCCCTGATCGTGGCCGCCATCCGCAAGGGGACGATCTCCGGGCGGCTGGTGCCCGTCCTCTGCGGCGCCGCCCTGCGCAACCGCGGGGTGCAGCCGATGCTGGACGCGATCGTCGACTTCCTGCCCTCGCCGCTGGACAAGCTGGGGGTGGAGGGCATCAATCCCAAGAGCAACGTCCCCGAGCGGCGCAAGGCCGCCGACAACCAGCCCTTCGCCGGCCTGGCCTTCAAGATCGCGACCGATCCCTACGTGGGCAAGCTGACGTTCTTCCGGGTCTACGCCGGCACGCTCAAGTCCGGCTCCTACGTCTGGAACGCCACCCGCGGCACCAAGGAGCGGATCGGCCGCATCCTTCAGATGCACGCCAACCACCGGGAGGAGATCGACGAGGTCTACGCCGGCGACATCGCCGCCGCCATCGGCCTCAAGCAGACCACCACCGGCGACACCCTGGCGGACGAGAACAACCCGATCGTGCTGGAGTCGATCGTATTCCCGGAGCCGGTGATCAGCGTGGCCATCGAGCCGCGCAGCAAGGCCGACCAGGAGAAGATGTCGCAGGCTCTGGTCAAGCTCGCCGAGGAGGACCCCACCTTCAAGGTGCGCACCGACGAGGAGACTGCCCAGATCATCATCTCCGGGATGGGCGAGCTGCACCTGGAGATCATCGTGGACCGGATGCTGCGCGAGTTCTCGGTCAACGCCAACGTGGGCAAGCCGCAGGTCGCCTACCGCGAGACCATCCGCCGTCGGGCCCACGGCACCGGGCGCTTCGTGCGCCAGTCAGGCGGGCGGGGCCAGTACGGCCACGTCGAGCTGGAGGTCGAGCCCAACGAAGCCGGTAAGGGCTTCGAGTTCGTCAACAAGATCGTGGGCGGCGCCATCCCCAGGGAGTACCACTCGGCGGTGGAAAAGGGAATCATCGAGGCCCTCAACAACGGCCCCCTGGCCGGCTACCCGGTGGTCGACATGAAGGCCACCCTGGTCGACGGCTCGTACCACGAGGTCGACTCCTCGGAGATGGCCTTCATGATCGCCGGGTCGATTGGCGTCAAGGACGGCCTGCTCAAGGCTCAGCCGACTCTGCTCGAGCCGGTGATGAAGGTGGAGGTGGTCCTGCCGGAGGAGTTCATGGGTGACATCCTCGGCGACCTGAGTGCACGCCGGGGCCAGATCCTGGGCATGGAAGGGCGGGCCACGATGCAGGTGGTGCGAGCCTACGTACCGCTCGGAAACATGTTCGGCTACGCCACCGACCTGCGATCCAGGACCCAGGGACGTGCCGTGTACAGTATGGAATTCCATCATTACCAGGACGTGCCGAAATCGATTGCGGAAGAGATCGTCGCGAAGGCCAAAGCGTAGGAGCGCCGGAGGAGTAAGGGAGTAAGAATGGCGAAGAAGAAGTACGAGCGCACGAAGCCGCATGTGAACGTCGGCACCATCGGTCACATCGACCATGGCAAGACGACGCTGACCGCGGCCATCACCAAGGTGCTGGCGAAGAAGGGAATGGCCGAGTTCAGGTCCTTCGATTCGATCGACAACGCCCCCGAGGAGAAGGCCCGCGGGATCACGATCGCCACCGCGCACGTCGAGTACGAGACGGCGAAGCGGCACTACGCGCACGTCGACTGCCCCGGGCACGCCGACTACATCAAGAACATGATCACCGGCGCCGCCCAGATGGACGGCGCGATCCTGGTCGTGGCCGCGACCGACGGTCCTATGCCCCAGACCCGTGAGCACATCCTGCTGGCCCGCCAGGTCGGCGTGCCCCGGATCGTGGTCGCCCTGAACAAGGTGGATGCAGTCGACGATCCGGAGATCCTGGAGCTGGTCGAGCTCGAGGTCCGTGAGCTCCTCTCCCGCTACGAGTTCCCCGGTGATGACATTCCCGTGGTCAAGGTCTCGGCTCTCAAGGCGCTCGAGGGTGACGTCAAGTGGGAAGAGTCGATCATGCAGCTCATGGATGCTGTCGACACCTACATCCCGGTGCCGGAGCGGGCCCTGGACAAGCCCTTCCTGATGCCGATCGAGGACGTGTTCTCGATCGAAGGTCGAGGCACGGTGGTGACCGGCCGCGTCGAGCGCGGCCAGATCAAGGTCAACGAAGAGGCCGAGATGGTGGGCATCAACGACACCCGCAAGACCGTGGTCACCGGGGTCGAAATGTTCCACAAGCTGCTCGACTCGGGCCAGGCGGGCGATAACATCGGCTGCCTGCTGCGCGGCACCAAGCGGGAAGAGGTGGAGCGGGGCCAGGTGCTGGCCAAGCCCGGCTCGATCAAGCCGCACACTGAGTTCGACGCCCAGGTCTACGTCCTGACCAAGGACGAGGGTGGCCGCCACACGCCCTTCTTCAAGGGCTACCGGCCGCAGTTCTACATGCGGACCACAGACGTCACCGGCGCCGTCGAGCTGCCCGAGGGCACCGAGATGGTGATGCCGGGCGACAACGTGACCATGCACATCTCCCTGATCACGCCCATCGCCATCGAGGAAGGCATGCGCTTCGCCATCCGTGAGGGTGGGCGCACGGTAGGCGCCGGAGTGGCCGTGAAGGTCACCAAGTAGGGCAGACTCGAGAGTGGCTCAGAGAATCCGGATCCGGCTCAAGGCATACGATCACCGCGTCCTCGACCAGGCGGCGGAGAAGATCGTGGAGACCGCCCGTCGCACCAACGCGTCGACGGCCGGGCCGATTCCCCTTCCCACCGAGATCAACAAGTGGACCGTGATCCGGGGCCCCTTCATCGACAAGGACTCCCGCGAGCAGTTCGAGATGCGGACTCACAAGCGGATCATCGACATCCTCGATCCAAATCCGAAAGTGGTGGACGCGCTGATGCGGCTGAACCTGCCGTCGGGCGTGAACATCGAGATCAAGCTCTGATCTGATGGCGACCAAAGGACTGATCGCGCGCAAGGTGGGCATGACTCAGGTCTTCTCCGAGAAGGGGGAGCTGGTCCCGGTCACCGTGCTGGAGGCCGGCCCCTGCGTGGTGGTCCAGCGCCGATCCACTCAGAGGGAGGGATACGAGGCGGTCCAGCTGGGCTTCAGCCCGCTGGAGGAGAAGCGCCTCTCGCGGCCGCGCGCGGGGCACTTCAAGAAAGCCGGCGTGGCCGTCCACCGCTACCTGCGCGAGGCGCGGATACCGGCCGACGCTCCCTTCGAGGTGGGCCAGGCACTCAAGGCCGATCTCTTCAAGGCCGGTGAGCTGATCGACGTGACCGGCATCGCCAAGGGCAAAGGGTTCGCCGGCCAGCACAAGCGCCACCATTTCGGCCGGGGCCCGGTAACCCACGGATCGCACAACATCAAGCAGCCGGGCTCGATCGGATCCTCCTCGACCCCTTCGCGCGTCTACAAGGGGATGCGGATGGCCGGCCACCTGGGCAGCTCCCAGCGCACCACCCGCAACCTGCAGGTGGTCCGGGTCGACCTGGAGCGCAACCTGCTTCTGGTCAACGGCGACGTGCCCGGCCATCCGGACAGCGTGGTCCTGATCCGCGACGCCAGGACCCGGAGGAGCAAGGCGTGAGCGCGGCAGCCGTCGAACAGGCCGCCGCGGTGAAGGTCGTGGACCAGAGCGGGCAGGAGACCGGCGAGGTCGCGCTCTCGCCGGAGATCTTCGGGGTGCCGGCCGATCCCGCCACCCTCCACCAGGCGGTGGTGCGGCAGCAGGCCAACTCCCGCCAGGGAACGCACGAGACCAAGACCCGGGGCGAGGTCAGCGGCGGCGGCAAGAAGCCATGGCGCCAGAAGGGAACGGGCCGGGCCCGCCAGGGGAGCACCCGGGCGCCGCAGTGGCGACACGGCGGGATCGTCTTCGGGCCCCATCCCCACACCTACGAACAGAAGATGCCGCGCAAGCAGCGCCGCCTGGCGCTGCGGGCCGCGCTCAGCGACCGGGCGCGGGCCGGCGCGGTGCGGGTGGTGGAAGAGATCCGCCTGGAGGCGCCCCGGACCAAGGCGGTCGCCGCCATGTTCCAGGAACTGGCCGCCGCCCTCCCCGCGCTCCTGGTCCTGCCCGAGCACGACCTGATGCTGGAGAAGTCGAGCCGCAACCTGTCCGGGGTCAAGACCGTCCTGGTCGCCAACCTCAACCTGCAGGACGTGCTCTCCGCGGAGACGGTGGTCTTCACCCGAGCGGCGCTGACCCTCCTCGAGGGATGGCTCGGCCCGGCACAGGAGCAAGCGTGAAGGAGCCCGTCCAGGTGGTCCAGCGACCCCTGATCAGTGAGAAGAGCTACGCTGCCATGGCGGAAGGCAAATACCTCTTCCGCGTACGGCGCGACGCCAACAAGACGGAGATCGCCCTGGCCATCGCCGAGGCCTTCAAGGTCGACGTGGTCAGCGTCAATACGATGCACGTGCGCGGCAAGGAACGCCGGCGCGGCCGCGTGCACGGATTTCAGCCGGACTGGAAGAAGGCAGTCGTGACCCTGGCTCCGGGCCAGAAGATCGAGAACCTCTTCCAGGGGGTGTAAGGCATGCCCATCAGGAAGTACAAGCCGACCTCGCCCGGGCGCCGCTTCATGTCGGTCAGCGGCTTCGACGAGGTCACGCCCGGCAAGCGTGCCGAGAAGGCGCTGCTCAAGGCGCTCAAGACGAACTCGGGGCGCAACGCCCAGGGCAAGGTCACCGTCCGTCATCGCGGCGGCGGCCATCGCAAGCTGTACCGCGTCATCGACTTCAAGCGGGACAAGGTGGGAATCCCGGCCACCGTGACCGCCGTCGAGTACGATCCCAATCGCAGCGCGCGGATCGCGCTGCTGACCTACCGGGACGGGGAGAAGCGCTACATCCTGGCGCCGCTCGGGGTCACCGTAGGCGACCGGGTCTCGAGCGGACCCGAGGCGGAGATCCGGCCCGGCAATGCCCTGCCGCTGGCCAGCATCCCGGTCGGCAGCACCGTGCACAACCTGGAGCTGCACCCCGGCCGGGGCGGCCAGCTGGTGAGAACCGCGGGCATGTCGGCCCAGCTGATGGCCAAGGAAGGGACCTACGCCCAGGTCCGGATGCCCTCGGGTGAGGTCCGCCGGGTGGCGGTCGACTGCTACGCCACCATCGGCCAGGTGGGCAACGTCGAACACGAGAACGAGAACGTGGGCAAGGCGGGCAAGAGCCGCTGGCGCGGCAAGCGCCCGGCGGTGCGCGGCATGTCCATGAACCCGTTCGACCATCCACACGGTGGCGGCGAGGGCCGCTCCGGCGCCGGCGGGAATCCGCAGACTCCCTGGGGCAAGCCGGCGCTCGGCTACCGCACCCGCCGCAACAAGAAGACCCGCTTGATGATCGTTCGCCGCCGTCCAAAGAAGGGTAAGAGGTCCAAGGGTTAGTCCATGAGCCGCTCCACGAAGAAAGGCCCGTTCGTCCATCCGTCGCTGATGAAGAAGGTCATCTCCATGAACCAGCAGAAGGAGAAGAAGGTGATCAAGACCTGGTCGCGCGACTCCAGCGTGTTCCCGGAGATGGTGGGACATACGCTGGCCGTCCACGACGGCAAGAAGCACGTGCCCGTCTTCATCACCGAGAACATGGTCGGCCACCTGCTGGGTGAGTTCGCGCCCACCCGGCGCTTCCGGGCTCACGGGCATCACACCGAGAAGTCGACGACGTTGAAGTGAGGAAGTAGAGAGAAGGTATGGAAGTCCAGGCACAGGCTCGCTGGGTCCGATCGACGCCGCGCAAGGTCCGCTTCGTGGCGGACACGCTGCGCGGGCTGCCGGTCGCGGAGGCGCTCGCGGCCTGTCAGTTCAATCCCCGTTCGGCCGCCCGCGACGTGGCCAAGGTGATCCGCTCGGCCCAGGCCAATGCCGAGCACAACTTCAACCTGGACAAGGACGACCTGGTGCTCAAGGAGCTTCGGGTAGAGGCTGGTCCCATCCTCAAGCGCGGGCAGCCGCGCGCCATGGGACGCCTGTTCAGCATCTTCAAGCGAACCAGCCACATCACGGTCGTGGTCGAGGACCGGCCCGGGGTCAGTCCCCGGCGGCGGCCCGTGTCGGGCCTGCCTCCGGCGCCGCAGGCGCCGAGCCGGGCGCCCGCCGCGCGTGGGACCGCCACCGGCCCGGCCGGCGCCGAGGCGGGCGCCGCGCCCGCGCCACCCGAGGCGCCTTCCAGCCGGCCGGCGGCCGAGGCCCAGGCCCAGGCCGAGGAGCCGGCTCCCGCAGCGCGGCCCACCCGAACCCGCCGTCCCAGGGCGAAGAGCGCTCCGGCGGACACTCCAGGGAAGGAAAAGAAGGAGAAGAAGAGCAAGTAAATGGGACACAAGGTGCACCCCAACGGCTTTCGTCTGGGCGTCTACCGCAACTGGGAGGCCAAGTGGTTCGCGCCCGACAAGGAGTTCAAGGGCTTGCTCCTCGAGGACATCCGCCTGCGCCGCATGCTGGTCAGCCGGCTGAAGAACGCCGGCATCGCCCGGATCGAGACCGAGCGGTCCTCGAGCGCACTCACGATCACCCTCCACACCGCCAAGCCGGGCATCGTCATCGGCAAGGGTGGGACCAGCGTCGACGCCCTCCGGGACGAGCTGGAGAAGATGACCGGGAAGCGGGTCCGGGTCACGATCCAGGAGATCAAGAAGCCCGAGCTGAGCGCCCAGCTGGTGGCCGAGAGCGTAGCCGCCCAGCTCGAGAAGCGGATCGCCTTCCGCCGCGCCATCAAGCAGTCGCTGATGAAGACGATGCGGGCCGGCGCCCAGGGGGTGAAGATCCGGGTCAAGGGCCGCCTGGGCGGCTCGGAGATGGCCCGGGTGGAGTGGAACCGTGAAGGGCGCGTGCCCCTGCACACGCTCAAGGCCGACATCGACTTCGGTCAGACCGAGGCCAAGACCACCTTCGGCCGGATCGGGGTCAGCGCCTGGGTCTACAGCGGCGACTTCCCCACCCAGGCCCCGCCCAAGCCGCCCGCCGCGGTCGAGGAACCGGCCGGGAGCGAGGTGACGCTGGCGACGGCGCTCCCCGAGATTCCGCAGCCTGTGGCCCAGATGGCCCCGGCGATCGCTGAGGCGGCCGCCGCGCCCTCGCCGCCCGCTCCCACCGTGACCGCCGAGGAAAGCAAGGCCAAGCGCCCGAGCCGGGCCCGGGCCGCGGCGCGCCCCGCCGCTGCCGATACCGCCAGCGCCGAGGTGGGCGCGGCGCCGGCCGCCGCCGAGCCGGCTGCGGCTGCGCCCACGCGGGCGCGGGCGAAAGCAGCGCCCAAGACCCCCGCCGCCACCACCGACGGTGAGGCCAAGAAGCCAGCCGCACGGCGGACCACCCGCAAGAAGGAAGGCTGAGCCGATGCTGCTCCCCGCCCGCGTCAAGTTCCGTAAAGTCCACCGCGGCCGCCGCAGCGGCGTCGCCACCCAGGGCAACGACCTGGCCTTCGGCGAGTTCGGGCTGCAGGCGATCGAGGAATGCTGGATGACCAACCGCCAGATCGAGGCGGCGCGGCGGGTCATGACCCGCTACGTCCGCCGCGGAGGGCAGGTCTTCATCCGGATCTTCCCGGACAAGTCCTACACCAAGAAGCCGGCCGAGACCCGGATGGGCAGCGGCAAGGGAGCGCCCGAGGGCTGGGTCGCGGTGATCAAGCCCGGGCGGATCCTCTTCGAGATGGGCGGGGTGACGCCTGAGATGGCCAAGCGGGCCTTCCAGCTGGCCGCCTACAAGCTCCCGATCAGGACCCGCACGGTCGGGATCAAGTCGGGGGTCAAGGCCGCCGCTGACGTCAAGATCAAGGGCGCCGCGGCAGCCGGCGAAGCGGGTGCCCTACCGGGCGCCCTGCCCCTGGGCGCTCCCGCGGCTGCGGCACCTGCCGCCGCCCCGGCCCGGGGTCTCAAGGCCGCGCCCGGAGCGGCTCCCGCGGCGGTCAAGGCCGCTCCCGGAGCGGCGCCCGCCGCTGCCAAGGCTCCGGCCGCCGCGGCCAGGCCGGCGGGAAAGGGGAAGAAATGATCAAGGCCAAGGAACTCCACGCCATGACCATGCCCGATCTGCTCAAGCAGCTCAAGAGCTCCCGCCAGGAGCTATTCAACCTGCGCTTCCAGATGGCGACGGGTCAGCTGGCCAACCACCGGCAGATCCGGAGCGTCCGCCGGGCGCTGGCCCAGATCCTGACCGAGATGCACGAGAAGGAGGAGCAGGGCCCGCAGGCCGAGGCGCCCGCCGCTCCCGAGCCGGCCAGCCCGCGCCGTCGCACCCGGGCGGCCGCCACCGCGGTGGCCGAGCCCGAGCCCGAGGCTGAGGCTGAGGTCAAGCCGAGGCGGGCTCCCCGGCGTACGAAAAAGGAGCCCGCGGAGTGATGGAACGAGGCATGCGCAAGATGCGGGTGGGGACGGTCGTGAGCGATCGCATGGACAAGACCGTGATCGTCCGCGTCCAGACCCTCAAGCAGCACTCTCGCTACAAGAAGGTCATCCGGCAGGCCACCAAGTTCAAGGCCCACGACGAGCAGAACCAGTGCAAGGTCGGCGACAGGGTTCGGATCGTGGAGACGCGCCCCCTGTCTCACGACAAGCGCTTCCGGGTGGTCGAGATCGTGGAGAAGGCGAAATAGGTGGTCCAGCAGGAGACTCGCCTGAAGGTGGCGGACAATACCGGGGCCCGGGAGATCCTGTGCATCCGGGTCATGGGCGGGCATTACCGCAAGTACGCCTCCATCGGCGACGTCATCACGGCGGCCGTCACCGTGGCCACCCCCGGCGGGCAGGTCAAGAAGAGCGAGGTGGTCAAAGCGGTGGTCGTCCGCACCTCGCGCGAGTTCCGGCGGCCCGACGGCTCCACGATCCGCTTCGACGAGAACGCCGCGGTGCTTTTAGGTCCCCAGAACAACCCGCGCGGCACCCGCATCTTCGGCCCGGTCGCCCGCGAGCTTCGCGACAAGAACTTCATGAAGATCGTTTCCCTGGCTCCGGAGGTTCTCTGAAATGCCTACCCAGCATCTCGACATCCATCGCGACGACACGGTCCAGGTCATGACCGGGAAGGACCGCGGCAAGCGCGGGGTGGTGGTCCGTACCGTGCCCGCCCAGGGCAAGATCGTGGTCAAGGGTGTCAACGTGCTCAAGCGCCACGAGAAGGCCGGGGCGCAGAAGGGATCGACCCAGCTGCGCCAGGGCGGGATCGTGGACTTCGAGGCGCCCCTCTCCTACAGCAACGTGATGCTCGTCTGCAGCAAGTGCGATCGGCCCACACGGATCCGCAAGACCGTGCTCGCCGGCGGGCACAAGGCTATCGTCTGTGTCAGGTGCGGCGAGGTCTACGAGCGAGTGAAGGCCAAGGTATGAGTGTTACCGCCGCACCGAAGACCGTCGAGCTGCGCCTGCGCGACCGCTACCAGAGCAAGATCGCGCCCAGGCTTATCCAGCGCTTTGCCTACACCAACCCGATGCAGGTCCCGCGCCTGGAGAAGGTGGTGATCAACATCGGCCTGGGGGAGACGATCCAGAACCCGAAGGCGCTGGACGCCGCGCTGGCCGACCTGAAGAAGATCACCGGCCAGCAGCCGGTGGTCCAGAAGTCGCGCAAGGCGATCGCCAACTTCAAGCTGCGGGCCGGCCTTCCCATCGGGTTGAAGGTCACCCTCAGGGCGGCCCGGATGTACCAGTTCGTCGACAAGCTCATCTCGGTGGCGCTGCCCCGGATCCGCGACTTCCGGGGAATCTCGCCGAGCGGCTTCGACGGACGCGGCAACTACACGCTCGGGCTGCGCGAACAGCTCGTGTTCCCGGAGATCGACTACGACAAGATCGACAAGTTGCGGGGGCTCGAGGTGACCTTCGTGACCACCGCCCGCACCGACGACGAGGCGCGGGCGCTGCTCACGGAGCTCGGGTTTCCCTTCAGGAAGTGAGAGAGGCTGAGGTGATTCGTGGCTAAGAAATCGACGGTTTCGCGCGGACTGCGGCGCGCACGGCCCGTGCAGCGGCATAACCGCTGCAACCTGTGCGGTCGGCCGCGCGCCTACATTCGGAAGTTCGGCATCTGCCGGATCTGTTTTCGTTCGCTGGCGTCCCAGGGCCAGGTCCCGGGCGTCAAGAAGGCTTCCTGGTGAGGGTGGAGAGATGAGTACCGACACCATCGCGGACATGCTGACTCGTATCCGGAACGCGAACGCCGCCGGACATCCCCGGGTGGCGCTGCCGGCCTCCCGCTTCGGCGTGGAGATCGCCCGCGTCCTCAAGGAGGAGGGCTATATCGCCTCCTACGACGTCCAGGGCGACGATCAGGAGCAGAAGCTGGACATCCTGTTCAAGCCCAAAAGCGGGCGTGGCCGCGCCCTGGTCGGGGTACGGCGGATCAGCAAGCCCGGTCTCCGCGTCTACGCCCGCAAGACCGAGATCCCTCGCGTGCTCGGCGGCCTGGGCATCGTCATCCTTTCCACGTCCAGGGGCGTGATGTCCGGTCAGAAGGCCAACAAGGCCGGCCTCGGCGGCGAGGTGGTCTGCTACGTTTGGTGATCCCAGGAGCATGAGATGAGCCGGATTGGAAAGCTTCCCGTCAAGATCCCGAGCGGCGTCCAGGTGGACGTCCGCGACCACACGGTCACGGCCAGGGGCGCCAAGGGGGAGCTGACCCGCACCCTGCACGCCGAGATGCGGCTCGAGGTCCAGGACGGGGCCGTCCTCGTCGCCCGGCCCAGCGACTCCAAGCTGCACAAGTCGCTGCACGGGCTGACCCGGACCCTGGTCTCGAACATGATCGAAGGCGTGAGCAAGGGCTACGACAAGCAGCTCGAGCTGGTCGGCGTCGGCTACCGCGCTAGCCGCCAGGGCGAGGCGGTGGTGCTCACCGTCGGCTACTCCCACCCGGTCCGCTATCCGGTGCCGGCAGGGATCACGATCGAGGTCCCGGAGCCGACCAAGATCCTGGTCCGCGGCGCCGACAAGGAGCTGGTGGGCCAGGTCGCGGCCGAGCTGCGTAAGGTCCGCCCGCCCGAGCCCTACAAGGGCAAGGGCATCCTCTATAAGGGGGAGCGCATCCGGCGCAAGGCGGGCAAGACCGGCAAGACCACCGGCACGGGGGCCAAGTAGGAGATGAACAGGCAAACCGATCGCCGCGCGGCCCGGATCAAGCGCCACGTTCGCGTGCGGACCAAGCTCCGCGGCGCCGGCGGGCGTCCCCGGCTGAGCGTCTTCCGCAGTCTGCACCACGTCTACGCCCAGGTGATCGACGACGTACGGGGGCGGACGCTGGCGGCGGCTTCTACCGTCGAGCCGGACCTGCGCAAGGGGCTCGGGTCGACCTCCGGCGCGGCCGCTGCGGCCGCGGTGGGCAAGAGCATCGCGGAGCGGGCGCTGGGGAAGGGCGTCGAGGTGGTCGTCTTCGACCGCGGCGGCTTCCCCTATCACGGCCGGATCAAGGCGGTCGCCGAGGCGGCCCGTGCCGCCGGCTTGAAATTCTGAGGAGCGAGCAAGAGGAATGAGTTATCAGTACGGTAGAGACCAGCGGTCGGAGTTCACCGAGAAGGTCGTGCACCTGAACCGCGTGGCCAAGGTGGTGAAGGGCGGCCGGCGCTTCTCCTTCAGCGCCCTGGTGGTCGTGGGCGATCAGAACGGCCGGGTCGGCGCCGGCCTGGGCAAGGCGGGCGAGGTGCCCGAGGCGATCCGCAAGGCGGTGGACTCGGCCAAGAAGCACCTGGTGACGGTGCCCATGGTGGGAACCACGATCCCGCACGAGGTCCGCCTCAAGCACGGCGCCGCCAAGATCCTGCTCAAGCCGGCGGCGCCAGGGACCGGGATCCGCTCCGGCGGGGCCATGCGCGCCGTGGTCGAGCTCTCCGGGATCAAGGACATGATCACCAAGTCGCTCGGGACCAACAATCCGGTCAATACGGTGCGGGCCACCCTGGCGGCCCTGCAGTCGCTGCAGACGGCGGAGACGGTCGGGGCTGCCCGGGGCCGCCCGCCCTACGAGCTGCAGCCCTACGCGCGCAAGCCGGAGCCGCCGGCGCCCGCCGCCCCGACGGAGGCGGCGTCCTGACCGTGGCCAGCCTGCGCATCACCTACGTGCGGAGCGCGATCGGGCAGAAGCCCGACCAGAAGGCGACCATCCGCGCCCTCGGCCTGCGTCGTCTCAACCAGACCATCGAGCACCAGGACAGCCCCCAGCTGCGCGGGATGGTCCACAAGGTCCGCCACCTGGTGGCGGTGGCGGAGGTGAGATGAAGCTCCACGAGCTGCGTCCGGCTGAGGGAGCCCGCAAGGCCCGCAAGCGGATCGGCCGCGGCCTGGGGTCGGGGCACGGCAAGACCGCCGGCCGGGGGACCAAGGGCCAGGGCGCCCGGACCTCGTTCAACATCCCGCGCAACTTCGAGGGCGGCCAGACCAAGCTGGCCATGCGCGTGCCCAAGCTGCGCGGCTTTCACAACAAGTGGAGGAAGGTCCACGCGGTGATCAACCTGACCCGTCTCAACCGGTTCGAGGAGGGGACCGAGGTCACGCCCGAGCGCCTGCTCCAGACCGGCCTGATCAAGGACGTGGGCGCGGGCGTCAAGGTCCTGGGCGCGGGTGAGCTCACCCGCCGCCTGACCGTGCACGCGCACCGGGTCTCACAGGAAGCCCGCAAGAAGATCGAGGCCGCCGGCGGGACGGTATCCATCATCCCGGTGCCGGCCCCGATCCGGGCCAAGACCAAGCGCATCCACGGCCAGCCGCGGGCGGCCGCGGTGGCCCGCGCCGCCAAGAACGCCCAGGCCGCCGAGGAACCCGCCGCGACCTCGGGCAAGAAGCAGAAGGCCGCGGCCCGGGCGGCGGAGTCCGAGACCCGGCCGGCCCGGGCGGCAGGAACCGCCGGGAGCCCGCAGGCGCCGAAAGCACCGAAAGCGCCGAAAGCGCCGAAAGCTCCGAAGGCCGCCAGGCAGCCGGAGGAGTCGAACCCCGAGGCCTCGAAGGAGCCGGAGGCTAGCTGACCCATGGGCCTGCTGGAAGCGATCGGAAACGCCCTGCGGATCCCGGAGCTGCGCCGGAAGATCCTCTTCACCCTGGGACTCTTCCTGGTCTTCCGCATCTTCGCCCACATCGCCGTCCCCGGCGCCGACAAGGCCCGCCTCGACCAGCTCTTTCACGGCAACGCCTTCCTGGGCCTCCTGGATCTCTTCTCGGGCGGCGGGCTGAGCCAGTTCTCGATCATCGCCATGGGGGTCAACCCCTACATCAACGCCTCGATCATCATGCAGCTGATGACCGTCGTCTCCACCCGCATGAAGGAGCTGAGCAAGGAGGGCGAGTTCGGCAGGCGCAAGATCACGCGCTGGACCCGCTGGCTCACGGTCGGGCTCGGTCTGCTCCAGGCCTGGGGACTGACCATCCTCTTCAGCCGCCAGGGGGTGCTCAGCGGATCGCTTGGCTGGTTCCAGATCGTGGCCATCATGTTCACCCTGACGGCCGGCACCGTCATGCTGATGTGGTTCGGCGAGCTGATCACCGAATACGGCATCGGCAACGGGATCTCGCTCGTCATCTTCGCCGGCATCGTGGGCCGGATCCCGACCGGGATCTACAACAACCTGGGCGGGGGAGCGGCCCAGACCAACCTGGCCCCAATGCTGCTCTTCGCCGCGCTCGCGATCGTGGTCTGCGCCGGAATCATCGAGGTCCAGCAGGCGCAGCGCAAGATACCGATCCAGTCAGCCCAGCGGGTGGTGGGCCGGCGTGTCTACCAGGGACGCAGCTCGCACCTCCCCCTTCGAGTCAACCAGGCCGGCGTCATCCCCATCATCTTCGCCATCTCGATCATGTTCTTCCCGGTCATCATCGGCAACTTCCTGGCCAGCGCCCCCGGCTTCTGGGGCAACGTCTCCCTGGCGCTGCGCACCTACTGGGTGCCGAACGGTCCCAACATCCCAACCGACATCCTCTATAACTTCGTCTATTTCGTCCTGATCTTCGGTTTCACCTATTTCTACACGGCTGTCACCTTCGATCCGGTGGACACGGCCGACTACCTGAAGAAGCACGCCGCCTTCATCCCGGGGATCCGTCCCGGCCCGGCCACGGCGCAGTACCTCGACCGCACCATGACCCGGATCACATTCGCCGGCGCCCTCTTTCTGGGCGGGGTCACGGTCCTCGTACCCCTGCTGGCGGCGGCGCTGACCCGGATCCCGACCCAGAACCTCTACCTGGGCGGCACCGCCATCCTGATCGTGGTCGGGGTGGCCCTGGACACTATGAAGCAGATCGAGACCCAGCTGATCATGCGCCAGTACAAGGGCTTCATAAAGTGAAGCTGGGCGCCTGCATCGCGAGAACAGCTGTCGCACGCGGAGGATGCCTGCGATCGGCAATGTGAACCTGGTCCTGTTCGGGGCGCCGGGGTCGGGGAAGGGCACCCAGAGCGCATTCCTGATCGAACGCTATGGAATCCCCCAGATCTCGACCGGGGACATACTGCGGGCTCAGCGCCAGGCCGGCACCCCTTTAGCCGACCGGGTCAAGGGCTACATGGACCGGGGTGAACTGGTGCCGGACGAGGTCATGATCGAGATCGTGCGCGAGCGCCTGCGCCAGCCGGATACCGCCGGCGGCTTCATCCTGGACGGGTTTCCGCGCACCGTACCTCAGGCCGAGGCGCTGGACCGGATGCTGGCCGATCTCGGCAAGCGGATCGAGAAGGTCATCTACCTGCAGGTGGGGCGCGAGGCGCTGATCGACCGGCTCGTCCATCGCGGCCGCCTCTTCGACCGCCCGGACGACGACCCCACGGTTGCCGCCCGCCGGATCGACGTCTTCCTCAGCGATACCGCGCCGCTGATCGACTACTACGGCTCGCAGCACAAGCTGGAGCAGGTCGACGGCCAGCTCAGCATCGAGCAGGTACGCGACGACATCCTGAGGCGGCTCAACTCTCTCAACGGCCAGGGCAGGCGCCGCCCGTGATCAGCTACAAGTCGAATGCCGAGCTGGATCTGATGCGCCATGCGGGCCGGATCCTGGGCGAGACGCTGGCTTACCTCCAGGGCTTTGCCCGCCCCGGCGTCACCCTGCTGGAGATCGACCGCGAGGCGGACCGGTTCATCCGCGGATACGGCTGTATCCCGGGCTTCAAGGGCTACGAGGGCTTCCCCAACAGCGTCTGCACCTCGGTCAACGAGCAGGTGGTCCACGGCATCCCCAGCAACCGCAAGCTCCGGGAGGGAGACCTGCTCAGCCTCGACTGCGGCCTGATCCACCACGGCTTCTGGGCGGACGCCGGGGTGAGCCTGGCGGTGGGAGCTCTCTCCCCCCTGGCGCAGCGCCTCCTGGACGTCACGCGCGAGGCTCTGGAGATCGGGATCGCGCAGGCCCGGGTGGGAAACCGGGTGGGCGACATCAGCGCCGCCGTCCAGGCACACGTCGAGGCTGCCGGCTTCGCGGTCGTCCGCCAGTTCACGGGCCACGGCATCGGCCGGGACATGCACGAGGAGCCTCCGGTGCCCAACTTCGGCATCGCCGGCCACGGCCCGGTCCTGAAGCCGGGGATGGTGATCGCCATCGAACCCATGGTTAACGCGGGGTCACCAGAGGTGGGGGTGCTTGGCGATGGATGGACCGTGGTCACCATCGATCGCAGCCTGTCCGCCTACTTCGAGCACACCGTCGCCATCCAGGAGGCCGGTCCGGAGGTCCTGACCGCCATCCCGGAGGCTGCGGCCACGCGCCGGGCGGCCGTTCTGTGATATGCTCTTCCTTCGTGCGCCGGAGACCCGGCGAATTCGGCATGGCCGCGGGCTGATGCCGGAGGTTGTCGTGGGTCGGGTGGTGGAGCCGATGCCCAACGCGCTCTACCGCGTCGAGCTCGAGACCGGCCACAGGATCGTCGCGCACGTGGCTCCGGCCGCGCGGCTGCGGTTCC
>Ga0209577_10001366_pt1 | contig 24204 bp, 25 predicted proteins | sample GraSoiAngelo_109_FD_185874 | JGI IMG/M metagenome (GOLD analysis project Ga0209577, IMG submission 185874) | Grasslands soil microbial communities from the Angelo Coastal Reserve, California, USA - 14_0903_12_20cm (SPAdes) (version 2) | ecosystem: Environmental > Terrestrial > Soil > Grasslands...
GAGATGGTCGCGCGCGTGGAGCGCCGCCGCCTCGGACGCGGCAGGCGCGACCGGCTTGCCGCCTGAGCCCTCCGCGAAATATGCTCCTGGACGTGGCCACCGACGTCAGCGTCCAGGCGGAAGAGCTGGTCGACGCGATCAACGCGATCAGCGGCTCACACCCGGGGCGCCGCGCGGCTCACGCGAAGGGGACGCTCTGCGCCGGCACCTTCACGGCCACCCCGCATGCGGCGGGGCTGACGACCGCCGCGCACATGCAGGGCGAGTCGGTGCGCGTGACCGTGCGCTTCTCCAACGGGAGCGGCAACCCCGAGACGGCTGACGGCGACCGCCGCGAGGGTCGCGGCATCGCCATCAAGTTCTACCTGCCCGACGACTCCACGACGGACATCGTGAGCATCACCATCCCCGTCTTCTTCGTGCGCACGCCGGAGGAGTTCCTCGGCTTCACCCGCGCGCGGGCACCCGATCCCGAGACCGGTGAGCTCGACATGGAGAAGATCGGGGCGTTCGTCTCCGAGCACCCGGCGACCGCGCAGGCGCTCCAGCTCATCATCCCGAGCCTCGTTCCGCCGCGCAGCTACGCGACCTGCGCGTTCAACAGCCTCCACGCCTTCCGCCTCGTGAACGGAGAGGGGGAGGGGCGTTTCGTCCGCTACCGGATCGAGCCGGAGGCGGGCATCGAGGCGATGCCCGACGACGAGCTCGAGAGCGCCTCGCCCAACTACCTCCAGGACGAGATCCGGGAACGGCTGGGACGCGAGCCGGTCGGGTTCCGGCTCTTCGCGCGCCTCGCCGAGGAGGGAGATTCGCTCGACGATCCGACCGCCGCGTGGCCCGACGAGCGCGAGCGCGTCGAGCTGGGGCGACTCGAGCTCACGGGCCTCGACACCGAGCGCGAGACCGGCGACGACGTGCTCGTCTTCGACCCGACGCGCGTGACCGACGGCATCGAGCTGTCCGACGATCCGATCCTGAGGATCCGCAGCCACGCCTACTCGGTCTCGGTCGAACGCCGCAGCGGAGTTCCGCGGCCGGCGTAACGATCGTCCCTCCCGCCGGGACTAGGCTTCAGGACGTCCCCACGCGGAGGTGCGAATGAGCCCCAAGGTCGAAAAGTCGGAGCAGGAGTGGCGGGAGGAGCTGACTCCGGAGCAGTACGACATCCTGCGGCGCCAGGGCACCGAGCCGCCGTTCACCGGCAGTTACGTGTACTCGAAGGAGAAGGGCACGTACAAGTGCGCCGCCTGCGGATCCGACCTGTTCAGCTCGGACACGAAGTTCGACTCCGGGACCGGCTGGCCGAGCTTCTACGAGCCGATGGACGAGGGCGGGGTCGAGTTGCGATCGGACTCGAGCCACGGGATGGTCCGCACCGAGGTCGTGTGCGCGACCTGCGGCGGGCATCTGGGGCACGTGTTCGACGACGGCCCGAACCCCACGGGCCAGCGTTACTGCATCAACTCCGGCGCACTCGACCTCGAGCCGGATCCGGCGCAGTAGCCCGGCGGCGGCCGGCGATCAGCGCGCGGAGCGCCGCGCCCACCGACGCGAGTGCCGCTCCCACGCCGGCCACCAGCAGCGCCGACAGCCCGGTGAAGGGGAGCCTGCCTCCTCCGCCGGGCTCCGCGAGGTTGAGAGCGCCGCCGTGCCCGACGCCTCCGCCCCCGACCTGGCCCTCGACCGCGCCTCCCGGGGCGATCGGTGCGCTCATCGTCGCCATGACCAGGTTGCCGGCGGCGCCGACGAGATTGATGTCGACGGCCGCGGTGAGCTCGACCAGCGTCCCGTAGTCCCGGACCTGCGGCGCGATGTATGAAGGTGACTGCAAAGCGGCGGCCCCTTGTCCCCTCCGGGGCGCCTCCCCTTAATGGGGCAGCATACCCCCGCGGAGGCCTTCTGCGCGCTATTTGCGGACGCGGCGGCGGTGCCCGGAGCGGCGCCGGAGCTCAGCGGCGAGGATGACCCCGAGTGGCAGGATCACCACCCAAACGACAAGCGCAACCGTTAGCGGGGACGACCACATAGTCAAGCCGAGCGCTCTTGCGCCATAAGTCGTATCCGAATCGACGGACGGGAACTCGCCCGAAAACCGCTAATTGCGAAAAGACGAGTGCCTTCGACCCCCCAAGTGGGGTGGTCCGGCTCAGTCCGTCCGCTCGGCGGCCGCCCGCGCGCGTCGCCATGCGCGGACGGCGGATGGGGCGTGCCGGATCAGATAGAGCCAGCGCCGCGCGTACGCCGCGACGAGCCGCGGTCTCGATCCTCGCGAAGCCGGCGACCACCAACGCATGAAGTCGCGCGACGGGAAGAGCTCGTCTCGCAGCATCGCTCCCCTCGCCCTCAGGCCCGGGGCCGCCCATAGTCGCTCGATCCCGCTCGCGACGGGCACGCCCTGTCCGGCCAGGAGCCGGTCGACCGAGGGGCCGGCATCGAGACCCATGCGGCCGAGCAGCTCGCGGCCCTCGGGGATCAGGTCGAGGCCGGCGGCGAAGGCGGCGGACGCGCCGAGTCGGTCGGCCACGCGCGCCGCCGCGGTCCACTGCTCCGGCGCGACCTGGGCGAGCGCCCGCCTCAGGTCCTCGATCGGAGGCTCCACTCGCGCTCCGTGGTGGGCCGCGTGCAGAGCCAGGTGGACCAGGCGCGCGGGCTCGCCGAGCACGGGCACGACCCGTCCGTCGACGGAGAGCTCGGTGCTGTCGTCCCGCAGGACCGTCCACACCTCCCGCCGGTCGGCCGTGGCGCCGGGGAGCGTCACGTGCAGGTCGACGACGAACGTATCGCGCCGCCACGGATAGGACGGCGGGCTCTCCATTCCCGGGTGTGGCAGCGGGCCGAAGTCGCGCCGGAACCCGGCCCGCTCCAGCGTCGCGTGGGCGGCGGGCACCTGCGCCGGGTCCACCAGCAGGTCGGAGTCCGCGTACGACCGGGCGTCGTCCTCGTCGTACAGCCAGCCGGCGGTGCTCGGCCCCTTCAGCACCAGGCTCTCGACGCCGGCGGCCGCGAGGGCCTCCACGACCTCCACGGTCACGGCGTTCACCGCCATCGTCCACATCGCGGCCGTCCGCTGGGCCGGATCCACGGCTACCTCAGCGCCTGCCGAGCAGTCGATCCACGAGCCCGCCCGACCGGCGCCGCCCGGCCGCCACGCCATCCCTGGGCGTGACCGCGGGTCCGCCCTCGGTGGGCTGGCGTGGCAGAGGCGAGGTCTGGGCTTCGGACGAACCCGGTGACAGGGCCGCCGGGACGGTCGCGGTCAGGACCTCGGCGAACCTCGACGTCAGCACCTCCCCGGAGGTCGCGGCGACGCCGTCGAGGCGAGCGAGAGCCGGCAGGCCGGCGATCACCGCCGCCGTCCCCATCCTGTTCAGGGCCGCCGACGCGGCGTCGCGCACCGGCTGCTCGGCGTCCTGGGTCGCCGCCAGCAGGGCGGGAACCGCGCCCGTGTGGTTCAGCGCCTCGGCGGCGGTCGCGGCGGCCACCCTCACCGCGGGATCGCGGTTGCCCAGGCCCCGGACGATCGGATCGATGGCGCGCGCGTCTCCGAGGCGGCCCGCGGCGCGAACAAGCGCGGGCTGGACGCGACCGTCGGCCAGGGCAGCCAGCACGCTGTCGACCCCCGGCGCACCGAGCCAGCGCAGGATCTGAGCCCCGCGGGCCTCGGTCTCCGCGTCACGATTGCCCTCGAGGCTTGCGACGATCCGCTCGGCCACCGCCCCGCGCGCCGCCGCGCCCCTGGGGTCCGCCTCCAGGAGCCCGTCGAGCGCGTCCCTGTGGTCGTCGTCGAGCGGCTCCTCGTCCCGGTCGAGAAGCCTCTCCGCGAGCAGCTCGGCGACACCCTCGACGCGCCACGACGTCAACACCTCGAGTGCGCGGCCGGCAAGCTCGTCGTTCCCGCCGTCGCCGTCGATCGCGCACTCGACCAGCTGCTCGACCCCGACGGGCATCCCCACCGCGGCGATCGCATCGACCGCCGCGAGTCTCACCGACGGCATGGGGTCGTCCAGCGCGTCGGCCAGATCGCCGACCACGGTGGGGTCGTCCGAGCGGGCGAGCGCCTCGACCGCCTCGACGCGAATCTGTGACGTGAGATCCCATTCCGCGCCGTCGTCGTCCGTGGCGGTCTCGCGGTAGCGCATGGCCTCGCGCAGGCCATCGAGTTTGCCTCTTCGCTCCAGCCTTCGGACGTTCGGCCGGCGTCTGCGCAGCAAGCCCACGAGGACCAGAATAGTCCTGCTCAGGCGGCAAAGCGCGGCGCGCGGCGCGACGCAAGCTGATATGTCCTTCGCCGTGGAAGCCGGCGCCTCGCACCAGTCTGTCTGCGCGCTCGTGGGCGGCTCGTCGAACAAGCTCGACGCCGCGCTGGGGGCTCAGGGCCGTCAGCCCGAGGCGGTCCTCAGGCAGCCGGGGTCCTTCCGAACGGGGCTGGATGCGGCTCTGGAGACCGGCGCCACCTGGGTCTGGGTTCTGGACGGCTCGGTGGCCCCCCGGCCCGACGCGCTGCATTCGCTGCTGGGGGCTCTCGATCGCATGGATGAGCTCCCCGATCCCGCGATCCTCGTCGGGGTCGTCCGCGCGCCCGACGGAACGATCGAGCCGGGGCGGGCGATCTGGTACCGCCGCAATCAGATCGAGCCGGCGATGGCCGCGGTGGCGCGGCGGCTGCTGCCGGTGCGCGCAACCGCCGGACCCGTCCTCGTGCGGCGCGAGGCGATCGAGGCCGAGCCGCCTCCGGCGGACGCGAGCCTGTCGCCGAGCGTGGAACTCGAGTGGACCGCGCGGATCCTGCGCGAACGGACCGGGTACCTGGTGCCGGAGAGCGAAAGCGACGCGCTCGGCGTGCTGGAGGACCCGCTGGCCCAGCCCCTGACGGCGGCCCGGCTGATGTTCGGCGGCGCGTTCGCCCGGCTCGATCGAGCCAGGATCCTCTACGAGTTGGCCGAGCGGATCGGGACGAGACTCACGGCATCCGGAAGCGCAGGCCCGCGACCACTCCCCTGACGAGGTTCCGCACGGCGCGCGGGTGGAGGCGATTCACCCTCAGGTAGATGATGGACGTCGCGAGGAGCCACCAGACCAGCGTCGGCTTCTCGAAGCGCCGCCATGCCTGGCCGCGGAGCATCAGGACCGTGTTCCGGGCGTGGTAGTAGAAGCGATGGTCGTCGTCGACCGCCGTGTGCCTCGTCTCCGTCCGGTGCTCGACGACGCTCGCGGGCACGAAGTAGCCGCGTGCGTCGCGTAGGACGCGCGCCGTGTACTCGATGTCGTCGGCCTGGTAGAAGAAGTGCCGCGGCGGGAGCCCCACCCGCTCGACCGACTCGCGCGCGAGCAGCAGCGACACCCAGGTCGTCGCCCGGACCGGCAGCAACTCCTTCTTCACCGCCTCCACGAGGGCGTCCTGGTCGCGTCGCCGAACGCTGGGGCGGTTCATCGGATGCGGCTGGCCGTCCCGCCACTCGACCCGGCTGCACAGGATCGCCGGCCTGTCGGCCCCGTCGAGTCGGCGAAGCGCCCCGAGCAGCTCGGCCAGGGCCGTGGGGCGGGCGATGCTGTCGTCGTCCATCAGCCAGATCCACTCCGCGCCCGAACGGTGGCCGGCGTCGATCGCCTCGTAGAAGCCGCCGGTCGCGCCCTGGTTCTCCGGTAGCGCCACGACGGACACGTTCGGGAACTCGGCCGCCAGCATCTCCAGCGTGCCGTCGGTGGACTCGTTGTCCACGACGATCACCCGGTCGGCCGGGCGCGTCTGGTCCAGCACGGCCTCCAGCGACTGGCGTAGGAGGTCCCGGCGGTTCCGCGTCAGGATGGCGGCGACGACGGTGGGACTGCCCGCCACCGGCCGCTAGTCCCGGACGAGCGGCTGCTCGCGCCTCGGCTGCTCGCGCCTCGCCTCGTATCTGCGCACGATCTCCTCGCCGGCCGCCCGGCGCTCGGGATCGCGCGACCACCAGATCTCCGTGTCGCCCCAGCGGCGCTCGATCTCGCTCATGTCCGGGTTGCGCGCGTCCCAGCCCCACTTCTCGCGCCAGTAGGCATGGTGGTGCCGCAGGAGCCTGCACTGCGCCGGGGTGAAGTTCATCTCGAGATCGATGGGGAAGCGGCGCTCGACGGCACCCTTGGCGCGGAGGGGGAGCCGTCCGACTGTCCGCCTCAGGACGGCCTGGGCCAGGCGGCGCGGATGCCAGCGCGCAAACCGCCCCTCGGGGGGCTTGCGCCCGAAGAAGTGGTGAATGACCCGCACGTCGGGGAGGTAGAACGCCTTCCGGCCGAGCCTGCGGATCCCGATGCAGAGGTCGACGTCGTCGAACCACACGGGCGAGTAGGCGGTGTCGTAGCCGCCCGCCGCGATGGCGTCGTCGCGCCTGTACATCATGCACGCGCCCATCCCCGAGTCCACCTCGGCGACTCGGCGCTCGCCCTCGCCGCCCTCGCCCTCGGGTATGCGCTCCCCGTGCCGGTTCAGCCACACCCGCCGCCCGAGCTGCTCCGCCGGATGGCTCGGTCGCTCGTGCCAGCCGGCCGGCCCGATCACGTTCACCCCGCACGTGTGCAGGCGCCCCGAGTCGAAGACCACCTTGGGGGTGACGATGCCGACGGAGTCGTCGATCTGCATGAGCTCGAGCATGTGCTCGATCCAGTGCGGCGTCTCGACGGTCACGTCCGAGTCGATCTGAACGCAGTACTCGCCGGACGCGGCGTGGAGCGCGGTGTTCAGCGCGTCGATCGCCCCCTTGCCGGAGTTCTCGAGATGGCGCAGGCCGGGGAGACGACCGCTCGCCACCCATCGCTGGACGATCTCGATGCTTCCGTCAGTGGAGCCGTCGTCGACCGCCAGGACCTCCACCTCGGGGTATGTGGTGGTCGCGGCCAGGCTCTCGAACACCTCCTCGAGCAGGTGCGCGCGGTTGTACACCGGCATCAGGAGCGAGACGCCGGGCGTGTCGCTCATCGCTGCGGCACCCTCTCGCCACGGTCGAGGCCCGACGCGCGGCGGGCCGCGGCGGTGGCGCGCGTCCGGGTCTCCGAGCGCAGGGCGACGAGGCCGATTCCCACCACCAGGCCGAAGAGGACGCCGAACAGGACGTTCTTCAGCGTGTCCGGGCTGGCCGCGGCGAAGGTCACGCGCGGGTGCTCGAGGATGTCCGGGATCCCGCTGCCGATGTGGCGCAGCACCTCGAGCGTGTTGATCTGGTCGCGCAGCCCGTTGCCCTGTGGCGCGCGCACCTCCTGTCGTGGCAGGTGCGCGAGTCGGGCTTTCAGCACTCGCTGTGCCTCCGTGGCGCGCGCCCTCTCGCGCGCTCGCCGCATCGCGATGAACTGCTGCCCGTACACGCTCGCCAGCCGGGCGGCCTTCTGGGGTGTCGACGCGCGTGCCGTGATGCCGACCGTGAGGGTGTCCCGGATCGGTCCAACCGTCACTCGCGAGCTGACGGCGCCGGGCGTATACCCGAGGTCGGGTGCCGCCTTCGCGGTGGCGGTCGCAACGTCGAAGGACCCGACGGCGGCCGCCTCGGTCTGCATCCGTATGTTCGGGTCGACCTGCGACTCCCCGAACGCGGGCCCGCCCAGGATCTGGAGCTCCGGCGAGAATTGGCGTCCGAAACCCAACCGCATGCTGCTGGCGTACTCCTTCGGCTGGGTATCCGAGTAGGCAAGGGCCGCGCCTCCCGCAAGGCCGGTGAGCAGGAGCACGAGCACCACGCGCACGACGGTGGGCATCAGGACGCCACGCCCTCTCGCAGCTCGCGTCTTCGCATCGCGAGCCCGCTCATGTACCAGAAGATCATTCCGCCGATGCCATACAGCTGGTCGCCCGCGAACATCGTCACGACCAGGAACGCGAGCACCCCGAACGCTAGGACATCGGTGGCGTCGGCACGCCGCCACGCGTTCCGCCACGCGCTCGAGACGGCCGCGATCATCGCCGAGATCACCACCACGAAGCCGATCGGGCCGAGCTGTGCGACCAGGCTGAGATAGCCGTTGTCCGTGTACCGCAGGGTTCCGGACAGACCCCTCCCGGCGTTCAGACGACTCGGCTCCCCGGCGCTCCCGAGGCCGGTCCCGATGGGGTTGCCCACGGCTAGGGGCACGAGGGCCGTTGGCGTGCTGCTGCGCGCCTGCGCGGACTCGTCCGAGTTCAGCGATCCGAAGGTCTCGAAGCGGCGGGCGAGCGCCGCGCCGGTGGACCCGCCGAGGACGAGCGGACCGATCACCCCCGCAAGGAGGATCACGGGCACCACCCGCTTGAGCGCGCCGCCCCGCGTGACGACCACGATCATCAGGACGGCGAACACGATCCCGACCCACACGCTTCGCACGTACGTCAGGGCGAGCGCGCCGAAGACCGCCAGGGCGCCGACGATGTGAAGCGGCGTGAGGCGGCGCCACGCGACCAGCGCGAGCGCCGAGATGCCCAGGACCAGGGCGAGGGTGGCAGGCGAGTTGAGCGTGCTCCAGACGCGGATTCGGCCGTTCTCCGGCGAGCCGACCGTGTTGATGTCGGCCGTGCGCCGCCAGATGAAGTCCCACTCGGGCAGCGGCGCGTAGTACTGCCGGAAGGCGTAGAGCGAGAGCACCGGCGCGGCGATCATCAGGACCGTCGGCAGGGTCAGCCTCCGCTCCTCCGCCTCGCGGTACCCGATCACGAAGCAGCCGGCCGCGGTCACGTAGGCGAAGAGAGCGAACACCGCCGCACGCGGCCCGTTCAGCAGGCCGACCGGAACCCCGACGAGGTAGCCGGCGACGACGAGGATCAACAGACGGCGGGTGCGGCGGCTCAGCTCGACCTGCGTCAGCTCGAGCGCGATAACCGCCGCTGTCAGGAGGAAGGGCGCGAGCGCGAGCGGGTCGGCCGTCTGGATCGGCTCGCTGAGGAGGAAGATCCGGCGCAGGAACGGCGCGATCAGCCATACGAGCCAGACCACGACCAGCCCGGCCGCCCTGTTCCGGACGTACAGGCCGACGGTCAGGACGAGAAGCGCGCACGTGCATCCCACCTGGACCGACTGAATCGTGAGCCAGGCCGTGAGGGCGGTGATGCCGAATGCCAGCCCCCACCACGCGGGGCCCCGCCCGGGCAGGAACCACGGGCGCGACGAGGCTGGCAGGGCTACGGAAATGGGCTCAGGAACGCTCAAGTACTCCGCGCATGGTCTCTAGTGAGCCGATCGCGCGCGCCGCTTGCGCCTCCACTCCGAGGTGCTCGAGCCGCACCCCGGCGCGGAGCAGCCGGGTCAGCCCGGCCATCACCGTCTCGAAGAGCGGGTCTCGCGCGAGGCTCGGCCACAGCCAGCGGATCGGGGTCGGCAATCCCATCCCGACGGCGTCCGCGATGTGCGACGGCTTCGGGTTTCGCGCAAGCTCCTCACCGACCAGGTCGGCGTGCGCGTCGTGGAGCATCATCCGCGAATGACCCTGGATTCGGCAGTCGCGCCGCCAGTCCTCGAGCCCGCGGTCGTAGAGGTGCTCGGCGCGAAGGCTCCGATCGAATACCCCGCTGATCCCCGCTTTCGAGCAGCGGATCCCGAACTCGCGGTCGTCCTGGCCGCGAGTGACCGCCAATCCCTCCATCCCCACGCGCAGGAACTCCGCCTTGGGGAGTGAGAGGTTCCCACCCCAGAGCCCGTGGAGCACGTAGTCCGAGTTCGCCTCCCATTGCGAGCAATGCAGCTCGTACGCGCGCCTGTATGTGTAGGCGATCCCGCGCCGCCCGCGCGGAAGCTTCCGCCATTCGTTGGGCATGTAGCCGAGCACCAGCTTCGGCCCGAGCTCGACGTGGTGGCCGGCGTGCCCGGCAACCAGGCCGGGCGCCGCGATCACGTCGTCGTCCAGCAGCAGGATCACGTCGCCGGAGGCGGCCTCGATGCCGGCCTGTCGAGTCGCGCCGGCGCCCCGGCTGGGCAGGTCCAGGACCACCAGCCGGGCGTCCTCACGCCCGCGTTCCCGTAGCCACTCGACCGATCCGTCGTCCGATCCGTCGACCGCGATCACCAGCTCGAACAGCTGCGCTTCCCGCAGCAGCGGTTCTACGAAGCCGGGGAGTCCTTGTCGCCGGCGGTACGTCGGCGCCACCACCGATACGCGGGGGTTCACACCGCGGGACTGTACGATCGCGTCGGTGACCGACCCGCCGATCCCCTAGCCGTCGGCGTGCGCATTCTCCACGTGGGCTGGGGCTTCTGGCCCTTTCGCAAGGGCGGCCTGATCAACTACGCGCAGGACCTCATGGCCGGGCAGGCCGAGCGGGGTCATGACGTCGCCTACTTCTTCACCGGGCGCCACTACCGGGGCCGCTCCGGCCCCAGGATCGAGCGCTGGCGCGTTGGCGAGGTGGAGATGCACGAGGTGATCGACGGGCCGATCGTGTCGGGCCTCGAGCTCGGCACGCAGTTCCCGGAGCTCGAGCTGAACGAGCCGTGGCTCGAGTCGGCATTCGACGAGCTGGTTCGCACCTTTCGGCCCGACGTCGTGCACTTCCAGGAGCTGTTGTGCGTGCCGTCTTCGCTCATCGACGTCGCGGCCGAGGCGGGCGCCGGGACCGTCATGACCCTCCAGGACTACTTCCCTCTCTGCTCGACCCTGCGCCTCTTCGATGCGGACGGCGCCTTCTGCACCCGGCTCGAGGTGGGTGAGGACTGCGTCGCGCGCAACGCCCAGGCGCCCGCGAACCGGCGCTCCTTCGTCGAGGAGACGCTCTGGTACGCGACGTGGAACTGGCACCGGCGGCTGCACGATCGCATCGGGCCGCGACTGGACTGGCTCTACTACCCGATGGCCCGGCGGGCCAGGGACTTGGCGCTGCGCCGATTCGACCGCGAGGAACCGGCCCCCGCTCGGCGGCCGGGCAGCGAGCTCGCCCCCGCGTTCCAGCGCCGCCGCGACGTGAACGTGGAGCGGCTCGGACGAGTCGGGCGCCTGGTCGCGCAGTCGCCGCGGCTCAAGGAGATCTACGAGGCCCGGGGCGTGTCGACGGAGCGGATGACGACGCTGCGGTTCACGCTCGCGCACATCGAGGACCTGAGGCCGCGCGAGCTATCGTCGCCGCCGGCCCTCGTCGTGTTCGCGACGCTCGGAGGCTGCGCGTCGGCGACGAAGGGCTCGCGCGTGCTGGTCGGGGCCCTTCGGGCGCTGCGCGAGGCCGGCCTCGGGGGCGACTTCCGCCTGCGCATCTTCGGCGGGGTGGATCCCGCCGTGCGGGCCGAGCTCGAGACCTACCCCGAGGTGCAGCTCCACGGCGAGTACGGCCGCGAGCAGCTCGACACGCTGCTCGAGGACGTCGACGTGGGCATCATGCCCTCGATCTGGGAGGAGGCGTACGGCTACAGCGGGGTCGAGTTGCTCGCGAAGGGCATCCCGCTCATCGCCAACCCGGTCGGTGGCATCGTCGAGTACGCGCGGGAGGGGGAGACGGCCTGGCTGAACAGCGCCCGCTCGGGGAGTGGGCTCGCGGACCTGATGGCGAAGCTGATCGGAGACCCCGGGCAGGTGGTGGAGATGAACGCCCGGGTCCGCGAGGCGCGCGACCGGCTCGTCCGGCCGTACGCGGAGCACGTCGAGGCGATCGAGGAGATCTATCGCGAGGCGAGCGTCAGCTGAACCGCTCCAGCGTGGCGCGCCGCCGGAGCGCACGCAGCTGCACGAGCGCCCAGCGCGCGTAGTCCCGGCGACGCTGCGCGTACCGCTCCGGCTCGCCGATCGAGCGCGCCGACGCCAGCGCCAACCTGAGGACCGCGCCGGTGAAGTTGAGCAGGGCCACCGCCCAGGCGTGCCCAACCCCCCAGCGGCGCGCGATGAACCCGTAGGCCGCGCGCTGCGAGTCGGGAGACGGGTCCCAGCCGAACACCTGACCCGTCGCGGCCGCGCCCTCGTGGTCCACCTTCGCGCTCGGCTCGTAGCGGGTCGCCCAGCCGGCCTCGTGGAGGCGCCACCCGAGGTCGAGGTCCTCGGCGTACATCCACTGACGCTCGTCGAAGCCGCCGACCTGGTTCCACGCGACCCGTCTCACGAGCAGGAACGCCCCGACCGCCCACGGGACCCGTCGCGCGCGCTCCGCGTTCCAGTGCCCGGGGATCGCGAACCGGTCGCCGAGCGCGGAGCTGAGGTGGTAGGCGCCGATCGCGAGCAGGATCGAGTACGGGATCGTCGGGAAGGCGAACACGGAGTGCTGCGTGCTGCCGTCGGGTATCACGAGTCGCGGGGCGATCACGCCGGCGCCCGCGTCGCGCGAGCCCGCCTCGAGCAGCCCCTCGATCGCGCCCGGGCGCACCGCGATGTCGGCGTTGGCGGCCGCGACCCAGTCCGACGACGTGCGCGCGGCCACCCGGTTCACGGCACGGCCGTAGCCCAGGTTCTCGTCCGATGCGACGAGGTTCACCCAGTCGAAGCGCTCCCGCACCAGGTCCGCCGAGCCGTCGCTCGAGGCGTTGTCCACGACCCACAGCTCGACGCGTCCCGCCTCCACCTCCGGGGCGAATGACTGGATGCACCGGTCGAGCAGGTCGCGCGTGTTCCAGGAGACGACGGCCACGACCACCGGTGCGCGCGTCATCGCGGCCACTCTAGCCTCCCAGGCTTCGCTCACGTGGAGGCCTCCCTGACAACCGCCGGCACGTCCCTCCGCAGCCTCGTCGCGCGACGCAACCGGCCGATAGCACGCGGATTCGGCAGCTGGGAGATGCTGTTCCGCCTCTCCTCTCCGGCGTGCCGGCTCCGGACCCGGTGCTAGCTTCTCCCGCGTGGAGGCCGTGGAGGCCCTGGAGAGCACGGGGAAGGCGAGGACCACGCAGATCCGCGGACTCGGTGGCGAGGCTCGCGATCTGACCACGCTTTCGCCGCGCCTTGTCGCGTACAACCTCGCCTACCTCGGACTGGCGTGGGCAGTGGCCATCGGCGCGATCGCGCTGTTCTGGGCTCACCCGGCGTGGTACACGCTCGCCCTCGCGTTCATCGTCGTCTCGTCGCGTCAGCAGGCTCTGTTGAACTGCGAGCACGAGGCCGTGCACCGCAAGTTCCTCCCGAGTCGCCGCTGGAACAACATCGTGGGCACGTATCTATGTGCGGCTGCCGTTGGCTCGCCGTTCGGCGCCGCGCAGGCCCGTCACCTGTCGCACCACCGTCTCCTCGGAACTCCCGAGGACCCCGACCGCGAGCTCCACTCGGGTGAGAGCAAGCGGACGCGCAGCGGGCTCGCCCGCTACTTCCTCAACGGCCTGCTCGGGGGTTACGCGGGCATGGTGCTGATGGGGCCGCGCGCGCCCCAGGAAGCCGCTCGCGCGGGTTCGGCCCGCCGCGACCTGATCTCGCTGGTCATCGTCCAGGCTGCGATCGCTGCGGGCCTGACGCTCGCGTTCGACTGGTGGGTCTACCCAGCGCTCTGGCTCGTTCCGCTGGCCAGCGTCACCGCGCTGTGTCATCTCGTCCGCAGCTTTGTGGAGCACGCCATCGCCGACTCCGAGGAGGACGCGCACGGCAACCGGCTCATCACGATCAAGAGCACCTGGGTCGAACGCGCCCTGGTGTCGCCGTACTTCATGAACTACCACGCGGAGCACCATCTGCTCCCATCCGTGCCGGCGCCACGGCTGCGCAAGCTGCAGGCTCGCCTCGCCCGGCGCGACGACGTACCAACGGTGCTCGTGCGTTCCTCGTACGGCGACGCGATCCGACGAATTTCGCGCGAGCTTCCCCGCTGAGCGGCGCAATCCTGAAGGTCGATGTCCCGTGCGCGCACTGCGGCTCGAGCGCGTCCGAGCCGCTGTGGTCGGGACGCGAGCACGAGTACGACGACACGACCGACGAGGAATTCACGTTCGTTCGCTGCCGGGACTGCGGCGTCGTCCGCCTCAATCCCCGGCCCGACGTGAGCGAGCTCGGCCGGATCTATCCGCCCGACTACTACGCGTACAACCTGCTCTCCGAGGACGGAGGCCCTCCCTCGGGCGTCACCGACCGCATGAAGATGCGCATGTACCAGGGGCGGTTTGAGGCGCTGGTCGAGCATCTCGGCAAGGCGGGCTCGGTGCGCGTCCTGGACGTCGGTTGCGCCGACGGCCGCCTCCTCGACTGGTACAGGGAGAGCGAGGTCGGCGACAGGATCGAGACCCACGGGATCGAGATGGACGAGGGTGCTGCGTCGATCGCGGCAAGACGCGGACACCGGGTAGTCGCGGGTCGCTTCGAGGTCGATCGTGAGCTCGAACCGGGCACCTTCGACCTCATCCTCGCGTTCCACGTGATCGAGCATGTCGGCGACCCGAAGGCGTTCGCGAGGCGCGCCTCAGAGCTCCTGGCGCCCGCCGGGCTATTCGTCGTCACGACGCCGAACTGGGACTCGGCAGACGCCCGCCGATTCAAGGGGCGTTGGGGTGGAAACCACTTTCCCCGACACTGGACGCTCTACGACGAAGCCACGCTCGAGGGCCTCGCCGGGGACATGGGGCTCGACCTGGAGCGGGTGGAGTACCAGCCCAATCCCATCTTCTGGGTATGGACCTGCCACTCCTGGCTCAGGGCGCACTTCGCGAGGCGGCGCTGGCCCGACCGCGTGTTCCCGCCCGTCGGGATCTTCGAGGCATCGCCCTGGACCTTCGTGCTTCAGTCGGCCTTTACCGCGCTCGACCTGCTGCTCCGAGTCGTCACCGGGCGGACGGCAAGCATCGCTGTGGAGATGCGCAAGCCCGCTCAGACGTAGGCGCGAACCGCTCCGCGGAGCCCTCGCCAGGGACCGCCGCGCTTGAACGGCAGCTCGAAGGGGTCGGAAGCCTCGACGCGTGGAAAGCCAGCTGCGCGCACGATCCTCACGAGGCCGGCGAGATTCGAGTACCACCAGACGAACTGATCGACGCCGTCGAGCTCAGCGATGGGCGTGCGGTCTCGGAAGCGGAACCGCTTGATGTTGTTGACGATCACAGCGCTACGGGTGCAGACGCTGTGGATGCGTTCCACCGCGGTTACCGGATCCTTGAGGTGGATCAGCAGATCACCGCAGAAGACGAAGTCGAAGTTGCCGAGCTCTGGACTCAGGTCATAGACGGACATCGTGATCCGTTCGACCTTCGACCCCAGCGCGCGCTTGGCCAATGCGAACCGCTCCGGTTTCGTCTCGTCGAGCGTCTTGTCACCTCCACGGAGCGAAGCGGGCCAGTCGAGTTCGTTGGGATCGTCGAGGTCGATTGCCGTCACGGCCGCGGCTCCACGACGCTCCATCTCGAACGCCCAGAATCCGTCCATCGTCCCAACGTCGAGGCACCGTAGCCCGCTGAGGTCCGCGGGTACCGGATACCGGTCGATCACGGGCCGGTGATCGAACATGGCGTCGGTCACCACCCCGTCGCCCAGCTCGAGTGTGTGGTACCAGGGATAGCGGGCGACCTCGGCCTGAAGTTCCGCGGCACTCACGGTGCCATCCCCTCCACGAACGGCACCTCGAGGACCTTCTCGTGCATGATCGGGCCGTGTCCGAAGAAGCGCTCCTCGCCGAAGAGCTCGCCGTGATCCGAGGTCACGACCACCCAGGTATCGCTCGGCAATAGGTCGAAGAGCCGAGCGAACACGCCGTCCAGGTAGCGCGTCGCCTCGACCTGGCGGGCGTGCAGCTCGCGCAGGCTGGTCTCGTCGAAGAACTCGATCATGTCGCCGTCCTCGGTGCGCTCGTCGAGGCGCTTGAAGACGCCGTGCACGCCGGAGATGTGGGGCCACTTGCTGGGGTCCTCGTCGGGCGTGGCGTACGGGTAGTGGGTCTCGCCGACGTTCAGCATGTAGAAGGACGGCGCGTCCTGCTCGAACCGCATCTCCGGCAGCATCGCCGCCATGTCGTTGTGCTTCGGCATCAGCTCGTAGCTGTCGAAGTCGCGGTTGATCGCGGTGTACTTGTTGAGGACCGGCATCGAGACCCGGGCGTGGGTGCGGTAGCCGAGGCTGTGCTTGAGGTAGGTCGGCAGGAAGATCGACGGGAGCAGCCGCTTGAACTCCATGTCCGGGACCCCCAGCCGCTCGCCGTAGCGCAGGAAGTCCTGCTTGTAGTACTCGGAGGCGTAGACCTCGGGCGGGCTCGTGTGCGGCAGGAGCCCCATGAGCAGGTTGTAATGCGAGGGCGCGGTCCAGGTGGCGTAGCTCCAGCGCCGCTCCACGGGCCCAAGCTGGGCGAGCGTCGTCGGCTCCGCCGCGAGCCACGAGTCGTAGCGAAGGCTGTCGAGGATGACGACGACGAGGTTGCGCGCGGCCACGGTCCGGTCGCCAGTTATATCGGGACGTAGACTGGCGCCGGTGCGGCCCCGGGCGAGCTGATCGATGGCAATCCGCGCCTCGAGCGTCGAACGCCTGGTGCGCGAGATACCGGACGACGCCCTCGTGCTCGACGTCGGCGGGTGGATCACGCCGTTCACGCGCGCCGACTGGGTCATCGACGTGATGCCGTACGAGACGCGCGGCCGCCACGGGAGCCAGGGCGACGGTTCGGAGCGATTCACCGAGGCGACCTGGGTGCAGCGCGACATCTGCGATCGCGAGCCGTGGCCGTTCGAGGACGAGCAGTTCGACTTCGCCCTCTGCGGTCACACGCTCGAGGACGTGCGCGATCCGATCTGGGTCTGCAGCGAGCTGATCCGCGTGGCTCGTGCGGGCTACGTCGAGGTGCCCTCGCGGCTTGAGGAGCACACGTACGGGTTCCAGGGACCCTGGGTGGGATGGGGCCACCACCGCTGGCTGGTCGAGATCACCGGCAACCGGATCGAGTTCGTGATGAAGCACCACGTGATCCACGGCCCCGAGGCGAACCACTTCCCCTCGCGCTTCTACGAGACGCTGAGCGAGGACGAGAAGGCGCAGACGCTCTGGTGGGAGGGGTCGTTCGACTACGGCGAGCGCATCATGCTCTCGGCGGAGGAGCTGGATCCGTATCTGGCGGACTTCGTCCGGGCGCATCGGCCGGGAAGTCCCCGCCGGGACCGCGCGAGCAGGTTCCTGCGCCGGCTCGCCGACCGGATCAGGTAGGTCCGGTCACCAGTCGAAGGCCCGACCGGAGAGCTCGAAGAAGCGCCGGTTGTGGGGCGCGTAGAAGTCGCGCAGGCGCTCCAGAGTTGCCGTGTCGGGCGGGTCGTCGTAGCTCCCCACGAGGACGCCCGGAAATTCGTCGCCCCAGTCGTACGGGTCGAGGCCGAGGAAGGCCAGAACCTGGTTGAGGGTGTCGTTCGGCCGGTCCGCGAGCTCGCGGTCCTCCAACACGAGGAACTGCTCCCGTGGGAAGACGGCCAGGAAGCGCTCGAGCTGCTCGGCGTACATCCCTCCGGCCACGAGCGCCGGGATCGTCCAGCTCGGCCCGCCGCGCGCGATCGCCTCGAGCTCCTCGTCGATCGCCTCCGCGAACGACGGCGGGCGTGGCCGCGCGAGCATGGCGAGGCCGACGGCCCGGTCGCCCGCGTTGTGGTCCTCGAGCCAGGCCTCGAACCGGCGGCGCTCACTCGGCACGGTGACCAGCGTCCGGTACATGTTCCAGGCCGAGTGGGCGCGCACCGCGGGCTCTCGCACCATCACCACGAACCGGAGGCTCCGGTCGAAGGCGGCCAGCCGAGCGGGAACGGCGGGACTGAAGACGTAACCCACGCTCGCTTCGAAGAAGATCTCTCGGCCCGGCAGGCGCCTCCTGGGGAAGTACTTGCGGTAGTGCTCCAACCGCAGCCCGTCGTAGCGGGCGTCCCTTGAGAAGAAATCCGGTTCCTTGGTCGTCGCCAGCCGCAAGCGGGGGTGCCTTGCCAGGTAGACGGCCAGCGCGGTGGTCCCGCACTTCTGGGCTCCGGGGATCATGAACGTCGGGCTGCCGTACCGCAGGCTCGACCTCATGAGGTAAACACTGCGACGTGGCGCCGAACGTACTGCTGCTGATCCTGGACGCCGCGCGAAGGGACGCCCTCGAGCCCTACGGCGCGCCGCCCGGCACGACCCCTGCGATCGCGCAGATCGCGCAACGGGGCGTGTCGCTTCCCGAGGTCTACGCGACCGGATGCTGGACCGTCCCTTCGCACGCCTCGATATTCACCGGGCTCCTGCCCCGCGTGGCGGGGCTTTCGCGCGTCCCGTCGCCGGCAGCGGCGAAACCCGTTCTGGAGGCGCACCGCAAGCGCTTCTTGCCGGAGGTCCTGCGTCGCGCCGGCTACTCGACCGCGGCCGTAAGCGCGAACGTGTGGCTCTCGGAGACGAGCGGGTTCGACCTCGGGTTCGACGAGTTCGCCTCGATCGATACGGGCCGCTACCTCGGCGTGGACCGCAAGCGTTCGCGCGGGGCACGTCTCCATTGGTTGGCCGAGGCCGTGCGCGGGAGCGTGGACGACGGCGCGGAGCAGGCTCAGAACACGCTCGCTCGCTGGGTCGCGACGCCTCCGCGCCAGCCGTTCTTCTGGTTCGTGAACGTGATCGAGTGCCACTCTCCCTACTTGCCTCCGCGCCCCTATGGCGGTTTCTCCCCGCTGGGCCGATGGCGAGCCGCGGAGGAATCGCGCCAGTACTACAACCTAGATGCGATCTGGCGAGCGTGCGTCGGCGGCTTCGACGTTCCCGAGGCCGCGATCGAGCGCGCTCGGCACTACTACCGCGCCTCCATCCGATACATGGACGACTGGATCGGCGAGCTCCTCGAGCGTCTCGACGCGGCTGGCTTACTGGACGACACGCTCGTCATCGTCGGCTCGGACCATGGCGAGAACTTCGGTGAAGGCGGCCTGATCGCGCACGCCCTGTCGCTCGACAACCGATTGATCCACGTCCCCTTCGTGGCGGCCGGGCCGGGCTCGCAGGACATAGCCCTGACGAGCCTGGCCGATGTTCCACGGGTGCTCGCGCAGGTGGCGGGCGCGGACGACCACCCCTGGCACGACGGGCCTCCGGCCGGCGTTGGGGTCGCGCAATTCGACCCGCCGGTCGACGATCCGGAGGACCCGCGGGTGGTGGAGGCGGTCGAGCGCTGGGGCCTGGGGGACGACGCGCGAGAGAGGTTCACCAGCCCGCTGACCTGCGCGGTGGCGGGCGATCTCAAGCTCATGCGCCGGGGAGCGCGCGAGGAGCTCTACGACCTTGCCACGGATCCGCTGGAGCTCGCGCCGCTGTCCCCGGACGAGCTGGCGAGCGACCGCGCCGACCGGCTCGCCGAGCTTCGCGCGGCACTCGGGCACCCCGCCGTGACGTCGGTCAGGCCCGAGTCGTCGTCCGCGGCCAGCGCCGGCGCTCCGACGGCGGAGGAGCTGAGCGAGATCGAGGAGCGCATGAAGCTCCTCGGCTACATGTAGGAGCGCTCAGCCGGCCCCTGCCGGCCGACTCGCACGGCGAGGGTTACCAGCGCCGCGGCCGCGATGCACCAGGCCGGGATCATGAACGCCACGTAGAGCGCGGTCGGAGGACGTCCGAACGGGTGCCAGTAGAGCAGCGCCGCAGGGGGTAGGAGGACCGCCTCGACCACGGCCACCTGCCAGAGCCACCCGGCCATGAGGGCAAACGGAAGCGCCCACACCACGAACTCGAACTCGAACCCGAGGTTCAGTACGAGGAGCGCCGACCAGAGCAGAGCCGCCGCGAGCACCGGCTCGGGCCGGCGAACTAGAACGAGCGCCAGGAACGGCGCCATCAGCGCCACGAGGATCACGATCTCGTGGTCGAGCAGGAAGCGGCTGAGCGCGGATGCCGGGTGCGCGCCGTTGTGCAGCCAATTGGACGCCAGGTTTGGCTGCGCGAGCAGGCTGATCCCGCCGAAGCCCGGGAGGAAGCGGGAATGGCGGACCGCGTGCAGCGCGCCGTGGTCGGCGATGAGGAAGGGCGCCGAGGCGATCAGTGGTATCGCGATCGCGGGAAGCACGAGCGCGACCGCCTCGCGTCGCGAGCGGACCGCCGGCAGCAGAGCGATCAGCATGAGCTCGGGCACCGACTTGATCGCTGCGCCGACCCCGATCAGCAGGCCGGCCGCCAGCGCGCGTCGCGGCCCCGGCGGCATGCGATCCCAGAGCCACAGCGCGAGCACCGCGGGCAGGATTGCGGCGGCGTCGATCTGCCCGTGGTAGCCGGAGATGATCCAGAACGAGGGACCGAATGTGACCAGGGCTGCGGCGGCGATCCGCATCCGCTCACTCGCGCCACGCCGGCCGATGAAGTCCTGCACCAGCCAGGCGATCGCGCAGTCGGCGACGATCTGCGGCAGCTGGATCCAGCCGTGGAAGGGGAGACCGGTGAGCGTCGAGACCTTGCTCGCGACCCAGATGAACGGGAAGAACCCCGGCGGGTACGGCCAGTGCTTGAGGTGCGGCCCGTTGACCGCCGAGTAGACGTGCAGCGGGTGCGCGGCGAGCGCATCGCGGACGGACTTAAGGGAGTCGATGTCGTAGGCGACTCCATAGGTCTTGAAGGCGAGCACCACTCGCCCCACGAAGCCGACCGCGATGAGTGCCCACACGATCCGGCGGACGTCACCACCCGGCCATATCGCCGACCTGCGCGAAGTATCTTGGGCTGCGATGGCGGACATCCGCTCGTTCGTTCGGTGGCTACCGGCCCGCCTGGGCTACGGCGTCGGGCCGCGGGTCATGTCGTGGCTTCGGAAACGGTGGGTGCTGCTGAGGCACCCGCACGCCGAGATCCGCTTCGGCCGCGGCGTCTACCTCGGTCCGGGGTTCAGCCTCCACATGCCGACGGCCGGCGCTTTCATCGTGGGCGACGGCGTGGAGTTCAGGCGCGACTTCCGCTGCGAGGTCTCGGATTGCGGGCGCGTGACCATCGGGGCCGACACCCACTTCACGTACTCCGTCCTGATCCAGTGCTCCACGACGATCGACATCGGAGAGCGTTGCATGTTCGGGCAGACCACGATCCTCCTCGACGGCCAGCACCGGTTCCGCGACCTGACCCGTCCGATGCTCGAGCAGGGGATCGACTTCCAGCCCCTTCGCATCGAGGACGACGCGACGACCACCACCAAGTGCACCATCATGGCCGACATCGGGCGGCGCGCCTTCCTGGGCGCGAACTCGGTCGTCACGCGTCCAATCCCCGCCTACACCGTCGCCGTCGGTGCCCCCGCGCGCCCGATCGAGTACTTCGGCCCGCCCGGAGAGGAGCCCGACGGGGGCGGGCCCGCCCCGCTCGAGAGCGATCACCCTCAGTCCACCGGGTGAGCGAGGATCGCCGCGTGCGGGTCTCCCTTCACCGCGGTGAGCGCCAGGTGGCGCCCCTCCTCGGTCCGGAGGCTGCGGAGCGTTAGCGCCTGCCGGCGCGGATGGCCGCGGCCGGCGGGCATGTAGAGCCGCCTGGGAGATCGATCCAGCTCGAAGCCCGCCGCCCGGACCATGCGAGCGAGCCCCGCGGCGTTCGCCTTCCACCACCACGGGCGGCCCTGCCCGTCGAACGACGCGAACGCTCGTCTGGGATGTCGCAGCGTGAGGCTCAGGTCGATGTTGTCGACCAGCAGCAGCTGACCCCGACACACGGACCGGACGCGCTCGAGGGCACGAATCGGGTCGCGCAGGTGGAGCAGCAGGCTCCCGACGTACACGAAGTCGAACTCGCCCGTCTCGGCCGGATCGAGGTCGTAGACGCTCCGCTCCTCGAAGCGAACGCGGGAGCCCAGCGCCGCGTGCGCGATGTCGAACCCGCGGCCCTCCTCCTTGCGCCGTCCGATCGCGGCGACCGTGTCCTCGCTCGAGGTGACCGGCCAGTCCCAGGAGTGCGGGTCGAGCACGTCGATGGCGTGAACCTCGGCGGCCCCGCGCCGTTCCATCTCGAACGCCCAGAACCCGTCGAACGTCGCCACGTCGAGACAGCGCTTTCCCTCGAGCGTCTCCGGGAACGGCAGCTCGTCGACGATCCCGCGTGTGTCGAACCAGCCCGGCGTGACGACCTCGGGAGCCAGCTCGATCGTGTGGTACCACTCGCGCTCGAGGGCGGCCGCGAGCGCTTCGCGCGGGGCGTCGGCTGACATCGGGGCGGGCACGATACCCCGGCCTCGCCTCAGTCAGTTCCGGCTGCCGCGGCGCTCAGCTCGCGGAGCACCGCCTCGTTGAAGTGGTCCTCGGTGTGGAGGCGCGCGGTCCCCAGTCCGACCTCGCGAAGACGCGCCCGGAGGTCGGCGCTCCCGGCGAGCCGGGTCACGGCACGGGCGAGCGCCTCGGCATCCCCGGCCTCGAACAGCAGCGCGTTCTCCCCGTCGCGCAGGTACTCGCCCGACCCGCCGCGCCCGGTGGCGACCACCGGCCGGCCGCGCGCCATCGCCTCGAGCGGGACCAGTCCCCACGGCTCCTCCCAGCGAACCGGGAAGAGCACGGCGTCGGCGCCGGCGTAGGCATCCCGCACCTCGTCCCTGGAGAGCTGCCCTGCGAAGCGCACGCGCGCCGCGACCCCGTGCTGCTCGGCCAGCTCGCGCAGGCGGCGCTCCTCAGCCTCGTCCCAGCCGCCCACCAGCGTGAGCGTGGCCGCCTCCGGAAGGTTCGCCAGCGCCACGACCGCCGTGTCTACACCCTTGCGCTCGTCGAGGCGGCCGACGTAGAGCAGCGACCAGCTCCACTCCCGTTCCTCGGCGGGATCGATGAAGCTCGGGTCGATGCCCGAGTGCGCGATGCCCGTGCTGTCCGGCTCGATTCCCGCGTCGAGCGCCCGCCGGCGCGTGGACTCGCTCACGAAGACGTAGCGCGCGGCGCGCTCGAGATCGACGTGCGCCGGGGCGCCGACGACGCGCTCGGCGAGCGACGCGATGGGCCCGGAGCGGTCCGCGAACGCACGCGTCCACCCGTCGACCTGGCGGCCGTAGTCGAGCCAGTCGTCGTGGACGAACGCCACGGCCGGGAGGCCGTCGCGGCGGACGCGCTCGAGCATCGAGAGCGACATGCCGCCCATGGACCACCAGCTGACGACGTCGGGCCGGAAATCGCGGAGCGCCCGTCCGAGCACGCGCGCGTTGTTGCGCTCCAGGCGAGCGCGCTCCAGGCGGGAGAGGTGAGGGAAGCCGTGGTCGTGCCAGTACCAGCGGAGCTCGCGGCTGACATTGGGGTCGTCCGGGTCCGACGCGCCGGTTCGCAGATCGGTGGTGAGGACCCGCACGTCGTGCCCGCTCCGCTCGAGGTGCCGCATGGCGGACCGCCAGACGAGCTCGTAGCCGCCGAAGTGGTGAGGCGGGTACATGTTCCCGACGGCCAGCACCCGCATGGGCCGAGAATAGAGTCGTGGCGGTGGCGCCCCAGGTGAGCGTTGTGGTCGCGTCCCACGACCGCGAGGCAAGGCTTCGCACGCTGCTCGACGCGCTGGCCGAGCAGACGCTCCCGCGCGACCGGTGGGAGGTGGTCGTCGTTCACACGTACGACCCCACCGTCTCCGCGGAGCTGCTGGACGGACACGAGCTCGCCTCGGACGGTCTGCTCCGCCACGTCCGCGCTGAGACAGCGACCCCGCGACCGTCGATCCAGCGGAACGTCGGCTGGCGCATGGCTCGCGGCGAGCTCGTCGCCTTCACCGACGACGACTGCCGTCCCGAGCCGGATTGGCTCGAGCGGCTCGTGGGCGAGTCGGTCGCGCACCCGGGCGCCATCGTCCAGGGTGCGACGAAGCCCGATCCCCGCGAGACGCACCTGTTCCTGGAGCCCCACTTCCGAGCGCTCGAGGTCGACCCGCCCGGGCGCTTCATGCAGACGTGCAACATCCTCTACGAGCGTGCGCTGCTCGAGCGACTGGGCGGCCTCGACGAGCGTGCCATCACGGGCGAGGACATCGACCTCGGGCTGAGGGCGCGGGAATCCGGCGTCGAGCTCGTCCCGGCTCGCGGCGCGGTCGTCTACCACGCGATCGACGCGCTCTCGATGGTCGAGAAGATCCGGTCCCAGCTGAAGTGGCAGCACCTCGCGTACGTGGTGAAGCGGCACCCGCAGCTGCGCGACGACTGCGAGTGGGGCATCTGGTGGAAGCCCGAGCACCTGCGGGCGACGCTCGCGCTGATCGCACTGGCGGGCGCGCGTCGCCGCCCCTGGATTCTCGCGGGCGCGATCCCCTACGTCGGGCTGGAGCGCCGGCGTCACGGTCCGTCGAAGCAACAGCAGCTCAGGTCGCTCCGCGAGCTCCCCGCTCACTTCGTGGTCGAGCTCGCCGAGGTGGCCACCTTCGCGGCCGGCAGCGTGCGCTACCGCACCCTCCTCCTGTAGACGAGCGCGGAAGTACGATTTCGCCCCGATGTCCTCCGTTGGGGTT
>Ga0209577_10001370_pt1 | contig 24175 bp, 21 predicted proteins | sample GraSoiAngelo_109_FD_185874 | JGI IMG/M metagenome (GOLD analysis project Ga0209577, IMG submission 185874) | Grasslands soil microbial communities from the Angelo Coastal Reserve, California, USA - 14_0903_12_20cm (SPAdes) (version 2) | ecosystem: Environmental > Terrestrial > Soil > Grasslands...
TCGACCATCCGCGCGCCGCCGGCCTCGTCGAGGTGGGAGAGCCTGGGGTCAGGCATGCACGGCCATGGCGCTCTCGATCAGCGCGCGCACCCCGGCGGCGTCCCCCGCGCGCAGCAGCTCGATCGGGTCCGGATCGCCGTTGACGATCGTCTCGAAGAACTGCTTGCGGTCCTGGTAGGTCGGGAGCGTCGCCTTCGCCCATCCGCGCGCCTCGTTCAGCAGGATCGCCAGGTTCGCGTACGGCTCCCCGAACAGCTCCCCGATCTCCCGCTTCATCCGCTTGGCCAGCGCGGGCGAGGCGCCGGCCGTGGAGATCGCGACCGCCAGCGGCCCCGTGCGGACGATCGCCGGCAGGATGAAGTTGCACAGCGGCGGTACGTCGACGACGTTGACGAGCATCGAGCGGGCCTCGGCGTCCTCGAACACCCGCACGTTCAGATTGGTGTCGTCGGTGGCGGCGATCGCGATCAGCGCGCCCTCGAGATCGCCGGACTCGTACTCGCGCTGCTGCCAGCTGATCGAGCCCTCGAGCGCGAGCTGCACGAGCTCCGGGTGGGCGTCCGGAGCGACCAGCGTCACCTCCGCATCGCAGGCCAGGAGCCCTTCGACCTTCTCGAGCCCCACGGGCCCGCCTCCGACCACCACGCACCGGCGCCCGGTGAGCCGCAGGCAGGCGATGTACAGCGGCGTCTCGAGCATCCCCTGCACGCACGACTGATCGCAGATGCCCCTGCGCAGCTGACACACGCATTCCTTGCCGGCGTAGGCCTGAGCGGGCATGGCCTAAGCGTACTTAGATGCCGCAGCCCCTCTGCGTCGAATGGCGCACCCGCAGCGTTGACCCACCTCACCATCGGTGGGAGAATCACTGACGCATCACATGCCATGGTGCCGGGACCGGCACCAGCTGACGAAGGGGGGCAGGGTGCGCGCGAAGTGGGTCTGTCTGCTGGTCACGTCCGTGGCGGGTGCGACTGCGATGGCGCCGGGAACCGCGTGGGGTGTCGGCTGGTCGGCGCTGTCGATCCCGAATCCGACGATGGTGCCCGACGGTTACGTGCAAGGCGTGTCCTGCACGTCGGCGAACGCGTGCATCGGCGTGGGCACCTTCAGGAACAGCCCGTATACCCAGGTGATGTCGGCCTGGCGGTGGAACGGGTCGAACTGGTCGGTCCAATCGATCCCGAACCCCACGGGGCTGTCGCTCGTGTCGCTGTCGGCGGTGTCGTGCGCTTCGGCAAGCGCCTGCACCGCCGTAGGCAACTCCAGTGCGGGCACGTTCGCGGAGGCCTGGGACGGGTCGAACTGGTCGGTTCAGAGCACCCCGAGCCCGAACGGCGCGTACCTGTCGGGAGTGTCGTGCACCTCGGCGAGCGCCTGCACCGCCGTCGGCAGCTACTTCGACAGCTCGAACACACAGCGGACCCTGGCCGAGGTCTGGAACGGATCGAGTTGGTCGATCCAGCCGACCCCGACCCCGGCCGCCGCGCTGTTTGCGGTGTCGTGCACGTCGGCGAGTGCCTGCACCGCCGTCGGTAATTCCAGCGCAGGCACGGTCGCGGAGCGGTGGGACGGGTCGAGCTGGTCGATCCAGCCCACCCCGACCCCAACGGGCGCGTCCAGCACCGGGCTGTCAGGAGTGTCGTGCACCTCGGCGAGCGCCTGCACCGCCGTGGGCAACTCCAGTGCGGGCACGTTCGCGGAGGCCTGGGACGGGTCGAGCTGGTCGGTTCAGAGCGCCGCGAGCCCGGCCGGCGCGTACCTGTCGGGCGTGTCGTGCACTTCGTCGAGCGCCTGCACCGCCGTCGGCAGCTCCAGCGCGGGCACGCTGGCGGAGGCCTGGAACGGATCGAGCTGGTCGATCCAGCCGACCCCGAACCCGAACCGCGGGAGGTCCCCAGTGCTCTCCGCGGTGTCGTGCGGATCGGCGAGCGACTGCATGGCGGTCGGCCAGTACTACGACAGCTCGGCAACGCAGCTGACGCTCGCGGAGGCCTGGAACGGATCGAGCTGGTCGATCACGGCCAAGTCGAACCCCAAGACAGCGGCGTACAGCTACCCGTCAGGGGTCTCGTGCACCCCCGGCGGTCGCTGCGCGTCCGTCGGCAGCTACAACGACACCTCGAGCAGTGAGGCGACCTTGGCGGAGGCGTGGGACGGGTCGAGCTGGTCGCTCCAGCCGACCCCGAACCCCCGCGGCTTTCAACATGTGTACTTGAACGGGGTGTCTTGCACGTCGGCCAGCGCCTGCACCGGCGTCGGCGGCGCCGTTGACACGTCGTATTTCGGACTCGCGGAGCGGTGGAACGGCGCGAGTTGGTCAGTCCAGCCGACCCCGCTCCCGACGGGGGCGTTCTACGACCGGCTGACCGGGGTGTCGTGCGCGTCGGCGAGCACATGCACTGCCGTCGGGAGCTACGTCGGCGCCAGCCCGGGGGAGGTGACGTTGGCGGAGGTGTGGAACGGATCGAGCTGGTCGGTCCAGACGACGCCGAACCCGGTGGGTGGGTACAACACAGAGCTGGAGGGCGTGTCGTGCACATCGCCGAGCGACTGCATCGCCGTCGGGAACTCGACCTCGGGCGCGTTCTCGGAGCGGTGGGACGGGACGAGCTGGTCGCTCCAATCGATCCCCAACCCGCCCGGCGCGTCGCTGGCGGGGGTGTCGTGCACGTCGCCGAGCGCCTGCACCGCCGTCGGGAGCTCCAGCTCGGGCACGCTCGCGGAGGCGTGGGACGGATCGAGCTGGTCGATCCAGCCGACGCCGACCCCCGCGGGCGCGTCGAACAGCTCGCTGTTCGCGGTGTCGTGCCCGTCGGCGAGCGCCTGCACGTCCGTCGGGAACTCCAACGCGGGCACGTTTGCGGAGGTGTGGGACGGATCGAGCTGGTCGATCCAGACCATCCCCAACCCCGATGGCGCGTACCTGACCGCGGTGTCGTGCTCCTCGGCGAGCGACTGCATGGCCGTCGGCCGGCAACCCGACGGCTCCGGGAACCTGATCACGTTGGCGGAGCGCTACACCGCGCCCACCATCACTGGCGTGAGCCCTGACGCGGGTTCGGTCGGCGGAGGCGACAAGGTCACGATCAGCGGCACGGACTTCGCGCCCGATGCGACCGTGAAGTTCGGCACCGCCGCGGCGGCGTCGGTCACATATGTGTCCTCGACCGAGCTGCAGGCAGTCGCGCCGGCCGCGGCGAGCGTCGGCGAGGTGCACGTGAGGGTGAGCGAGTCGGGAGCTACGAGCCCGGTCTCGAACGCGGACCTGTACGCATATACCGCGATCTCGATCGCCAACGCCCCGCCGGTGAATGAGCCGGCGAACGGCTCGGTCAGCGACGCGACATTCACGGTCTCGATCCCGCAGGCACAGCAATCGCCGGTGTCGGTCGACTACCAGACCACCGATGGGACCGCGACGACCGCGGCCAACGACTACACCGCTGCAATCGGGACCGCGAACATCCCGGTCGGCCAGACCAGCACCCAGGTCACCGTGCAGGTGGACCCAGGCAGCGGTCAATCGAGGAGCGCGACGAAGTCTTTCACCGTCAAGCTCAGCAACCCGAGCGGTGCGCCGCTGGACCCAAACGCGTCGGAAGCGACGGGGGTGGTCGATCTGCCGCAGATCCACGGCCGGGTGACCACCGCCTCGACTGGCGGGGCGACCGGGGCCGCCGGCGTGCAGGTGAGCCTCAGCGGGACGGCCGACACCGGCCAGCAGGTAGCGGCCACACAGACCACCGACAGCGCCGGGAATTACTCCTTCTTCGTGGATCCGGGGACGTACACTGTGACGCCCCAACCGGGCACGGGTCAGCCCCAGAACGAGTTCTTGCCCGGCCAGTGCGACGGCACCCCCACCCAGGACAACTCGGGGCTCAGCCACTGCCAGATCTCCTTGGGACCCGGTGCGAGCGCCACGGCCGACTTCGCCCACGGACCGCACGTCGACTCAGTCGATCCTTCCGCGGCGGGTCCCCTCGGCGGCGGTCAGATCACGATCAACGGGTCCGGTTTCGGCCCGCCCGGCGGCGCGGCCGGGGTGTCGTTCGTCGACCCGGTCACCGGCGGTTCGACCGCGGCCAAGAATGCTCACGTGAAGTCGGACGGCCAGATCACCGCGACGATCCCGGCCGAGTCCTCCTCGATAGCCGCGCACGGCGGCAAGGCGACGGTGGAGATTGGGGTGGGCGCCGTACATTCGAACAGGGTCGCCTTCAGCTACGCCGTCCACATCGCTTCCATTGCCCCGGCGAGCGCGGGCCCACTTGGCGGGGGCCGGATCACGATCACCGGCTCCGGCTTCGGCCCGCCCGGCACGGCCGACAAGGTGTCGTTCACCGGCCTCAGCGGGCATGGCGGCGCGCCCGCCACGCACGCCCAGGTCCTGTCGGACACCCGGATCACGGCCAGGATCCCGGCCGAGTCCGCGTCGGTGAAAGCGGCCGGCGGCCGGGCCCTCGTGCACGTGCTGGTGCCCGCTTCCGCCGGCGCAGTCGCCTCCAACGCGACCCTCTTCACCTACGCGCCGGCGCCGCAGCTCGGTCGCGTTCGTGTCCATGGCACCACGGCGAGCGCCACCGTCCGCTGCCACGGCAGCCCCGGAAGGAGGTGCGCGGTCACGCTCGCGCTGACGGCGATCGAGACGGTCAAGCGCGGAGCCAGACATAAGCTCGTCGTCCTGGGCACCGCGAGGGCGATCATCCCGGCCGGATCACACAGGACGGTCCGGATCTCGCTCAACCGGAAGGGGAAAGGCCTGCTCGAGACCCGGCACCGGCTGAAGGTCAGGCTGAAGATCAGGGAGCTCGGTCACACATTCGCCACCAGGACCGTCACCTTCAAGCGACGGACGTAAGCCTGCGCGGGCGGACCTAGTGGGTTCTCAGCGCCTGATGCAGGCCGAGCTCGTAGGTCTGGCCGACCAGGTCGACGCCGAAGCTGTGGTGTGGTTCCTCCGCGGTCAGCTGAAACCCGCGCTGCAGATAGATGTGGCGTGCCGCCTCGAGCGGGTGGTTGGTCCATAGCCGGGCGCGGTCGTAACCGGCGCCGCGGGCGAACGTGAGGGCGTGATCGAGCAGCCTGCCGCCGAGCGCGCGACCTCGCCCGTCGGGGTGGACCAGGAGGATCCGCAGCCTCGCGGTGGTGGAGTCACCGGGCTCGGCGACGCAGAAGATGCAGCCCACGCGCCGACCCTCGAGCTCTGCGACCCAAGCCGCCTCCCGGCTCGCGTCGTGTCCGGCGGCATAGTCGGCGACGATCTTGGCCACCAGCGCTTCGAAACTCGAGTCCCAGCCGAATTCGGCCGCGTACACCTCGCCGTGTGCCATGACGACCCAGCCGAGGTCTCCGGGCCGCCCGACCCGGCGGATCACGGTCTGTCCTGAAGGGTTGACCATCCGCTGTACTGAAACAGCCGTTTCAGTAGCGTACCCTACCGCGATGGCCACGACCACGCCAGCAAATTCCCCCCGGCGCGACGAGCTCCTGGAAAAGGCTTACCGCTACGTGCTACAGCGCGGTGTGGGAGACCTTTCGCTACGGCCCCTCGCCGCCGCAGTCGGCTCCAGCCCGCGGGTTCTGCTGTTCCTGTTCGGCAGCAAGGCCGCCCTCGTCCAGGCGCTTCTAACCCGTGCACGAGCGGATGAGCTGGAGCTGCTGAAGGAGCTCCAATCGAGAACCGACGGCGGTGACCTCGCGGGCGCCGCGGCCGAGCTGTGGCAGTGGCTCGCAGCAGAGGAGCACGGGGCACTGCTGAGGCTGTGGGTCGAGGGCTACGCGCGCTCCCTGATCGACCCGGATGGACCGTGGGGCGATTTTGCCCAGGCCACGGTGAGGGACTGGCTGAAGGTGCTCGCGGATGCCCAGCCGCCACGAGCCCGAGGCAGTGCCGCGGGTGAGGCCGAGCGAACGCTCGTGCTCGCGGTCCTTCGCGGCGCGCTCCTCGACCTGCTGGCCACCGGCGACGTGGAGCGCACCACGAACGCGATCGACAGACAACTCGGCCTCTTGGCTAGCGCTTGATCGCGTCGCGCGCCAGGCGCGCGCCCACCTTCAGCAGCGGCACGGCCCCGTCACGCAGCGCGGCGGCGCGGATCGACGGCCGGCCGTAGAGGATCGTCGCCGTCTGCCGGAGCGCCTTGCCGAGCGTCTCGTCGTACGGGTGCCACCACGCGTTCTTGACCGCCGATCCCTCCCAAACGCGGAGCTTGACGTTCACGCACTCGTACAGTCCGAACTTCGAGTGGGTGCGCCCCAGCCCGGATTCCTTGACTCCGCCCCACGAGCACTGGCAGGCGCCGTGGCTGAACATGTGGTCGTTGATCCACACCATGCCGGCCTCGAGCTCGCGGGCGATCCGCTCGCCGCGACTGCGATCCGAGGTCCAGACCGAGGCGCCGAGCCCGAACTCGGAGTCGTTCGCCAGCGCGACGGCGTCGTCCTCGGAGTCCACGACCACGATCGGCAGCACGGGGCCGAAGATCTCCTCGCGCATGATCCGCATCTCGTGGGTGACGCCGGTGAGCACCGTCGGGGCGTAGAAGGACCCGCTCAGCCCGTCGGGCGCCTCGATCGGACCACCACAGCGCAGCTCCGCGCCGTCGGCGACGGCGTCCTCGACCAGCTCGCGTACGGTCTCGAACTGCTCGGGAGAGACCATCGGCCCGATCTCCGTGTCCCAGCCGGCCGGGTCGCCGACGCGGAGCCGCTGGGCCGCGGCGACGACGCCTTCGATGAAGCGGTCAGAGACCTCCCGCATCACGTAGACCCGCTCGATCCCCGAGCAGGTCTGCCCGGCGTTCGCGAACCCGCCCCACAGCGCGCCCTCGATGGCGTGGTCGAGATTGGCGTCGGCCAGCACGAGCATCGGGTCCTTGCCCCCGAGCTCCAACACCGAGCCCTTGAGCCGGCGGGCACATCCCTCGCCGACGCTGCGCCCGGCTTCGACCGAGCCGGTGAAGAACACCTTCCCGACGCCGGAGGAGACGACGGCCGGTCCCGTGCCGGGGCCGTGCACGACTCGCACCAGCCCTTCGGGAACGCCCGCGCGCTCGAACACCCGCGCGATCCGCTCGCCCAGCAGCGGGGTCAGCGAAGCGGGCTTGAGCACGACTCCGTTCCCGGCCATCAGCGCGAGCGCGACCTCGCCGAACGGGATGCTCCAGGGGTAGTTCCACGGCGAGATCACGCCGACCACCCCGAGCGGCTCGTACACGAAGGCCGAGCGCTTGGTCTTCAGGAAGAGCTGCGGCATCGGGATCTTCTCGTCGGCCAGCAGCTCGATCCCCGCCCGCGCGATCCACGTGAGCGCGTCGATCGTCGGCAGCACCTCCATCGTGAACGCTTCGGTGCGCGGCTTGCCCTGCTCCCGCACGATCAGCTCGCGGATGTCGTCCCCCTCGTCGATCAGCACCTGCGCCGTCCGCTCTAGGTAGCGGGCGCGGTCCTCGAGCGTCAGCTGCGCCCAGAACGGCTGGACTTCGGCGATCGAGTCGACGACCGCCGGAACGTCTTCCGGGGCGGTCACCGCGACCGTGCCGACCAGCTCACCCGTCGCCGGGTTGAACGACTCGAGCTGTGCGCTGGCCGTCGCTGCCTCCAAGCCCCGGAGGCTAGCGAGTCAGGCTCCGCTCCCGCTCAGGCCGCGCGCGCCCTCGCGGCGTGCACGGCCCGCGCGATCAGCGCGCCCGCCAGCAGCTCCGCGACCGCCTCGGCGTGCTCGCCGGCGACCAGCAGCGTGTCCGGCTCCGCCAGGCCGTCGTCGTCCAGGTCGATCGAGCCGACCCCGACGAGCGTCTCGGTGCCTTCGATGAGGGCCGTCGCGCAGATCACGCAACGGCGCCGGGGATCGAACTGCACTAGGGCGGTCACCTCAGCCTCCGGCTCGCGATGCTTGCTCGCGAGCAGGGCTCGGATCGGCAGCAGATCGCTGCTTCGAGCCATGCGCAGACGGACGCGGAAGTCCTCGCCGAGCTCGTAGGACTCGCCCAGAAGCGGGCTCCTATCCAGTGGCGCGGGCATTTCCTACAGAGTAGTAGCTTCGTTCTGGGCTCCGTGAAGACGGCGTTAGCGCCGACTCAGGAGCGCCCGCGACGCCTCAGGAGCGCCCGCGGGCTCTCCGGATCGCCTCCAGGCGCTCGCGGAGCAGCGCCTCGGCCTCATCCGGGTCGTAGAACCGTCGCCCGATCGCCGGGTCGGGCATCAGCTCCTGCGGGGAGACGTGGCCCTCGCGCTTGTGCGGATTGTCGTAATTGCGGTCGCTGCGGGTGGACGAGCGGAGGTGCGGCGGCGGCGGGGCGGCGCCCTCCTCGCGAACGTACTCGCGGGCCGCGCCGATCGCGCGCTTGGCCGCGTCGGACTTGGGGGCGAGCGACAGGTAGATCGCCGCCTGCGCGAGCGCGAACTGGCACTCCGGCATCCCCACGTGCTCGACCGCATGCGCTGCCGACGTCGCGACGAGGAGCGCCTGCGGATCGGCGTTGCCGACGTCCTCGGAGGCGAGCACCACCATCCGCCGGACGATGAACCGCGGATCCTCGCCGCCCTCGAGCATCACCGCCAGGTAGTAGAGCGAAGCATCCGGATCCGATCCCCGGGTCGCCTTGATCCAGGCCGAGATCGTGTCGTAGTGGCGGTCGGCCTGGCGGTCGTACAGGAGCGCCTTCTGCTGGAGCGCGTCCTCGGCGTGGGCCAGCGTGACCGCGCCGTCGGGGCCGGCGGACTCGCACGCAAGCTCGAGCGAGTTCAGAGCGATCCGCGCGTCCCCACCGGAGCGCTCGGCCAGGAATTCGAGCGCGGCGGGCTCCACCTGTGCCCCGTCACCGCACTCGCCACGCTCGAGCGCGCGGTCGAGCAGCACGCGCACCTGCGCGGCCGTCAGCGGCTCGAGCTCGTACACCCGCGCTCGGGAGAGCAGCGCCGAGTTGACCTCGAAATACGGGTTCTCGGTGGTGGCGCCGATCAGGGTCACGAGCCCCTCCTCCACCGCCGGTAGCAGGGCATCCTGCTGGGCCTTGTTGAAGCGGTGGATCTCGTCCAGGAAGAGGACGGTCCGCCTCCCGCCGCCGCGCAGTCGCTCGCGGGCCCGTTCGATCACCGCCCGGACCTCCGCCCGGCCGGCCTGGACGGCGCTCTCCTCCTCGAACGCCGCGTCCGAGGTGACCGCGAGGAGCCTCGCCAGCGTCGTCTTCCCGCTCCCCGGCGGCCCGTGCAGGATCATCGAGTGCGGGCGGCCCTCCTCGAACGCGCGCCGGAGCGCCGAGCCGGGCGCGAGCAGCCGCTCCTGGCCGACGAACTCGTCGAGCGTCGCGGGGCGAAGCCGCGTGGCCAGCGGCGCGCTCGACAGCGGCGCCCTGCGACCGCTCGCCGCCTCCGGGCCGCCGGTGTCGAACAGCCGCTCCATCGCTACCGCCCGACGATGTCGAGCGCGTCCTCGTGCACGTGCCCGTTGGTCGCCAGCGCGTCTCCCCCCTCGGCCGTCCGGGCCCCGCCGAAGTCGGTGAACCGCCCGCCGGCCTCCTCGACGATCACGAGCGGGGCGGCCAGATCCCACACCGAGACGATCGGGTCGAGCATGATCTCGGCGCCGCCCTCGGCGACGAGCATGTAGCCCCAGAAGTCCCCGAATCCGCGGGTTCGCCAGCAGTCTCTGCCCAGCGCGAGCAGGGAGTGAACGCGGCCGACCTGCTCCCATTCCTCGAGCCCGCCGAAGCAGAGCTGCGCGTCGCTCAGGTCCTGCACCGCGGAGACGTGCAGCTCGCGGCGACCGCCGTCCGTGTCGCCGCGCACATGCGCTCCGTGTCCCCTCGCGGCCCACCAACGCCGCCCGAGCGCGGGCGCCGAGACGACTCCAACGATGAGCTCGCCACCGACCTGGAGCGCCAGCAGTGTCGCCCACACCGGCAACCGCCGGACGTAACCCTTGGTCCCGTCGATCGGGTCGATGATCCACCGCCGGTCGCCGTCGCTGCGCTCCGCGCCGTACTCCTCCCCGACCACCACGTCACCGGGGCGCTCGGCCGAGATTCGGTCGCGTACCGCCCGCTCGACCGCGGTGTCCGCCTCGGTCACCGGGGTCATGTCCGGCTTGGTCTCGACGAGCAGGTCGGCGGCGCCGAAGCGACCCAGCGTGATCGCATCCGCGAGATCGGACAGCTCGAGCGCGAGCTCGAGATCGTCGGCGGGTAGGCTCACTCGTTGCATGCTCGCAGAGGACCTCCAGCAGGAGACGACCGACGTGCTCCAGCGGCTGGTGCGGTTCAACACCGTGAACCCACCCGGGAACGAGCGTCCGGCGATCGATTACCTCGCGGAGTACCTGCGCGAGGCGGGGTTCGAGGTCGAGCTGCTGGCGGCTGACGAGGGCCGCCCCAACCTGGTGGCCGATCTGCGCGGCGAGAACGGCGACGGGCCCACCCTGTGCTTCCTGGGCCACGTCGACACGGTGCTCGCGGATCCGGGCGAGTGGACGCACGATCCCTGGTCCGGGGAGGTCGCGGACGGGTTCCTGTGGGGCCGCGGCGCGCTCGACATGAAGTCCCAGGTCGCGGCCGAGGCCGTCGCGGGCGCGGAGCTCGCGCGGGGCGGATGGCGGCCGGCGGGCGGGACCCTGAAGCTCGTGTTCGTGTCCGATGAGGAGACGGGCGGCGATGTGGGCGCCCAGTGGCTGACGCGAGAGCACCCGGATCGCGTGCGCTGCGACATGCTGCTCAACGAGGGCGGCGGTCTGGCGTTCGAGTACGAGGGGCGCCGGCGCTACGGGGTGTGCTGCGGCGAGAAGGGCATCTTCCGCTTCACGATCACCGCTCATGGGATGGCCGGTCACGCTTCCATGCCTAAGACCGGCGACAACGCCCTGTTGAAGCTCGGGGCGGTGCTCGAGAAGCTCGCGGCGGCCCAGTCCTCGTTCGAGCTCACGGACGTGGCCGAGGCGTTGATCGCCCGCCTCGGCGGGGACCCGGACGATCCGGCCGGCGCGGTCGAGCGGATCGCCAACGTCGACGCGGCGCTCCCGATCATCGTCGAGCCGATGCTCGGGGTGACCCTCACCCCGACGATGGCGCACGCCTCGGACAAGGTGAACGTGATCCCCTCCCGGGCGCAGGTCAAGATCGACTGCCGGGTTCCTCCCGGCCTCGGCGAGGACGCCGCCCGCAGGCGGATCGAGCAGGTGCTCGGTGAAGACGGCCGCGGGCTGGAGATCGACTTCACCGAGACCGTCGTGGGCAACCAGTCGCCGCCGGAGTCGCCGATGATGGACGCGATCGAGGGGTGGCTCGAGCGCACCGACCCGGAGGCCGAGGCCGTCCCGGTGCTGCTCCCCGGATTCTCGGACTCCAAGTGGTTCCGCGAGGCGTTTCCCGAATGCCTCGCGTACGGGTTCTTCCCGCAACGGCATATGAGCCTGTTCGAGGCTGCTCCGCTCGTGCACAACGCCGACGAGCGGATCGACGTGCGCGACCTCGGGTTCGCGGCCGGCTTCTACGCGGATATCGCGCGGGAGCTGCTCGGCTGAGGGACGGGTAGCTCGCCCGCGGCGGCGGGGCCTCCGAGCTCCCGCGTCGAACGCGGCAGCAGCGAGAGCATCAGCATCAACAGGCCGAGGACGCCCCCGACTCCGAGAACCTCGCGGGCGCCGAACGCGTTCGCCAGCGGTCCCGCCACCAGGTAGCCGATCGGCACGAGCGCGAGCGATCCCATCCAGTCGTACGCGCTCACGCGGGAGAGCGAGTTCGGCGGGATGTGGTAGGCGAGCGCCGTCTCCCACCAGATCATCAGCAGCGAGAACCCGAATCCGCTGGCCAGCGCGACCACCACGACGAGTGCGAGCGGCGCTCCGAGCGCGAAAACGCAGCTCTGGAGCGGCCACGCGGGCGCCAGCGGATCCCGGCGAGCGAGCCGATCACCGCACCGAGCCCGGCCACCCCCTCCAGCCAGCCGAACACGCCGGTTCCGCCGTAGGCGGTGCGGGCGACCACCGGGCCGAGCGCGTACCACCACGCGTAGACCACCATCACGCTGCCCGTGAACACCGCGATCGTGACCCACACCCACGGCCTGGAGCGCACCTCGACGTAGCCGTCGCGCAGCTCCTCGAGCACCGGTGCGGGCGGGGCGGCCGCGTGACGGGTCCGCGGGTGGATCAGCATCAACAGCGCCGCGCTGATCACGAACGTGGCCGCGTCGAACGCAAAGGCCTCTCCCGCGCCGACGCCGAGCACGAGCGCTGTCGCCAGCGCCGGCCCCACAAGAAACGCCACGTTGGCCATGGACTCCGTCAACGCCCGCGCGTCCTGGATCATCGACTCCGGAACGGTCTGAGGGAGCAGGCCGGTGTAGGCGGGCTGAAAGAACGCCTGCGCGGCGCCGAACAGAGCCTCGATCGCCACGAGCTGCCAGATGCGGACCGCTCCCGTGAAGATCAGCGCGGCGAGCAGCGTGTGCAGCGCGGCGCGAACGAGGTCGGTCACCACCATGATCCGGTGCCGCGGCAGGCGGTCGGCCCACACCCCGCCGAACAGCAGCAGCGCCACGAGCGGCACCGACTGCGCGGCCAGCACGAGCCCGAGGTCGGTCGCCGAGCCGGTCCGAAGGGTCACGAACAGCGCGATCGCGACCACCACGGCCCGATCGCCGATCACGCTGGCCGACTGCCCCAGGAACAGGTAGCGGAAGTCCCGGTAGCCGAGCACACGCAGGTAGGCGCGCATGCATGCGTGGTATCACGCAGCCGCAGAAATAGACTGCGCTGAATGGCCACGCAGGAATCCGTGCGTCAACGGCTGGACCCGCAGATCTTCCGGCTGCCGGTCGACCGGATCCGACGGGGCTACTACTCGGACGCGTATTTTGTCTACACCAAGCACGTGCTCGAGCGCGAGGGCGAGCACCCGCACGTGACGATGCAGGTCTTCCAGAAGCAGGAATCCGTGCTGGGGGGGATCGACGAGGCGATCGCGGTGCTGAAGCTGTGCTCGGGGCACGAGCAGGGCGGGGAATGGCTCTCCGGCTGGGACGGGCTCGAGGTGCGGGCACTGCACGAGGGAGACCGCGTGGTGCCGCGCGAGACGGTGATGACGATCGAGGGCGACTACAGCCTGTTCGCCCACCTGGAGACGGTGTACCTCGGATCGCTCGCGCGCCGCTCGCTGATCATGCGCAACGTCAGGGAGGTCGTCGAGGCCGCGGGTGGCAAGCAGATCTTCTACTTCCCGGCCCGGCACGATCACTGGCTCGTCCAGACCGGCGATGGGTGGAGCGCTCATGTCGCCGGGGCGATCGGCGTCTCGACCGACGCCCAGGCGTCGTGGTGGGGCGGGCGCGGGATGGGCACCGTGCCCCATGGCCTGATCGCCGCGTACGGCGGCGACACCGTGAAGGCGGCCGCCGTGTTCGCCGCCCACTTCCACCCCGAGATGAACATCACGGTGCTGGTCGACTTCGACAACCACTCGACTAGGACCGCGCTGGAGGTCGCTGACGCGCTCGGGGACCGACTGTGGGGCGTTCGCCTGGACACCGGCGAGGACATGGTCGACCTGTCGCTGATCGACGAGATGGGAGGCTTCCGGCCCACCGGCGTCAACCAGTGCCTGGTCGAGAAGGTGCGCATGGAGCTCGACGGAGCCGGCCACGAGCGGGTGCGGATCGTCGCCAGCGGCGGGTTCACGGCCCAGCGGATACGGGAGTTCGAGGCCTCCGGGGTCCCCGTCGACGCCTACGGCGTCGGCTCCTCGCTGATCCGCGGACAGAACGACTTCACGGCCGACGTGGTGCTGCTCGACGGCCGGCCGTGCGCCAAGGCGGGGCGGCGCTATTCGCCCAACCCGAGGCTCGAGCTGGTCGCGTAGCCCGGACAGGCGTTGGCCGCCCCGGGTCCCAGGGTTGACTGATCCCCCCGGGCTGCCGATGATTGCCGAAGGAGCATGACCCAGCTCGCGTTCCTCGGCTACCCGGACCTCTACTCGTGGCTGCACGACTGGCTGCCCATCATCTTCATGGGCCTGCTGGTGGTTGCGGTGTTCGCGCTGCTGCGGTTCATGCCGCGCACGCGCCCTCATCAGATCAAGCCCGACGCGGCGCCGCCCATCGGTTGGTCGGACATCGCGGGCGCCGACGAGGCCAAGGACGAGCTTCGCGAGGTCGTCGACTACCTCTCGAGTCCCAAGCGGTTCCGCGAGCTCGGGGCGAAGGTGCCGAAGGGCATCCTCCTGCACGGTCCGCCCGGCACCGGCAAGACGCTGCTCGCCAAGGCGGTCGCGCACGAGTCGGGCGCGAGCTTCTTCTCCCAGTCGGCGGCGTCGTTCGTGGAGATGTTCGTCGGGGTCGGGTCGCAGCGGATCCGCCGGCTGTTCAAGGCCGCTCGCAAGCGCGCGCCGGCGATCGTGTTCATCGACGAGCTCGACGCGGTCGGCGGCCATCGCGGCTTCGACGTCACCGGCGAGCGCGATCAGACGCTCAACCAGCTGCTGGTCGAGCTCGACGGGTTCACCAGCTCGAAGAAGGACGTCGTCGTGATCGCGGCCTCGAACCTGCTGGAGAAGCTCGACCCGGCGCTGCTGCGCCCGGGCAGGTTCGATCGCCAGATCTTCGTCTCGCCGCCCGACGTCGGGGGCCGCGAGCGGATCCTGAGGGTGCACTCGCGCAACAAGCCGCTGGCCGACGACGTCGACTTCCAGCTGCTGGCGCGCCAGACCTCGGGCCTGACGGGGGCCGACCTGGCGAACATCTGCAACGAGGCGGCGATCTTCGCCGCCCGGCGGGGCGCCACCACCGTGGCGCTGATGGACTTCGACGCGGCGCTCGAGCGGGTCGTGGCCGGGATGCAGTCGCGGCGAACGCTCACCGACCACGAGAAGCGCGTGGTGGCGTATCACGAAGCCGGCCACGCGCTCTGCGGCGAGCTGCTCCCCTCGGTCGATCGCGTGCACCGAATCTCGATCGTCCCTCGCGGCCGGGCCCTCGGCTACACGCTGAACCTCCCCGAGGAGGACCGCTATCTGAAGACCCGTGAGGAGCTGATCGACTTCATGACCATGCTGCTCGGCGGTCGGGCGTCGGAGCAGCTGGTGTTCGGCTCGATCACCACCGGTGCGGCGGACGACCTCAAGCGGGTCGCCGAGATCGCGCACTCGATGATCGAGGAGTACGCGATGGGGACCGGTTCGAGCTCGCTGCGCGCCCGCGCTGACGGCGCCGCCGAGGCGACCCGCCGGGTCAACGACGCCGAGGTCCGCGAGCTCGCGGACGAGGCATTCCGCGCCGCCACCAGGCTGATCGACTCGCACCGCGAGCAGCTCGACGCGCTGGCCGCGACGCTGCTCTCCAACGAGGTACTCGAGCGCGGCGACATCGACCGGATCATGGGCGAGACCCCACCCGCGGCGCCGCGCAGGATCGGGGAGCTGTCGGTCGCCGCGGCCACCGCGCTCAATCCGGCGCCGCCGCCCCGCCGCCGCCTGTAGCGGTCCCGCAGGTAACCTCCCCGCCGATGCTGTCGACGATCGACCACGTGGGCGTCGCCGTCGAGGACCTCGAGGGCGCGCTCGCGCTCTACCGAGACTCGCTCGGGATGCCGCTCGTCCACCGCGAGACCGTGGCGGACCAGGGCGTCGAGGCCGCGCTGCTGGACGTCGGCGACGGCCACGTCGAGCTGCTTGCACCGCTCGGCCCCGAGACGGCCGTGGGGAAGTTCCTGGCCAGGCGCGGCCCGGGGCTGCATCACGTGGCCTACCGGGTCGAGGACGTGGAGCAGACGCTGAGCGCGCTCGCCGGGGCCGGGCTGCGGCTGATCGACGAGCGGGCCCGCACGGGGATCCGCGGGTCGCGCGTAGCCTTCGTCCACCCTGCCTCGACCGGCGGGGTCCTCACGGAGATCGTTCAACCCGCCGCGGAGGATCACTGATGCCGGACGAGAAACCGCAGAAGGTGTCGATCGGGTTCATCGGAACCCAGGTGCTGAGCGGGCGGATCGCCCCGAAGGAGGTGGGCAGGCTCCGCGAGGCGCTGGGCTCCGACGGCTGGCGCGACGTCCGGTTCGAGGAGGGGACGGCGGCGCTCGACCTGTCAAAGGTCGTGTACGTGCTCGTCGAGGACGAGGAGCACCGGGTCGGGTTCGGGGCCTGAAGCGCCTCGACGACAGGCTGCTGCTGCTCGCCCGGACTCGCGGTCACCCGCGATGGCTGGAGCGAGCGGCTTCGGCGTTCTCCCGCACGGGTGAGCACGCGGCGTGCTGGATCGGACTCGGCCTGGCCGGAGGACGGCTGGCCGGCCGGCCGGCGGAGCGTGCGGCGTGGATGCGCGGGCTACGCGTGGTCGTCGGCGCGTACGCCGTCAACTACGGCGTCAAGCTGACGGTCCGCCGGCGCCGGCCGGAGCTCCGGGGACTCGAGCCGCTCACCCCGACCGTCTCCCGGCTGTCGTTTCCGAGCGCCCACGCCACCACGTCGTTCGCCGCGGCCCGGGCGTACGGCCGGGTCGCGCCGGCGCCGCTGCTGTACGCGGCGGCCGTTACGCTCGGGCTGACCCGCCCCTACCTCGGCGTCCACTACCCAAGCGACGTGCTCGCGGGTGCGCTCCTGGGAACCGCGATCGCGGAGGTGTGGCCCGGTTGAAGGTCGGAATCGTGGGGATGCCGAACGCGGGGAAGTCCTCGCTGTTCACCGCGCTGACCGGAGCGGCGGCGGAGGCCGCCAACTACCCGTTCACGACGATCGACCCCAATGTCGCGGTCGTGCCGGTGGCCGACGAGCGGCTGGACGCGGTCGCCCGGACGGTTGGGGCCTCGCGGGTCGTGCCGGACACGATCACCTTCCAGGACATCGCGGGGCTGGTGGCCGGGGCGCACCGCGGCGAGGGGCTGGGCAACCGGTTTCTGGCCAACATCCGGGAGACCGACGCGATCCTGCACGTGGTCCGGGTTCACCGGGACCCCAACGTCGTGCACCCGGAGGGCCGGGTCGACCCGCTGGCCGACATCGAGACGATCGAGACGGAGCTGATCTACGCCGACTTGGAGCAGGCCGAGCGACGGCTCGAGCGGGTCTCCAAGGCGGCCAAGGGAGGAGATCGCCGAGCGATCGCCGAGGAGGCGTGGCTGCGCGAGCTGATCGCCGCGCTGCAGCGCGGGCAGCCGGCGCGAACCGTGCCGTCGCCCACGGACCTCCCTGACGCGGTGGCGACGCTTCAGCCGCTCACCGCCAAGCCGGTCCTGTACGTGGCCAACGTCGAGGAGGGCTCGGACCAGGTGCCGCCGGAGATCGCGCGGTATGCGGAGTCGCAAGGGGAAGCGGCGGTCGCGGTGTCGGCGCGGCTGGAGGCGGAGCTGGCCGAGCTCGGCCCCGAGGAGGCGGCGGCGATGCGCTCGGAGCTCGGGCTGTCCGAATCGGGACTCGACACCGTGCTGCGGGGCGCGTTCGGGCTGCTCGAGCTGATCGCCTTCTTCACCGCCGACGTGGACAAGCCCGCTCAGTCCTGGCACCTCAGGCGCGGAGCGTCCGCGTGGCGCGCCGCCGGAATGATCCACTCCGACATGCAGCGCGGGTTCGTTCGCGCGGAGGTGATCCCGTGGGACCGGCTCGTGGACGCCGGCGGCTACGCCGGGGCGCGCGAGCGCGGGACGCTGCGGCTGGAGGGACGGGACTACGTCGTCGAGGACGGCGATGTGGTCACGGTCAAGTTCGCCCCGTGAGGTTGACCGAGACCGGCGGCGAGGATTCTCTCCTACAGATCTCGCACGCTCTCGGCCGCCTCGAGCCGCTCGGCCAGCCGGTTGAGGCCGAGCCCGCGGGCGGCCTTCGCCCCACCGGCAAGGTCGGTCGCCCGGTCCGGTGGGCGCTCCAGCTCGACGGTGCGAAGCGTGGCGATCTCCCGGAACGAGCGGAGCTCGTCGGCCGACTCCGTCAGGGCCGCAGTGATCCGGGGGCGTTCCCGAATCGCACCGGCGATCGCCTGCTCGAGCGAGCCGTGGCTTCGCAGCAGCTCCGCCGCCGTCTTCGGCCCCACGCCCTGCGCACCGGGGAGCCCGTCCGAGGGATCCCCGCGCAGCGCGATGAAGTCGGGCACGAGCGCCGGGGGGATCCCGTAGCGGCGCTCCACCTCGCTGGCGTCGACCTCCTCGAACCCGCTGATCCCGGACTTCAGATACAGGACGTGGACGTGCTCGCCGACGCACTGGTACATGTCGCGGTCCCCGGTCACGATCAGCGCGTCGCCGTCCGCGTCGACCTCGGCCGACGCCAGCGAGCCGAGCAGGTCGTCCGCCTCCAGGTCCGGCGAGCTCTCGGAGCTCCACCCGAACGCCTCGAAGAACTCGGGCGCCTGTTCGAACTGCCACGCCAGCGGATCGGGAACCGGCGGACGGTCGGCGTGGTAGGGCGGGTACAGCTCGACCCTGTACTCGGCCGCTTCCGCGCCGAAGCACAGCACGATCGCGCGCGGCTCGCGGTCAGCGGCGATCCGCAGCAGCGCGTTGGCGGCGCCGAGCAGCGCGTTGACGGAGTTCCCTTCGGCGCCCCTGATCGAGTCGGGCAGCGCGAAGAACGAGCGATACAGCAGGAACGGGGCGTCGACGGCCAGCAGCGGGCGAGGCATGGGCTGTGAGCGTAGTGATGAGCTCTCGGTCCTTGAGCCCCGGATCGCTACAGGGTGTGGGCGCCGGCTCAGTGGACGGCGACGGCCGGGCCGCTCACGTGCCCGTAGAGCGCGCGGTAGGTCCCCGGCAGCGCGAGCCAGCCTTCGTAGAAGCCGCCGCTCGCCGCCTGCGCGTGGGTGACGGTCCGCCAGCCATGCGGCGTCTGCAGCTGGATCGCCACGTCCGACCTGTGACGGGCGGGGAACACCCGGCCGTGGATCTCGAGCACTTCGAACGCGGTCTCGGCCGCCGCCAGGCTTCCGGGCGCGAGCAGCCTCCGGGCGGCGCTCGGCGAGGCGCCCGGCGCCGAGGTCACCGTCGTCACCGCGGTTGGCCCCGACGGCAGCCCGAAGATGCCCTCGAGCTGCGGCCCGCTGACGGGGGCGCGGCCGCGCGTGCCGACCACCTGGGCGGAGACGATCCGCGGCGAGACGCCGTGCTTGGTGACGGCGATACCGACGAGCTGGCCCTTGACCAGCGACCCGAGCTTCGCGGTCGCGGACGGGATCGCCAGCTTGTAGGACCAGTGGTGGTAGGGGTTGTGGGCGACTCCGTCGTACGGATCACTGACCCCCTTCAGCCACGGCCTGGGCGTCGAGCCGAGCCACACGTTCTCCACGCTCTCGGTGTGACCCCCCGAGCTCGAGGAGAAGTAGGTGATCGCCGGCTTGCCGTGGTAGGTCACGATCTGCCCCCGGGTGGCCGCCACGGCGGCGTTGGTCGACGGCGTCTCGGCCGCCACGCCGCCGTACATCTGCGAGCGGGTGTCCTGGTAGAGCTGGTACCCGTTGCCGCTGACGGTCGAGGTGATCGCGTACGTGCGGGCGGCGACGGCCTGTGTCTTGAGGGCCTCGCCGGACCAGCTCGAGGGCATCTCGTAGGAGACGACGCCGCGGACGTAGTCCTCGAGGTGGAGCGCGTTGACGGTCTGCACGGCCGCGCCGCCGCCGAGGCGGAACTCGAGCCAGCCCCTGTAGAGGCCGCGGCCCGCGAGCCGCAGGGGCCCTGGACCGCCGACGCTCAGCGGCGCCTTGAACGTGCCCACCTTCTTGCCTTTCTGGTCGTACAGCGCCAGCGACCCGTCGGCGCGGGGTCGTACCGAGTAGGTCCGGTTCTGGTTCAGCCGCTTGTGCGGGGCGTACGTGGCGCCGCTGAAGCTGGCGGAGCCGTCGGACAGCAGCACACGGATGATCTGGCGCGGGTTGGTCCCGGCGAGCTTCGTGTTGCGGTAGTAGTGGCCGAGGATGAAGCGGTAGTCCTTCCCGTGCAGCGCGTAGCCATAGGCGCCGTACTGGCTCATCCCGATGCCGTGGCCGTCACCGCCACCTTCGATCTGGAAGGTGCCGTCGGCGGCGGCAGGCGCGGCCAGCGCGAGCAACGCCGCGGCCGCGATCAATCCCGAGAGAACGCGCATCGCCCTCCCAAGACACCGGCGGCTGGTCGTGGTTGCGGCGTGTCCCACGGTTGTTGCGGTTAGATACCCGGAAGTCATGGCGTCGGAGCGCAAAGCGTCTGAGGTATTCGTCGAGTGCCTGGAAGCTGAGGGTGTGCGGTACGTATTCGGGATTCCGGGTGAGGAGACGCTCGATCTGTCCGAGTCTCTTGCCAACTCTTCGATTCAGTTCGTACCGGTGCGGCACGAACAGGGCGGCGCGTATATGGCCGATGCCATCGGGCGGCTGACGGGCAGGGCCGGTGTGTGCCTAGGGACCTTGGGCCCGGGAGCGACCAACCTGGTCACCGCCGTAGCCGATTCGTTCCTGGATCGCGCCCCGCTGGTCGCCCTAACCGGCCAGTCGGACCTGGAGCGAATGCACAAGGAATCACATCAATACATCGATCTCATCGGGATTCTACGCCCCGTGGTTAAGTGGAACGCAAGAGTTTCGAGTCCCGAGATCATCCCCGAGGTCGTCCGCAAGGCCTTCAAGGTCGCCGAGTCCGAGAAGCCCGGCGCGACCCACCTGGAGTTGCCCGAGGACGTGATGGAGCTGCCGCTCGACGCGGTCCCGCTACCCCGGCGCGAGCCGGTCCAGCCCGAGCCGGGCGGCAAGGAGCTCCAGCGCGCGGCTGAGCTGATCGACACGGCCAAGAATCCGATCGCGCTGGCCGGAAACGGCGCCATCCGCGCCCACGCCAGCCGCGCGCTGCGAGCGTTCGTCCACACCACCGGCATCCCGGTGGCCGAGACGTTCATGGCCAAGGGGCTGATCGACTACGAGGACCCCCACTCGCTCGGGACGGTGGGCCTGCAGTCGCGCGACTACGAGATGGCCGGCTTCGACGACGCCGACCTGGTGATCACGATCGGCTACGACCTCGTCGAGCACTCCCCGGAGCACTGGAACCCCCACGGCAACAAGAAGATCGTCGTGATCGACAGCGTCGCCGCAGAGATCGACGAGTTCTACATGCCGGAGGTGGAGCTGATCGGGGACATCGCTCACGTGCTCGCGCGGCTCGCCGCAAGCTCTCACCGGCCGCCGGTCACTCCGTTCCCCTCGTGCGTGCTCCACGAGATGGTGATCGGGGCGTTCAACGACGCCCGCGACGACGATCACTTCCCAATGCGCCCGGCGCGCGTGCTGTCGGACATCCGCGAGGTACTCGGGCCGCAGGACATGCTGATCTCCGACGTGGGACTGCACAAGCTGTGGATCGGGCGGATGTTCCCCGCCCACGAGCCAGGAACCGTGCTGATCGCGAACGGGCTGGCGGGGATGGGATTCGCGCTTCCTACGGCGATCGGGGCAAAGCTCGTCTACCCGGACCGGAACGTGGTCGCCGTGTCTGGCGACGGCGGCTTCCTGATGAACTCGCAGGAGCTCGAGACCGCGGTCCGGCTGCGCACCCCGGTCGTGAACGTGATCTGGGAAAACGGCGAGTTCGGGTCGATCGCGTGGAAGCAGGACAAGAAGTTCGGGCGCCATTTCGACGTCGGCTTCGGCAACCCGGACTTCGTCAAGCTCGCCGAGGCGTTTGGGATGCCCGCGTGGCGATGCTCGAACGCCGACGAGTTCGGACAGCGGCTGCGGCACGCCCTCGCGCTGGACCTTCCGTCGCTGATCGTGGTCCCGATCGACTATTCGATCGACGTGGCCCTCTACGACCAGCTCGGCGCCGAGACGGTCGCCACCTAGTGAACGGGGCCCAGGCACTGATCCGCACGCTCGCCGACGCGGGCGTGACCAGATGCTTCTCGAACCCGGGCACCTCCGAGATGCACTTCGTCGCGGCGCTCGACACGGTCCCGGAGATGCGCTCGGTGCTGACCCTGTTCGAGGGGGTGGCGACGGGCGCGGCCGACGGATACGCCCGGATGACCGGGATGCCCGCGGCGACGCTCCTGCACCTGGGGCCGGGACTCGGCAACGGCCTCGCCAACCTCCACAACGCGCGGCGGGCCCGCGTTCCGGTTCTCAACATCGTCGGCGACCACGCCACCTACCACACGCAGTACGACGCGCCCCTGCAGTCCGACATCGAGAGCGTCGCCCGCAACGTCTCGGGCTGGGTGCGCACCGCGAAGAGCCCCTCCGAGCTGGCTCGCGACGCGATCGAGGCGATCGGCGCGGCGATCGGCCCGCCGGCCCAGGTCGCGACGCTGATCCTGCCCGCGGACGTGTCCTGGGAAGAGGGCGCCGAGCCCGCGTCCCCGCCCGCGCCGGCTCCCTCGTCCGCGGTGGACGCGGACAGAGTCGAGACGGTCGCGGGCGTGCTGCGCGACGGCTCGAGGACCGCGATTCTGCTCGGCGGGCGGGGCCTACGCAGAGACGCGCTGGCGACGGCGGGCCGGCTGGCGGCGGCAACCGGCGCGAAGTTGCTCTGCGAGACGTTCCCGACGCGCCTTGAGCGCGGAGCGGGCCTGCCCGGCGTCGAGCGCCTGGCCTACGTTCCCGAGCTCGCCTCGGTGCAGCTCAGCGGGCTCAAGCACCTGATCCTGGTCGACGCGAAGGCGCCGGTCACGTTCTTCGCCTACCCGGGGCTGAAGAGCACGCTCGTCCCCGACGGCACACGGGTCCACGAGCTCGTCGACCCGGCGGGAGACGTGCTCGGGAGCCTCGAGGCGCTCCTGGAGCGGCTCGGCGCCGGGGGCGCGGAGCCAGCCTTGCAACCGGCGTCGCGGCCCGAGCGCCCGGCCGGCGAGCTCACGGCCGAGAAGGTGTGTCAGGTGATCGGGGCGATCCTGCCCGAGGAGGCGATCGTCTCCGACGAGTCGAACACATCGGGGTTGATGCTCGCGGCGAGCACGGCCGGCGCCCCGCCCCACGACCTGCTGACGCTGACCGGCGGCGCGATCGGCCAGGGGCTTCCGGTGGCCGTCGGCGCGGCGGTGGCGTGCCCCGACCGCCCGGTGCTGGCGCTCGAGGCCGAGGGATCGGCGATGTACACGATCCAATCGCTCTGGACCATGGCCCGCGAAGGGCTCGACGTCACCGTCGTGATCTTCAACAACCGCTCCTACGCGATCCTGAACGTCGAGCTCCAGCGCGTCGGCGCCCGTGGCGACGGGGAGCAGGCGCAGTCGCAGCTCGACCTCGGCCGCCCCGATCTCGACCTGGTCGCGCTGGGGAACGGCCTGGGCGTGCCTTCGTCTCGCGTGACCGAGGCCGGCGAGCTGGGCCAGGCGCTCGAGCGCGCGATCGCCGAGCCGGGACCTCACCTGATCGAGGCGCCGGTCCCGCCAACGTTCTCCCCCGCACAGCTCCGCGTGATGCCGTACGCCCTGAAGGGGCTGGGGATGCTCCCGCGCCCGATCGCGAGCGCGATCAAGCGTCGGCTGTATCCGTGATCCAGTCGGCCGGGCCTGCGAGCGGCTCCAGATCGTCAAGACGGAGGCTGCCGCGTTCCTACGCCGCAGCCGCTGAGGGCTCGGCCGCGGCTGCCTCGCGCAGCCGCGGCCGCCCCCTGATGAACACCACGGCGATTACGAACGCGAGGGCGGCGAGGCCGGCGCAGACCGCGAAGCCGGTCTGAACCCCGTCCACGAAGGCGTGCCGGGCCAGCGAGGTCACCGTGGCCTTGGCCTGAGGGAAGCGCTCCAGCAGGTCGTGCGCGTTGTCGGTGCCGGCGAGGATGCCGTTGACTGCGTGCTCCTGGGCCTTGTTCAGGGAGTTGGCGATCACCGTCTGGTGGACCTTCGCCTGTGCCGAGGCCGAGAAGATCGCCGTGGTCAGGCCGAGGCCGATCGAGCCCCCGGCGACCTGGAACATGTACAGCACGCCGCCGGCGAGGCTCGCGTGCTCGGGATCGAGCGCGGTCACGCCCGCGGTGGTGGCCGAGGAGAAGAACAGCCCCACTCCGACCCCGAACAGCGCCATCCCGACCGCGATCAGGCCGTAGCCCGTGCTCACGCCGACGAACGTCAGGACGAACAGGCCGATGGTCATGAAGCCCGCCCCCGCGGACGTCGAGAGCCTGGCGCCCAGGCGGTTGTAGAGAGTGCCGGCGACGAATGACACCGCGCCGAAGACGGCCATCATCGGGAGGAGACCCAGGCCGGCCTTGAGCGGCGAGTAGCAGAGCAGCTTCTGCATG
>Ga0209577_10001371_pt1 | contig 24174 bp, 17 predicted proteins | sample GraSoiAngelo_109_FD_185874 | JGI IMG/M metagenome (GOLD analysis project Ga0209577, IMG submission 185874) | Grasslands soil microbial communities from the Angelo Coastal Reserve, California, USA - 14_0903_12_20cm (SPAdes) (version 2) | ecosystem: Environmental > Terrestrial > Soil > Grasslands...
ACCTACGCGGACCGCCGCATCACATGAACGCGAAGGCGCGCCAGGAGCTGATCGGCATCGGCGCCCTCGTCATCGGGCTGTTCCTCGGACTCACGCTGCTGCGCCTCCCCATCACCGGGAGCTGGGGTGACCGCATCGGGTCGCTGCTGTGGCGGGCGCTGGGCGCCGGCTCGGCGGTGCTGCCGTTGCTGGGAATCGGGTGGGCGCTCGCCGCGTTCGAGCGCCTGGGCAGCCTCTCGTCGGCGCGGACGGCCGCGCTCGGCGTGGGACTCGTGCTGCTGCTGCCCTACGGTATCGGGACCGTCACTGGCGCCCGCTTCCCCTCGGACTATGCCCTGTGGAGCCCCACCCAGCGGCTCGTGGGCGCGGCGCCGGCGCTGGTGGCGCACGCCATCCATCAGACGGTGGGGACGGCTGGAGGCGCGCTGATCGGCGTGTTCGCGCTCTCGGCGCTGGGGATCCTCACCGTCGGCTGGCATCCGCTCGTCGCGTTGAGAACCCGGGAGACAGCCGGTATAAAGGCCCGGGGAAAGGCCGGGGAAGGGGGAAGAGCGAAGGAGCAACCGGAGGTCACGACACCAGAGGCGCCGGTTCGGATTTCCCCTTCTCCGCAAGCGCGGAAGCCAAAGCCGCCACCGCCAGCTCGACAGGCCTTTATCCCGGCCGGTGCTTTGATTCCCCCCATGGATTTATTGAACCCCGCCCCTCCGGAGGACGGCGAGGCCGGGCTCGTACAGATCGAGCAGATGGGCCAAAAGCTGATCGAGACGCTGCAGACGTTCCGCGTGGACGGCTCGATCGCCGGTCGCACGGTCGGGCCGGTCGTGACCCAGTACGAGGTGGCGCCTGGCCCGGGCGTGAAGGTGGGGCGCATCGCCTCCCTGGCCGACGATCTGGCCCTCGCGATGCGGGCGCCATCGCTGCGGATCGTGGCGCCGATTCCGGGCAAGGCCGCGGTCGGAATCGAAGTGCCCAATCCGATCCCCCGCATGGTGCACGTGCGTGAGCTGATCGAGGGCGCCGATTACCAGCGAGCGAACCGCGCCCTGCCGCTGGGTTTGGGCAAGAATCTCGAGGGCGAGCCGGTGATCGCGGACCTCGCCAAGATGCCGCACCTCCTGATCGCCGGCGTTACGGGCTCCGGCAAGTCGGTGTGCATCAACACGATCATTACGAGCCTGATCTACACGCACCCACCCGACCGGCTCAAGCTGCTGATGATCGACCCGAAGATGGTCGAGCTGTCGATGTACGAGAAGCTGCCGCACCTCGGTCTGCCGGTGGTGACCAACCACCATAAGGCCGCGAGCGTCCTCAAATGGGCGGTGTGGGAGATGGAGCGGCGCTACCGGTTGCTGCACGCGAACCACGCGCGCAACATCGTCGACTTCAACAAGAAGGTCGATGACAAGAAACCGCTCAAGGGGCCGCGCGAGACCCTGGCGACCCAGGCCGGAATCCAGAAAGAGCTGCCGCTGGACGGCGAGTACACGGGAGGGGTCGTGCCGTACATCGTCTTGATCGTGGACGAGCTCGCGGACCTGATGCTCACGGTGCAGGGCGAAATCGAGACGCCCCTCGCCACGCTGGCGCAGAAGGCCCGCGCGATCGGGATCCACCTGGTGCTCGCGACCCAGCGCCCTTCCGTGAACGTGATCACCGGGCTCATCAAGGCCAACTTTCCCTGCCGCGTCGCCTTCCGCGTGTCGGCCAAGGTGGACAGCCGCACGATCCTCGACCAGAACGGGGCGGAGACCCTGCTCGGCAACGGCGACATGCTGTTCCTGCCGCCTGGGAAGAACGAGCCGCAGCGCGTGCAGGGGGCGTTCATTTCGACGGAGGAGACCGAGCGGCTGATGGACTGGTACAAGGCCCACGCCGAGCGAGCGGCGGCGCCGACGGGCGCGAGCATCGACGAGCAGGTCGCGGCGCTTGAAGAGCGGGAAAAGGCCGGTGAAGACCCCGGGGAAGGGGGAACGGGCGCCCCCGGCGAGCGGGACTCCCTCTTCCGCCAGGCGGCCGAGGTGTGCATCCAGAATCAGCTCGGCTCGACGTCGCTGCTGCAGCGGCGCATGAGCATCGGCTACGGGCGCGCCGCCCGCATCATCGATCAGCTCGAGCTCGCCGGCATCCTCGGGCCCGCCAACGGGTCCAAACCGCGCGATGTACTGGTGGGGCTGGACGAGTTAGACGAGATCTGTCGCGCGTAGGTCTATCCCTTTTGAAACCCCTAAAACCCGAAAAACCCCCAAATGACTTGCGTGGGGGCTTGTCGTGATGTACTATCGCAACCGGGTGCGGCGGGGGTGGAGATGCGGGGACGCAACGAGAATCGTGTCACGATGACACGGACCGCGCCAGCGCAGTTCACCATCGCTGCTCAGAGCAAACCCGTCGAAAGACGGTGACGCAGAGTCACGGGACTACGGCGACGCGACGTCGCTAGGTCCGCCGGGCCGCCAGCGAAACGACCACACGGTCTTTGTCGGCGGCCCTTTGTCTTGCCCGCCCCAGAGACCGCGACGAGCCGTGAAAGGAACGCCGCGTCCATGCCGTTCGGGTTCAAGCTGTCGCATCGTCTTTCGCTGACCAAAGCGGCGGTCGTCGCCGCCGCCGTACGCGCGCGCGATACGGTCCCGTCGCCCACCCGTCGTACCGATACCACTCCCCGTTCATTTGTCGCCGCCCCCGCTGCCTCCGGGCAGCGCGCGAGCGCCATGGAGCAGACACCATGACCTTCTTGCACAAGCTGGCACACCGATTGGCGCGGCTTCGAGGCCGCTTAGCCGGGGTCGCCCTCACGCTGGTCGCGACGGCGCTGGTGGGCTCGTGCGAGAAACCCGTGGGGATCACCGATTCGGGAACGAACGAGGTGGCGCAGTTCACGGTCTACCCCCACACGATGACGCTCCGCACCGGCCAGACGGCCGACTTCATGGCGGTCGCGCTCGCGAGCACCGGTGACACCGTCAGCGTAGCGGTGACGTGGAGCGCCACCAGCGGCGCCATCATGGATACCAGCAGCAAAGGCGGCCGCCACTACGGTAAGTACAAGGCCGGCTCGGACACTGGCAAGGTGAAGCTCATCGCCACCGGTCATCCGGGCAACGTGTCGGACACGGCGACCGTGGCGGTGACCCTCCCGCCTGTTTCGGCGGTGAGCGTGAGCCCGGCGTCGGCGAGTGTGCAGCCCGGGCAAACCCTCCAGCTGACGGCGACCACGTTGGACTCGGCCGGGAACGTGCTGACGGGGAGAACCGTGACCTGGTCGAGCAGCAATACGGCGGCCGCGACGGTGAGCAGGACTGGCCTCGTCAGCGGCGTCGCGGCGGGGTCGGCGACGATCACGGCGCTCAGCGAGGGCCAGAGTGGGACGGCCGTGGTGGCGGTGACGAACGCTCCCGTGGCCTCGGTCATAGTGACACCGTTGTCGGCGACCGTGTCGGTCGGGCAGACGGCGCAACTCACGGCGACTCTCAAAGACGCGAGCGGCAATGTCTTGTCGGGGCGCGCCGTGACGTGGTCGAGCAGCGACACCACGATCGCGCGAGTCAGCGGCAGTGGCGTCGTGACGGCAGTCGCGACCGGGTCCGCGACCATCACGGCCACGAGCGAGGGACAGAGCGGGACGTCGTCGGTCAGTGTCACACCCGTCTCGGTAGCCTCGGTGGCGGTCACTCCGGCGTCGGCGAGCGTGCAGGTGGGCCAGACGGTGCAGTTCACCGCGACGCTCAAGGACGCGAGCGGCAACACCCTGTCGGGTCGCGTGGTGACGTGGGTGAGCAGCAATACCGGCGTGGCGAGCGTGAGCAGCAGCGGCCTGGCGACCGCCAAGGCGGCGGGCACGGCGACGATCACCGCGACGAGCGAGGGCAAGAGCGGGACGTCCACGGTCACAGTGACGAGTGTCCCCGTAGCGTCGGTGACCGTGAATCCGGGGTCGGCCAATCTGCAGGTCGGTCAGACCGTGCAGCTGACCGCGACGCCCAAGGACGCGACCGGTAACGCGTTGTCGGGTCGCGTTGTCACGTGGGCGAGCGGCAACAGCGGCGTGGCGAGTGTGAGCGGCAACGGGTTGGTTACCGCGAAGGCGGCCGGCTCCGCGACGATCACCGCGACGAGCGAGGGGCAGAACGGCACGGCCGCCATCACGGTCACTGCGCCGCCGCCCGGGAGTTGCGTCAGCGTATGCCACTACGTCGATGCCGCGTCCGGCAACGACGCGAATGCGGGGACGAGCGCGGCTCCCTGGCGCACCATCCAGCACGCGGCCGACGTGACCAACCCCGGGGACACCGTGATCGTCAATGATGGGGTGTACACCGGGGGTGCCAACGTCGTGACCATCGGCCGCAGCGGCACCGCCGCGGGCTGGCTCGTGTTCCGCGCCGCGCACCTGTGGGGCGCCGTGATCGACGGGCAAAACAACAGTTCCACCACCGGCTTCGAGATCAACGGGAATTACATCCGCGTCCAGGGCTTCGAAGTCCGCAACACAAACCGCTACGGCTTCGACGCGTACGGGGGCTCGGAGAGCGCCGCCGGCAACCACGACATCGACGTTTTGCAGAACCATATCCACGACATCGGGCACATCTGCACCGGCAGCGTGGGTGGGATCGTGGGCGTGGACGCCTATTCGGATAATCTCACGATCGAGCGCAACGTCATCCACGACATCGGCCGCCTGGGGCCGGGCGAGCAGGGGTGCGTGGAGCCGAACGGCAACTGGCAGAACCACGATCACGGGGTCTACAACGGCATCGGCGACAACGTCGTGATCCGCAACAACGTGTTCTACAACTTCACCCACGGCTTCGCGATCCAGCGCTACAATGGGAACGGCGCGGTGACGAACGGGCTCACCATCGTGAACAACACGTTCGCCTTCCCGAACCCGTGGCGCGACAGTCACATCATCATCGCGACGGGCGTGAACAACCTGCTGATCGCGAACAACATCTTCTACCAGCCCACCACGGCCGCGGTGTGGTTCGACACGGGCGGCTTGACCAATGTGACGCTGTCCAATAACCTGTCGTTCGGCGCTGCCATGAGCGAGGGCTTGTCGGGTATGACGTCCGCGGGCAATCTCGTCAACGTCGACCCCGGCTTCGTGAGCGTGTCCGGGCCCGATTTCCACCTGCAAGCGGGCAGTCCGGCGATCGGCGCGGGGATGACGCTGTCGAGCGTGCCGAACGACCTCGACGGCTATCTGCGCTCGGGCACCGCCTATACGATCGGAGCCTACCAGTACCACTGAGGTAACGCCGATTCCGGTGCCCCGTAGCATCGTCCAGCCCGGGGGGAGCTCGCGAGACGCGGGTTCTCCCGGGCGTAGTACGTACGCGGCCCGGACGGCTGTAGAGGGCGCGCCACAGGTCCGCCCGGGCCCTGTGGACACAGCAGTCGGCATGGTTCTTGACTCCCTCCCCGCCCGATGACGGTGCGCTGGCTCGACCCTTTGGCCCCCTGACCGCGGGCTCGCCGCGGAGGTGACGGGACGATGTGCGGGATCGTAGGGATCGTCGGCCTCACGCGACCGGTCGACGTGGCCGCGCTGCAAGAGATGAACGATCGCCAGCGGCATCGGGGGCCGGACGGCGAGGGGTTCCTGCTCGCCTGGCCCAAGGGTGGGGGGGGCCGGTTCCGGCACGCGTTTCTGCCCCACACCGACCGATGGGATGCCGCCGCTCCCGTCACGTTGGGGCTGGGCCACCGGCGCCTCGCGATACTCGACCTGTCCGACCGGGGCCTGCAACCCCTCACGGTGGGCGACTCCGACGTCTGGATCGTATTCAACGGCGAGATCTACAACCATCAGGAGCTGCGCGCCGAGCTCCAGACGCTGGGGCACTGCTTCACCACGCGCACCGACACCGAGGTGCTGCTGCAAGCCTACCGGCGGTGGGGTGAGGACTGTCTCGCGCGGCTCGACGGCATGTTCGCGTTCGCCGTGTGGGACGGTGCGCGGGGCCGGCTGTTCTGCGCCCGCGACCGCCTCGGGATCAAGCCGTTCTATTACGCCACGCCCCCGGGGGCGTTCATCTTCGCCTCCGAGATCAAAGCGCTGCTTGCCTACCCCGGCCTGGAGGCGCGGGCCGACGACGAGGCCGTGGTGGGCTTCCTGGTCCACGCCAATTGCGACTACGGCGAGCGCACCCTGCTCACGTCGGTGAAGGCGCTGGCGCCGGCCCACGCGCTCACGCTGGACGCGGCGACCGGGCGGTTCGCGCCGCGGGCCTACTGGCGGCTCCAGCCGGCGGCCCAGAACGGGAAGCTGGACGCGACGCGGATCGACGGGCTGCGTGAGCTGCTCCTGGCGACGACGCGGCGGCACCTGATCAGCGACGTGCCGGTGGGGAGCTGTCTCTCGGGCGGGCTCGATTCTTCGACGGTCGTGTCCCTGATCGGGAAGATCTGGCGCGAGCAGCCGGACGCGGCCCAGGCCCTGGGGGACTGCTTCAACACCTTCACGGCATGCTACGAGCAGCGGGAGGTCGACGAGCGGGAGTATGCGCTGGCGGTGGCGCACTCGGTCGGCGCCAACCCGCACCTCGTGTTCCCCGCGCCCGACGACTTCCTGGAGACCTTCGCGCGCATGGCGTGGCACCAGGACATGCCGTTCGGGGAGATGACCTACTACGCGCAGTGGCGCGTCATGCGGGCCGCCAAGGATGCGGGTGTGAAGGTGCTGTTGGACGGCCAGGGGGGCGACGAGGTGTTCGGCGGTTACGCGAAGTTCCGCTACGCCTATCTCGCCTCGCTGCTCCGGTCGGGTCGGTGGATCGGGCTGGCGAAGGAGTTCGGCGCGACCGTGCTGCAGGGCGATCGCTACGTGCTGAACATCCGGAACGGGTACCGCTACTTGCCGCCGCGGCTGCGCCGCGTGCTCGGCGTGGATTCGCTGCTCCGCCGGGCGCTGCGCGGCGACTGGGATCGCGCCGTGATGGGCGAGAGTACGCCGGCGACCCGCTGGTGGCGCTACGCGTCGCACAACGGGGACGGCGCGTCGCCCGCCACCGTGATGCAGCGGATGCAGGTGGACGACATCATGGTCGATACCCTGCCGATGCTCTTGCGGATGGAAGATCGCTCGTCCATGGCGTTCTCCCTCGAGGCGCGCGTGCCGCTGCTCGACCACCACGTCGTGGAATACGGCCTCTCGCTGCCCGACCGGCTCAAGATCCGGAACGGCTGGAGCAAGTTCGCCATGCGGCAGGCGCTGCAGGGGATCATCCCGGACGTCGTGCGGCAGCGCAAGACGAAGCTCGGCTTCGCGGTCCCGGGTCGCCAGTGGCTCACGCGAGAGCTGCGGCCGCAGGTGAGCGCCCTGATCGAGGATTCGCTCAAGTCCGCGAAGTACGTCGATCCCGACGTGCTGCGGCGCTGGTACCGGCAATCCCCCAATAAGGGCGGGGGCCGCGCCCAGAGCGCGGAAGCTTATCTCGGCCTGTTCCGCCTGTTGTCGCTGGAGATGTGGATGCGGGCCTTCAGCATCAGCTAGTGCCGTTCCAACTATCTTCACCGAGTCCAGTGAGGCGCTCGCATACGACGATGCTACGCGCGGCGCGGCGCGTTCTTTAGTCTCATCAAGTTGGAACGGCACTAGCCGCGGGACGCGCGGGCCCTTCGAGCCCCGCGCCCCAGGGCCAGTCGCCGTCGCCGCGGTTCAAGTGTACCGCGTGGCCGGCGGGATCGACGGCGAAGACCAGTTCTGCAAGTGCCGGAGACGGCGCGAACAGCCACGACGAGGGACCACGCAGGAACCCGGCCCGGGAGAGGGCGCGGCGCCAGGCCCAGTGGCTCTGGTTCGAGATGATCAGGTCCACGTGGCGCTCCGCCAGCGCGTCGCAGCTCGCCCGCACCACGTCTGCCGCGTCCTCCGGGGCGGCAAACGCGTCCACGATGGTCCCCACGCGCATCCCGCCGAAGTGTTCGCTCGAGCCGGTCAGCGAGTCTTGCACCACCGCCCAGCCGATGGTGCGATCGCCACGGGCCATGCGCAGCCGGATGAACGCGTTGCTCTCGGGCGGATACGTCGCATTCAGCGCCGCCGAGTCCCGGCCGCCGACAAACGCGCAGCGCGGCGCGTTGGCCGCCCAAATCGCGTCCGCCCAATCGTCGAAGCGGCGCACTACGTCGATCCGCGGCGGGGCGGGCCGGAGCGCCCGAGCCCGCAGCGCCAGGCCGGCGAGCGTCAGACCGAGCCATCCCACGCCGGTGACGCGCGCGAGGTCCAGGACCCAGCGGGCACCGGCCCGTCGCCGCACGTAGCGCAGCTCACGAAAGAATCGGCCGGGCCGCAGCGGCTTGAAGTAGAAGGGGACCGATGTGAGCCGCCAACCAAGGGCGCGGACCAGCCGGGCGATCGGCCGGTCCCGCCCGACCATGCCGACGAGGAACAGCAACGGCTCGTCCTCGAGCGCGGCCTGCAGCAGGCGGGGAGCCACCAGCGCATAGGTGGGGTCGATGGTGCCTTCCGAGAGCGGCCAATAGAAGCTGCCGACGCGCCGGGGCCGAGCCTCTCGTCCCACGACGGCGTCCTGGCGCTTCAGGACGTACGCGCCGCGCACCGCGTCGTCCTCGAGCAGCAGGAAGTATTCCTGCCACACCGGGACGCCATCGACGCGTCGCAGCCAGTCGGGGACGGCGCTCTCGGGAAACCGCCAGGGCGCTCCGGCGTGCGCCAGCCGCTCATTGAAGGCACGCACCGCGGGCGCGTGCTCGGGGGCGAACCGCACGGCACGGCGGCGTCCCGCGCGCGCGGTGGCCGACGCGGTCAGGGGCGCTCCGTCACCGCGTCCCATTCGCGCGTGGTGCGGGCGACGTAGGCCCGGTACAGCCACGGCAGGGCGGCGCGCGCCGCGACTTTACAGCGGCGCACGAGCAGCGCGCGGCGCCAGCCGCGAAACGCCGCCAGCGCGGCGATGCGGGCCGACGGCGTCGCGGCCTTGACGATGTAGCGGCCCAGGATCCAGCAGCCGTGGACCCGGCGCGGCGCGAGCCACGGCTCGGACGTGAACAAGACGCGCAGGCCGGCGGCTGCGGCCGACTCGAGCACCTGCGGCGAGATGTCGCCTCCCGGGACCGCGGCGGTGGCGCAGCGCTCCCCCAGCACCTGAGACAGCGTGTCCGTGCTGACGTGCCACTCCTCGAGCATGCGGCGGGGCGACAGGGCGTTGAAAATGTCGGGGTGAGTGTGCGAATGGCTGCCGATCAGATGACCGCAGCTCCGCAGGTGACGGACGTCGGCGGCGGTCAGGAAGGTGCGGCCGCCGAGCAGGTTGGTCACGATGAAGAAGTGACCGCGCCAGCCCCGCGCGCCCAACACGTCGCCGATGTGCAGCGCGCTCTTGCCGCCGTCGTCGAACGTGAGCAGGAGATGGCGACCGGGGGCGGAGAGATCGATATCGGTAACGAGCTGCGGCGTTGGGGCTCCCGTGATCGCGTCGAGATCGCGGGCGAATCCCGCCACCGTGTGCTTGAAGGGCAGGGCACCGGCGCGCTGAAAGCCCGAGACGAAAGGATCGTCGGTGACGTCGTGATAGCCCAGACCGGCGATCTCGAGCCGCGCCGTCATGGCGTGCCTCGCGCGGAGGCGACGGGCGGTGGGCGACGCTCCGCGCCCACCGCCGGCCCGCCGTTCCGAGCGCCCAGGACCGAGCGGTACACATCGATCACCTGCTGCGCCAGCCGACGCTCGTCCAGGTCCTGTACCGCCGCGCGCCCGGCCGCCCGGATCCCGCGTCGCAACACCCGCTCGAGCGCCGCCGCAATGGACTCGGGCTTTTCGTCGGGGCAGAGCTCGCACCCGGCCACGCCACCGATCCGTTGCGCGACGTCGCCGACCGGCACCGATACCACCGGCAGGTCGCAGGCGAGCGCCTCCTTGACCGCGTTGGGCGAGCCTTCCTGCATCGATGTGAACACGAGCGCGTCGCACGCGTTCATCCACAACGGCACGTCCCGGTGGCGCACGCTCCAGGCGACCATCAGGTCCGCGGGCAGGGAGCGCTTGAGGATGTCTACCGCCTCGCGCGCCAGCGGGTAGCGCTTGCGCTCGACCGCGGGATTGCCGACGAACAGCACGAGGCGCTTGTCGAGCGGGAGGCCGAGGCGGGCCCGCGCCTCCTCCCGCGGGATGGGACGGAACTGCTCCAGATCGAGACCCGACGGGATCACATGGGCCGACACGGAGCGGGGCAGGAACGCCTTCATGTGCTCCGACACGACGATGCAGGCGTCGGCCGAGCGCGCCACCATGCGCGACAGCTGCTGCAAGACCTTGCCGGCCGGCGTGATCCGCAGGTTCCGCCCCACGATGCCCTGCAGATCGTCGCCACGAAACGTCACCACCAGCGGCAGGCGAGTGGGCAGCGCCACGAGACCGCTCTGCCCGAATTGGGCATGCACGATATCGTAGCGGTCGCGCGCCGTCCGGCGCCGCGCGCCCATCCAGGCGCGCAGGTAGTTCGCAGGCCGCATGGCGGAGGTGAAGTGAAACACGTCCACCTCGACCCCCGCGGCCTGGAGGAACTCGACCTGCCGTCTGATGAACGTGGTCGTGTATCCAGGGCGGTCCGGTGGCGGCCACGCACAGGTGAGCATCAGCACCCGGAGCGGGCGCCCGTTGCTCGTCATCGCTGCTTGAACGCTTGGATCAGCACGTCGCGCACTCCCTCCACCCATTCGGCCACGGCCGGCCATTTGTCGCGTCGGTCCCACACTTCGAGTCGCGTGCCGGCAGGCTGACGGCCGAACAACTCCTGCAGACCCCGGGCCACCGAGGGGTAGGGCCCGGGGTAGCCGCGAGGCGGTCCCGCGAGAATGTAGAGGAAGCGCTTCACGTCTCCCCACAGCCAGCGCACCGTGACGCCCGTGCGATACTCACCAGCGGGGGCGACCGGCTTGCCGGCGAGGAGGTCGACCCAGAGGCGTGGGAAGTCGCACCCGGCGTCGATCGAGAGCTGCAACGACCCCCAAAACCGTCCGTTCACCTCCATGAGCCAAGGGGGATGTACGCCGTCGTCGCGAAACTCGACCATCGCCGGCCCGTGCCACCGCATCGCCTCGAGTAGGCGCTCGGCCCGCGTGCGCAGGCGCGGGTCGACCGGCACAGAGCGCCGCAGGCTCGAGCCGGAGCCGGACGGGCGAATGTCCCGGAGACGCTCGTGGGCGAACCAGGCGACCGGCCGGCCGTGGTCGCACACCGTGAACACACCCTTCCCCTGCCCGGCGACAAAGCGCTGGATCACGGGCCAGTGTCGGCCCTGGCGGCGCGTCAGGACTGCGTGGTCGAGCGCGGCCGCGCCGGCCACATAACAGAGGCCGGGGTCGGGAATGAGTCCCGTGCCGTTCCAGGCGGCGGTGAACCGGGGTTTCACGATGCAGGGATACCCGACGGCATCGGCCGCGGCGCGGCATTCTTCGAGGGAGGCGGGATAGCGGGTGGGCGGGATCTCGACGCCGCACGCCTCGGCCAGCCGCAGCGTCTGCGCTTTGTCGAAGGCGCGCAGCGCCAGCGGCTCGGGCGCGCACCCCACGATCATGCCGAGCGCTTCCCACTCAGCCCGCTCCACGTTGCAGAGCTGGCACGCCAGCTCGGTGAGGGGCAGGACAATGCGCACGCCGTGCGCATACGCCCAGGCGCGGGCTGTGGCGAAGCCCTGGAGCGTCTCCTCCGCGTGCCAGCAGGTCCCCGCGCAGTAGCGCGACCACGCGGCCAACGGCCAGCGGCGATGACTGGCAACCAAGACGGTGTAGCCCGCCCGTCCGAGCGAACGCACGCACGCGAGGGCGGCGTTCGAGTAGCCGTCCAGGACGAGGACGCGATCCGGGACCAGTCGTTGCGTGTGGGGGTGGCCGCCGACCGTGCCGGGCCGGAGCGGTGGGCGGCGGGTTTCCCGCACGTGCTGCTCCTTGAGGGATGGCCGAGCGCTGCTAAGTCGTGACACGCGGGTCTCCATAACGATGCGTGTGCGATCCGCCCTGTAACGGTACCGTACCGGTCGGTGGTTTATCTGCAGCTATCGTGCAGCCCCGCTGCGACGTCGCGCGCTGCCCGCAGCGACGTACTAATCCGTTGCGCCACCAATCATTACGGTATGCGGCGCCGGGCAGGACGCGCCGCCGGCGGGCTGCGTTGTCGCCGGCAGGCCACAGCGAGTCTCGAGCTTCCACACGAGTTGGCGTTGATTCTCGCGCTTCGGAGCGGCACTCGATTTGCTCGTTCCGTGAGCCAGCGTTCGCGATCGACGAGTTTATGGCGTTCCCTATGGTGTGGCGTGGCCGCAACACCATGACGATCAGGTGTGGATTCTGCGCAGGACTCGTGTGTTGAATTGTGGACGAACGTGTTGAGCGGCAGCGGCGGGTTTTGGGGTCAACGGTACTCGTAGGCGCCGATGGTATAGCCACCCGCAGCCGGGCGAGGGGAACCATCGAAATCGTTGGATACTCCGCTCAGCGGCGAGCCGGCGCCGATCGCCGGACTCGTTGCCTGGAGGTGGAAGTCGAAGCGGTCAACGGTCACAAAGCGGGGATCGAGGTTGTCCAGGTTCCCCGAAAACGCGACGCCGGTCGTGAGTCCTGTACTGACCGAGCCCGCGTAGGTGAGGTTGTGGGTCACGGTGACGTCGCGGAGGCCGGGCGTGTCGAACCAGACTGCCGCCTCCCTGGGGCCGTAGAAGATGTTATTCACGATCAAGAGGTCGGTGGTAGGTGTCGCAATGATGATCTGGCCCGGGCGCTGGGGATTGGCGCCGACGAATGTGTTGTTCGCGATGGTCAGCCCCGTCACGAGCGTGCCATGGCCGTCGTAGCGCTGGATCGCCCAGCCGTGCGTGAGGTTGTAGAACACGTTGTTGCGGATGACGACGTGGTCGCCCACGCCGTGATAGATGCCATGATCGTGGTTCTGCCAATAGGCGTTCGGGGGCGAGCAGCCTTCCTCACCCGGGCCGAGCCGTCCGATGTCGTGGACGAGGTTGCGCTCGATCGTGAGGTTGCTCGAATAAGCGTCGATGCCAACGATGCCCCCCTTCGAGCCGGTGCACACGTGCCCGATGTGGTGCACGTGATTCTGTGTGATCATGACGTCGTGCCCTTCCTCGGGATCGATTCCATAACGACTCGTGTTGCGGATCTCGAACCCTTCCACCCAGACGTAGCTACCCGTGATTTCGATGGCGGTGGTGGATGTGTGGTCGCGACCATCGATCACGGCGGCCCAGCGATGCGCTGCCCGGAATACCAGCCAGCGAGCGGGCGTTCCACTCCGGCTGATCGACACCACCTCCGTCCCGCCCGTATAGACGCCGTCATTGACGACGACGGTATCGCCGGGTCGTACGACGTCGGCGGCGTGCTGAATCGTGCGCCAGGGCGCCAGGCGGGTACCGGCGTGCCCATCGTCGCCCAGTCGAGCGTCGACGTAGAAGCAGGCGGGATCGCCGGTGGTCGCGCACGGGGACGCCGGGGCCGCTGGCGCGACCACCCACGGACCCGACGCCAGCGTGATGGCCGCCGTCAAGGCAGCTATGGATCTCAGTGAGGGGCCTCGTGACCGGGGCGGTCGCCAGGAGGCCGGATGACGCCCAGATAGTGCGTGCACAGCCACGGCACGTGCCCGAGCAAGTATGTCGCCAGCCAGGAATGCTCGGCAAGCCGTCTCGCGAGTGGCGGAGCCAGGCCGGTGCGGCGCAGCTCCACGCGGCAGCCGGAGAACAAGGCCTTGATCTCGCGCTTCGAAACGCCGCGGACGTCATGATTCCGCGGGTTGTTGAGGAAGAAGTCGGACCAGAGGATCAGGCCCGTCGGCTTGAGGACGCGCACCATTTCGGTGGCGACCTGCCGCCGCAACGCGGGCTCGAGGATCGAGGTGAACATGGTGGATTGCAGCACGATATCGAACGTGGCGGCCGGAAACGGGAGCTCGGCGGCGTTGCGGCACAGCAGCGTAACGGCGGCGGGAAGCAGGGCGCGCGCGCGGGCGATCTCGCCGGGCAGCAGCTCCACGCCGGTCAGGTTCTCCGGCCGGGCTCCCCATTTGATGAAGTCCCGCAGTCGACCCCCGGTGCCGGAACCGACTTCGAGAATGCCCTTGTCGACAAGCGGCAGCATGCCGTGGCGCCGCAGCGCGAGCAGCACGAAGCGCTCGCGCTCTTGCGCCTGGAACACGTGACCCATACGGGCCCAGGAGTACTGCCCGGCGTCATTGGTGCGGCGCGCGTAGGCCGCGCGGATGCGGTCCTCCTCTTCCTCCCAGAGACCAGGGGTGGATTCGGGCGGTGCCGCGTCGGCGCGGCAGGCGTCGGTGGGAGCCTGCGGGATGACGACGTCCTTCGGCGCGCGATTCACGGGCGGCGCCCAGTCTTCATGGGAGTGGCAGAGGATTTGCACGAGTTGACCATGACCCATACCTCCGTCTGACGGTTCCGATCGTGCCACGCATTGGCGCACGTCACCGCGTTTGCTTGCTCGCCGTGCTGGGCGGCTGCAGTGCGGAAAACGTGGTGCAGCCGCCGCCCCCGAAGGGGGTGGCCGTCGTCAGCGTGCGCCCCACGGCCGTGAGCGCGCCGGTCGGCCAGGCCGTGCAGGTGACGGCGATACCCCAGGACATCGCGGGCAACGTGCTCCCGGGCTGGGTCGTCACCTGGACGAGCAGCGATACGACAGTGGCGACCGTCAGCACGGCGGGCTTCACCACGAACACCAGCGGCTTCGTCACTCCGGTCGCGCCGGGGACAGCCATGATCACGGCGACGAGCGGCGGCAAGCTGGGCACGACGGTGATTTCCGTTGCCATGCCCACTCCCGGTCAGAGCTACTATGTCGACGCGGTCGCGGGGAACGACACTAACTCGGGCACGAGCGCAGCTCCCTGGCAAACGATCCAACACGCGGCCGACGTGCTCCCGCCGGGGGACACGGCGGTGGTCAACGATGGCGTGTACACGGGCCCCTACAACGTGGTCACGATCGGGCGCAGCGGGACACCCACGGCCTGGCTCGTGTTCAAGAGCGCGCACCGCTGGGGGGCGGTGATCGACGGGCAAAGCAACACCTCCACCACGGGCTTCGAGATCGACGGCGCGTACATCCGGGTCGACGGCTTCGAGGTGCGCAACACAGCGCGCTACGGCATCGATGCCCAGCGGGGCCACGACGTCTTCGTGTCTCAGAACCATGTCCACGACATCGGGCGCGTGTGCACCGACAACAGTGAAGGCATCGTCGGCGTAGATGCCTACGACGACAACCTCGTCATCGAGCGCAATGTCATCCACGACATCGGGCGGCTGGGTCCGGGGGAGCAGGGCTGTTCGCCGACCAACACCTACTGGCAGAATCACGACCACGGTGTGTACCACGGGGTCGGCGACAACGTGGTGATCCGCAACAACATCTTCTACAATCTGCCGCACGGCTGGGCGATCCAGCGGTACGACAAAGCTGGCGGTCGCACCACTGGGCTGACGATCGTGAACAACACGTTCGCGGGAGACAACCCGTGGCGTCCCGGCCAGGTCATCATCGCTTCCGCCACGACCGACCTGCTGATCGCTAACAACATCTTCTACTTGCCGAATACGGCGGGGGTGTGGTTCGACGCCACGGCGCTCATGAACGTCACCGTGAGCACCAATCTGACGATGGGTGGACCGGTGAGCACCGGCACCGCGGAGAGCGCCACGTTCGCGGGCAACTTGGACGACACCGATCCAAAGTTCGCGAACCCCGTCGGATTTGACTTCCACGTGCAGTCGGGGAGTGCCGCCATCGGCGCCGGGCTGCGCCTCGCCATCGTGCCGGACGACGTCGACGGATTGCGGCGCGCGACCGTGGGCGGGTACACGGTCGGGGCGTATCAGTATCCCTGACCCGTTCCCCCGCGTTCGCAGGGTTGCATGCGCCGGCGGATGTCGGCGCGTCACGTGTGCCGCATCGCGTCTCCCAGGGGGTTGGCGCGCTGCAAGATCCAGGCTCACCTCTGATTGCGGGAGCCGTGCACGCGCGTCTAGACGTAACGCCTTGTGCAGAATGTGCAGCACCGGCCTGCGTGCCCGGCGGCGACTGACGACGTGAGCGGAGGTGTTGCGGTGGCACCACGACAAAGGGTCCAGTGCGTTCGAAGTGAAACGTGCTGTCGCGGTCGCGCGGCGGCTGGGCGACCCGGCCGTGCTAGCGTGACATGGGCAGCGCAGCGAGCTCGTGGCTGGGCTTGCGCGGCCGGAGCACGTGGTCTCGCAGTCCCACCAGGAACCCCGCGCCGTAGGCGACGTGCAGCACGGGGAACACGAGCGCCAGCGCGGCGGCGACGCGCCGGCCGTGGCGCGGCGCCGCGGCCCCGCTGGCGGCGAGCACCGCCGCCGCATATGTCGCCGCGATACCCGCCCCTACGACGGCCGCGGGTCGCCACCAGAGGGCGGCCAGGCCACTCGCCCCCAAGGCCGTGAGGAACAGGCTCGGGACGAGCTGCCGCAGCGTCATCACGCGCCCCACCTTGCGCGCGACGAGTGGCTTGAAATAGCCGTACTGGAAATACATGCGCCACAGCTGCCGCAGCGACGTACGGGCCACGTAGTAGGCTCGCGCGGTCGGCATCAGCAGCACGCGTCCGCCGCGGCGGATGAGGCGGAAGTTGAACTCGTCGTCCTGATTCCGCACCAGTTCCTCGTCGAACAACCCCGCGCGCTCGAACGCCTCCCGTCGGAAGCAACCGAACGCCAGCGAGTCCACCCAGCGCGGCCCCGACGCGCCCACGCGGAAGTACGAGTTCCCGACGCCAAAGCGGTGCCCCAGGGCCAGGGCGATGGCCCGGGCGATCGGGGTCTCGGCCGCGGGCAGCGTCTCGAGCACCCCACCGACGTTGTCGGCGCCATACTCGAACAGCGCGCGCACGAGGATTGGGAGATAGCTCGGCAGGTAAATGACGTGTGCATCCATGCGGACGATCACCTCGCCGCGCGCCGCCTGGATCCCGATGTTCAACCCGCACGGCGCGATGCGCCGCGGGTTGTCGAGCAGCCGGATCATGGGGTTGCGCGCCGCATGGCACGCGACGATGTCGCGCGTGCGGTCGCTGCTCATACCGTCCACTACGAGCACCTCCATCCGGTCGGAGGGATAGTCGCTCGCGAGGATCGACTCGAGGCACCGGTCGAGGTGCTGCTCCTCGTTGCGGCACGGCACGATCACGGAGACGAAGGGTGGGTTCGGGCGTGTCATGAGGTCCCTGCCTCGGCTGCCCGAGGCCAGGCGTGGAAGATTGCGGCGTACCGACTCAAGCGCGTGCCCAGCGCCGCGAGCGGCCACAGCCCGAGGCGCCGGGCGGCCGCCCAGTCCCGGGAGACGAGCGCCCCGACCAGCAGCCGGGCGTGAACCCGGCCGGTGACCCAAAGCGCGGAGCCGTGAAACCCCGCGCGATCGAAGCGTGCACGGCGAGAGAGACGCGGGCCCAACGCCCTGCGCGTGTCTCGCGCGAGCAGCTCGCCGCCCAGGAGGCGGGCGTGGATGTCGTGGACGAGCTGGAGGTAGCAGGAGAGTCCGGCTCGTACGCCGAGCGCGCGCGCCGTCGCGATGATGTAGTCCCAGTCGAGATCGCCCCGGCGGATCGTGGCGATCGTGTGCACCACGTCGCTGAGATGGAACGCGCGCCGGGCGACCACCTTCTCCACGCCCTGCAGCACGAGCTGGTCCTCCGGCGCGGGACAGGCGCATACCAGCCCGCCGAGCGTCGCCGCGCGACGAGTGCGGAACAGCCGCGCGACATAGGCGGCGTGCTGGCCCGCGTGGCCGAGGCGGCCGTGCCGGATATCGAGCACCAGGTCCGCGCCCAGGACCCCGTACACCGTGCTGCCTGCCAGGCGGTGCGCGAGGGTCTGTCGGTGTGGCGTGACCGCGAGGCCCTCGAGCAGGGAACGATCGACGGCGACGCTGTCGGCCAGCGTCAGGAGATCGAGGTCGTCCCCGAGGTCCGGAAAGCGATCGCAGGCCTTGGGGAGGAGCCACGGGACGCCATGGCGTGCGCCGGCCGCGTGGATCTGGCCGAGCACCTCGAACGCGCCCTGGGCGCGCGTGCGCTCCCGCTCGGCTGGTGCGGCGAAGCGGCGCGGCGGATGCACGCCGCCGGCCGCGAGCCGGTCGGCGAGGCGCACCAGCACCGCGTTCTGCTCCGCCAGCGCGGCGAGCAGACTCCAGTCCACGTCGACAAGCCGGTCCGCGGACACGCGCTCCCCGAGCAGCAACTGGAGCGCGAGCCCGGCGAGCCGCTCCTCGTGCGCCAAGGCGCTCATGCAGCCACCCGCTCGTCCACCAGTCGGGCGACCGCCTGCTGGGCGGCGTGGAGGTCGTCGTTCTTGATGACCAGGGCGCCCCGCACCCAGGGGAACACGGTGCGATACGCGAGCCAGCGCCTTCGCAGGTACTCGACGGGATAGTCGCGTTTGCGCGCGTACGATTCCTCGGGGCCCACGTCGAGCAGTATGGCCAGGTCGGGGGTGGGGGTGAGCCAATGGAGCAGCCGCAGCACGCCCCAGTGCCGACCGTCGGCGACGTCCACGAGCGTGTCGTAGAAATAGCGGTCCATGATCACCACGCGCCGGCGGATGGACTCGTGATACAGGCGATAGACGAGGAAGAGCAGCAGGTCGAGCGGGTAGATCACCCGTCTCAGGACCCTGCCCCAGAGCAGAGCGTCGCGCACGCGGCGCAGCGCACCGGCTCCGCCGTTCCGGGGCGGAGCGCCGCCCAGCTGGTTCCGCAGCCGTCGGAGGTAGGCGTATACGCCGACGTGGTCGTTCATGTGGAATACGACGACCCGCCGATTCTGGCGCTCGAGCGTCTGCTGCAGCCAGCGCACCAGGGTGGACTTGCCGGCGCCGTCCAGGCCCGAAAACGTGATCAGCATCGCCTCACCACGACAGGCCGTGGTCCCCGAGCCACAGCTCGAGGGCCAGCAGCGTAAAGACGCGTTGATACAGCCCGCCGCGACTGATACTGCCGCCGCCGCTGCCGTTCTCGGCGCGAGGGCGCCGGAACGCGTCGAGCCAGCCACGCACCAGCGCGTCGTCCATCACGCGGCGCGTGCGCGCCCGCGGCGAGAGCAGCAGGTCGTCGAGCGCCGCGTGCACCTGGGGCCCCACCATCACGTCGAGCGGGATCGTGAAGCCGTGCTTGGGGTGTCGCGCCACCTGCGGCGGTAGCCAGCGGCGCGCCAGGGTGCGGAGCACCAGCTTGCCGGAGCGGCCGTCGGTCTTGAGCCGGTGGGGCAGGCTGAGCCCGAGAGCCACGACGTCCTCATCGAGCAGTGGCACCCGCACCTCGATGCTGGCGCGCATGCTCATCATGTCCACCTTTCTGAGCATGTCCGACGGCAGGCTGACGCGGAACCACGTTTCCGTCATGCGGCGGGACAGCTCCTCCAGGTCGCCCGCTGCCGCGGGGTCGTAGCCGTCGTACAAGCGATACACGGGAGCGAGTCCGCCGCGCGCCTCGGCGCGCACCAGCGCGCCCTTCTGGTCTTCGCTCAAGTAGTTCGCCAGGCCGGCGAGCAGCAGGCTCGAGTCGTTGAGGCCGGCTTCGGCGAGCGTGAGGGCCTTCGTCACCTGCCGGCCCCAGTTCTGGGTCCAGTGGGTCAGGGCGCCGGCGGTGCGCCGGGTGGCGCGTCGCAGCCACGCCGGCAGCGCCGACGCCCGCATGAGGTGGTTGGCCCGCCAGAAGCACGGGTATCCGCCGAACACCTCGTCGCCGCCGTCTCCCGATAACGTGCAGATGATGCCCCGTTCGCGCACCGCGCGCGAGATCCAGTACATCGGCACCAGGCTGGTGTCGGCGAACGGCTGATCGAAGTGCCGCAGCAGGCCGAACAGCGCGTCGGGAGACAGCGCCGAGTCGGCGAGGTCGATCGTATGGTGCCGGGTATGGCAATGCGTGGCCGCGGCGAGCGCGGCGTCGGTCTCGTCGTGCCCCTTGTCCGGAAAGCGCACGTTGAATGTGGACGTGGGGCCCAGCCCGGCCCGCTCGTGAGTCGCGACGACGAGCGAAGAGTCGATGCCGCCGGAAAGGAGCGCGGCGACCGGCACGTCCGCCACCGACTGCCGTCGGACCGCGGTGAGCAGGCGGTCGGCGAGCGCCTCGACGGTGTCTTCGAGTCGGCGCTCGGCCCGGGGCGTGGCGACGACACGGTCGTAGCCGGCGAGGCGTGTCCCCTCGGGCGTGATGGTGAGGACGCTCCCGGGCGGGAGGGCGCGCACGTTCGCGAACCCGGTGGCCGGCTCCGGCACGTAGCCCAGCCCGAGGAAATCGTAGCAGGCCTGGCGGTCGAGCTGCGGAACGAAGCCGCGTCGGGCGACGATGGCTTTGATCTCGCTCGCGAACAGCCACTCACCGTCCAGCTCGGCGTAGAACAACGGCTTCACGCCGTAACGGTCGCGGGCCAGCAGCAGCCGGCGCCGGGGTCGGTCGTAAATGGCGAACGCGAAAATGCCCCGCAGCGCCTGCACGAGATTGGCGCCCTCCTCTTCGTACAGGTGCACGAGGATCTCGGTGTCGGAGGTGCTCTTGAAGACGTGCCCCCGGCGGGCCAGGGCGGCGCGCAGGTCGGCGTAATTATAGATCTCGCCGTTGTAGACGACCTGGATGCCGCCGTCCTCGTTGGTCATCGGCTGCGCCCCGCGGGGGGAGAGGTCGATGAGTGCGAGACGCCGGTGGACCAGCTCGCAATACTGGTCCGTGTAGCGGCCGGCGCCGTCCGGGCCGCGATGGCGCAGCAGCTCGTCGGCCCGTCCCGCCCACGCGGGGTCGGGGGCCAGCGCGGCGGCGTGGAACCGTCCTGCCAGGCCGCACATTATGCGCCTCCCGCCACGAGGGCCGGCCCGCGGCCTGCCGCGGCCGCGTGCGCGAGTACCAGCCACAGGATCTTGGACGCGATCCAGGTGCCGCTCATCGTACCAGTCAGCATCGCGAACAGCATGGCGAACGGCAGGACGCCGCGCGGCGTGCGCCGCGCACGCCAGCCCGACCGGAGGCACATGAGCAGTCCGATGAGGAATGGGATCGTGCCCGCCATGCCGGTGCTGGTCATCAACTCGAACACGAGATTGTGGGCGTCGCGCTTGATGAACCCCGGCTCCTTGAGGCGACGCTCGAGCTCGTACTGGTTTTCGACGGGCCCCCAGCCGATGGCGGGTCGCTCGCGCATCATCACGAGCAGTGCCGGATAGATCCGCTCCCGTCCCGCGAGATTCCCGGTCTCCGCCGCGGCGAATAGCCGGTTGCGCATCGCCTCGGATCGGAACGAGGCCAGACCGAGTAGCCCCAGCACGCAGACCGCGGCCCCGGCGTTCCGCAGGCGGATCCAGGGCGTGGGCCCGCGCCCGAGGAATGTCATGAGGCCGGCGGCGACGGCCAGGAGCCCGCCGCGTGAGCTCGTTTGGATGATGGCTGCCGCGATGAGCGCGACGAGCGGTCCGCGCACCACGAGCGGCGAGCGACGCGTTGGGTCGCGAACACTCGGCAACACGAGCGTCGCAAGGAGGCCCGTCGCCAGGATCAAGGCGCTCAGGTTCGCGTTCTGTCCCAGTGCGGAGATTCGCTCGCCGCCCGTCCAGAGAGCTCGCTGCGTGCTGGCGAGTCCGAAGACCTGAAGCGCCGCCCGGACAGCGCACGCCAGGGCGAGGGCGCGGAGCGCGCCGAGGCGCACCGGCTCGTCGGTCAGCAGATTGGCGATGGTCCAGAAGAGCAGGAGCAGCTGGACCATTTCCACGAAGAAGTGCAGCACCTCGAGCTGATGGCTCGCCAGATTCAGGAGCGCCGCCGTCGCGAACATCCACAGGTACACGACGAAGGCCACGAGCGCCTGCGGGAGCCGACCGTAGGCCGCGCGGCGGTCGAGCAGAGTAGCGAGCAGAAACACGCTTCCCACCAACGTGGGGATCTCGACGGGAATGGACCGCCCCGGCATCTCGAAGGGGATCGAGCAGATGTAGGCGTACAACGCCCAGCGTACCACGGGCTGCACGCGGGAGCGCACGGTCGGCAGAGGCTCCAGCACGCGGCCCGGCGGCCGCCGCTCGGCAGCGGGCGGCGCAGACGGGAGCGATCGCGCGGGCCGCACGTTTACCAGCCGGGCGCGGGCCGGAGGGTCCGCAGCCGTGTCAGGACCACACGACGCTCCTTGCCCGACGGTCCGGCGAAGAGCGCGATGACGAACGCGAGGCCGGCCGTGAGCGCCACGCCCACGCCCCACACCACCCAGTGCGACGTCCCCACCCGTTGGCCGATCCACAGCGCGGCGGCGAACATCAGCACGGTGACGACGGCGAGGCGGGTCGCCTCGCTCCAGTGCGGGCGGCCACGGCCGCCGAGCGAGGCCCGCACGAGCAGCGGGTAGGCCGCCGACTGCACGGCGCGGCCGCCCAGCAGGCCGATGCAGAGTCCGACGGCGCCGAACAGGCGGGTGAGCGGCACCGCCAGGGCGATCGTCACGAGCGCCGCGCCCGCGCCGGCGAGGACGCGCGGGCGGGGCCGCAGTGCGGCGTCGATGACATACGCATCAGTGCGGATGAAGACGGTCTGCACCGCCGAGAGGATGATGAGCAGGTTGAGCCAGGGCCCGCCGTAGTGCTGCTGCCCCACCCACAGCGCGAGAAAGGACCGGTTCCAGCACAGGACCGTGACGCCGACGGTGGTAGCGAACAGCCAGGTGAGCGTCAGCAGCTCGCGCCGCACCGCCCGGGCGCGATCCTGCTCGCCACGGCCGATCAGGCCGCCCAGGCCCGGCATCGCCGCGCCCGCCGCGAACACGTGGATGCCGATGGCGGTGCGCGCGGCGTAGCCGGTGAGCACGTAGGTGGTGACGACGGCGGGCGACACGACCCAGCCGAGAATGATCACGTCGCAGGCGAGCAGCAGCTTGGCGACCGCCTCGCCCACGGTGAGCCACGCGCTCATCGACAGGAGAGGCATGACGTCGGCACGCCCGGGGCGCGCCACCCCGAACCAGTGCACGTAGCGCCGGGCGAGCAGCCAGAAGAGCAGGCCGGTGACCATGGCGACGCCCACCTGCGCTCCCCCCAGCCCCACCAGCCCGAGCCCGGCGCGTACCGCCACGACGGTGAGGAGCCCGGCCAGCACGTTCAGGCTCGCCTGCAGCCCCATGCGCCGATAGCCGAGGTTCATGCCGCGCAGCACGGACTCGGGGACGCCGGCGACCAAGGTAAGGAAGAAGCTCACGAGCAGCAGTGCAGTCACCGCGCGGACGCCGGCACGCAGCTCGGGCGCGACCTGGGTGATGGTCGGGGCGATCCAGATCAAGATGGCGCCGACGGCGGCGATGAGCGGCAGGAACAGCACCCAGATGAGCAGCGCGGCGCCGACGGCGCGACGCTGCAGCGCATCGTCCTCGACCGCCTGGCGGCTCGAGACGACGAGCCGCAGCGCTTCGGTGGGCCGGCCGTCGGCCGCGCTCATGTAGGTGACGAGGCGGTTGAGCATCTCCCACACCCCGAACAGGGAGCGTCCCAGCCCGGCCACGACGATCGGGGTGACGACGAGCCCCACGCCGAGCTTCGCGCCGTAGTCGAGGAGCGACTGGACGGCGTTGAGCGACGCCCGCCCGGTCAGCGTGGGCGCGCGCGGTGCGCGGAGTGCGGCGGCTTCAGTCGCCATCGATGGTGCGCTCCACAGTGGCGACCAGCCGCTCCACCGTGCGTCCGCTCGGCTCGTCGCCGGTGGAGAGCGTGACGACCCGGGGGCCGGACGCCGCGCGCAGCTCGGCGCCCACGTGGTGGAACGCGGTGCGGAAGCGTGCGGTGAACGCGTGGATCACGCCATCCGGACTGTGCTTCAGGGGATGCGCCTTGGTGCGGGTACGGAGCCGGTAGGTCAGCACCGGATCGGGCGCGTCGACCAGGACGATGAGATCCAGCAGCCGGGCCCAGCGCGCCAGGACCCGCCGGCGCCAGGCGGCGCGGCGTGGGCCTTCCCGCCGCGGATAAAACACCTCGATCCAGCTGAGCGCGAACACGGGACCTTCGTCGAGTACCACGGGCCGCCCGGCGGCCCGCCGGCCCTCCACGAGCTCGCTCAAGGTCTCGAGACGGACGAGCTGGGTCTGCTCCGCCCACAGCGGCCGTTGTCCGTCGCGCACGAATCCCCAGAACGTCGGGA